>Ga0194130_10007317_pt1 | contig 12280 bp, 15 predicted proteins | sample TA2KigsurfametaG_FD_160084 | JGI IMG/M metagenome (GOLD analysis project Ga0194130, IMG submission 160084) | Freshwater microbial communities from Lake Tanganyika, Tanzania - TA2015050 Kigoma 12 surface | ecosystem: Environmental > Aquatic > Freshwater > Lake | place: Tanzania: Lake Tanganyika... | reverse complement strand
GGTCTTCAGGCGCGCCATTGGCAGGGCGGCTTCGCGCATCTGCGCGGCAAGGCGCTGCGCCGGAGCCTCGCCGATCCGCCCTCCCTCGATCCGCTCCTCGCCGCGGAACAGGGTGCCACCAAGGAAAGTGCCGGCACACAGGACGACGGCGCGCGCTTCCAGATGGGTGCCGTCCGCAAGGTTCACACCCGTCACCTCGCCGCCCGTAAGCCGCAGTGCGCTCGCCTCGCCGGCGATCAGGGTCAGGTCGACCTGTTCCCGCAGCAATTCCTGCACCGCCGCCTTGAACAGCGTTCGGTCGGCTTGGACACGCGGGCCCCAAACGGCGCTTCCCTTCGAGCGGTTGAGCATCCGGTAATGGATCGCGGCGGCGTCGGCAGCGCGGGCGATCAGCCCATCAAAAGCATCAACCTCGCGCACGAGGTGGCCCTTGCCCAGCCCGCCGATCGCCGGGTTGCAGCTCATCGCGCCGATCATGGCGAGATCGAAGCTGACCAGGGCCACGCGCGCGCCCATCCGCGCCGCGACCGCCGCCGCCTCGCAGCCGGCATGGCCGCCGCCGATAACAATGATGTCGAAGTGCTGCATCTCGCCGCCCCCTAGCGGAATTCGCGCGCATGTTCCACGTGGAACCTTATTTGCCGATGCAGAAACGCCCGAACAGGGTGTCGAGCATGTCCTCCGTCGTCGTTCGCCCGAGCAGCGAATCGAACGCTACCCTCGCACTGCGAAGGTCTTCTGCGACAATCAGGGGATCGCGCTGGCTCTGCGCGTCGGCCAGCGCATGGCCCGCCGCTTCGATCAAGCGCGCCTGCCGAACGTTGAGCGCTGCCTCGCCCGGCTTGAGCATGGCCTGGCGAGCCGTTTCAGCAAGGTCGGCAAGCAGGCCGGGCACGCCTTCGCCGCTGAGCGCGGAAACGGTGTGGCGCGGGCTGCCCTTGCGCTGCCGGACTTCGAGATCGCGTCGGGTCTCGATCTCCCATGCGCCGGGCGGCCCCTCACGCTCGGGACCGAGCCATAGAACGAGATCGGCCCGACTGAAAGCGGCGCGCGCGCGCTCTATTCCTATGCGCTCGATCGGATCGCTCGCCCCTTTGCGCACCCCGGCAGTATCGAGAAACTGGAACGGCACCCCGTCAATCGCAACGCTGCGGCTAAGAACGTCACGGGTCGTCCCAGCAATGTCCGACACAATCGCCGCCTCTCTATTAAGCATAGCATTGAAAAGACTGCTCTTTCCGGCATTGGGTGGGCCCGCGAGCACGACCTTGAAACCTTCGCGCAGGGCCTCGCTGCGCGGTCGCGCGAGCCATTCGGCGATTTCTCCGCCCAGCACCGCAAGTTCGCCGGAAAACGCCGTGCATAGCGGCGACACATCGTCCTCGTCCGAGAAATCAAGCGCACCCTCGGCCTGGGCCGAAAGCATCAACAGCCGCTCTCGCCAGTCCCCGACCTGCCGTGACAGCGCTCCCCCGGCCAGGGCCAGCGCACTACGACGCTGCAGTTCGGTCTCGGCCTCCAGCAGGTCGCCAAGACCTTCCGCCTCGGCCAGATCGATCCGCCCGTTGACGAATGCGCGGCGGGTGAATTCGCCGGGAGTTGCGCGGCGCAACTTTGCCATGCCCGCCAGCGCACGCTCGACTGCAGCCACGACCGCACGCCCGCCATGCAGGTGAAGCTCGGCCAGATGCTCACCGGTGCTGCTCGAAGGGCCGGGAAACCAGAGCACCAGCGCCCGGTCGAGCACTTTGCCATCCGTGCCGCGCAATGTCCGCAAAGCGGCGCGCCTCGGCTCCGGCCTTGTGCCCGCTAGGCGCTCCAGCGCGGCTCCGGCTTCAGGCCCGCTGATCCTGACGACCGCGATCGCAGCAGGCGGAGCGCCACTCGACAAGGCAAAGATCGTATCAGGCATAGCGCAACACCGTTCCGCGCCCGGACGGCGTTCATTCCTTCTTCGCGCCCCTGCCCCCGGCCATGCCGCTCATGGCTGCGCCGCTCTCCATCATCTGCTGGAACAGCTTGAGGCCGAACTGGCCCATCGGCGCGATAGACTTCGCCATTTCCTGCATCTGCTCGAAGCTGCCGACGCCCTGCATCGCCTTAGTCAAGGCATCGACATAGATCTCGTTCGCCCTGGTGACATCGGGCAGGCCGAGGAACCGGCGCGCTTCCTCGGGCGTGCAGTCGACCGAAACGTTGATGTTCACGCCATTCTCCGCTCAAGCCAGGCAACGAGGCTTACACATGGGCGTTGCAAAGTCCATCCGTGTCCCGCCTCCCATCAGGGACTTTGCGGAGATTGCAGCCGGACCCTCTGGCCATTAAGCCAGTCAAATAACAAGATCGGAGAGAAGCCATGCCCACGAACACCACGATCCCGACCCTCGACGGCGAAGGCACGATCCCGGCCTATGTCGCCCAGCCTGCCGGAACCCCGCGCGCCGCGATCATCGTCTACCAGGAAATCTTCGGAGTGAACCCCGGCATCGCCAAGAAGGCCGACGACTGGGCGGCGCTCGGCTATCTCGCGGTCGCGCCCGACGTATTCTTCCGCCAGAAACCGGGCATCGAGCTCGATCCCGACGTGCCCGAGGAACTGCAGCATGCCTTTGGCTACATGCAGGCCCACGATTTCTTCAAGGGCATCCAGGACGTCGAGGCGGTGATCCACTGGATTCGCCGCGAACAGGGCGTTGCCAAGGTCGGCTTCGTCGGATTCTGCATGGGCGGCAAGGTCGCCTACGAGGCCGCCGCGCGGACCGACATCGACGCCTCGGTCGGCTACTATGGCGTCATGATCGACCAGATGCTGAATGAGAAGCGCGCCATCGCCAATCCGTTGATGCTGCACATTCCCACGGCCGACGGCTTTGTCGGGCCCGATGCGCAAAAAGCGATGCATGAAGGACTGGACGATCATCCCAAGGTCACGCTCCATGATTACGAGGGGCTCGATCATGGCTTCGCCGCCGAGAGCGGATCGCGCCGCCATGAGGAAGGCGCCAAGCTGGCGGACCAGCGCACGCGCGATTTCTTCGCCGAACATCTCGGCTGAGCGCGCCCAGTGCTCGCGGACTTCATCGCTACCCCGGAAATGCTCGGCCAAACTGCCGAACGCACCTTTGACAGGCTGCGTCGCGGCGTGATCAAGGCCAATATCCGTCAGGAATACGCGCTGGCTGATGCCGCCGTTGCGCACCGGGCGCTCGAGGCCCGAGAAACCCTGGGCGCGACGGTGCTCATCCCCTAAGGGATCAGGTCGGCGCCATCGCGACCAACGGCGCGACTTCGTTGAAGCCCTCCCAGATCATCTTGAACGCGACGTAGACGATCACTGCAAGGCCGATCCAGCCGATCCAGCGATAGCGCTCGATATATTTGGCGATGATGTTGGCCGCGACGCCCATCAGCGCGACCGCGAATATCAGTCCGAAGATCAGGATGCCGGGATGGTCCTTGGCCGCTCCGGCGACCGCAAGCACATTGTCGAGGCTCATCGACACATCGGCCACTGCGACCGACCATGCGGCGGCGGCGAAGCTCTTGCGCGCAACCAGGCCGGAATGTTCGTCGCCTTCGATTTCAGGCGAGCCCGGAGATTCATCCGGACCATGCCCCTGCAAGTCGCGATACATTCGGAACGCCACCCAGAGCAGCAGCAAGCCGCCCGCGAGCACCAGCCCGACGATGCCGAGCAGCCAGGTGACCATCAGCGCAAAGGCGATACGCAGCACCAGCGCCGCCACCACCCCGATGACGATCACCTTGCGCCGCTGGTCGGAGGGCAGCCCCGCCGCCAGCGCGCCGACAACGATCGCGTTGTCTCCGGCGAGCACCAGGTCGATCAGCAGCACCTGCAGGAAGGCAGCGAAAGCCGCCGGTTCGGTGATGTTCATGAAATCAGCGACGATATGGCCCCAGATCTCTGCCGGTCCGCCCAGTGAGGGAACCGCGGCGGCGAGCATGGCGAGTAGGTTTGACAAGATTCGACGCTCCTTACTGGTTCATCGTCGCGAAGAAGTCTTCGTTGGTCTTCGAGTCCTTCATCTTGTCGAGCAAGAACTCCATCGCATCGACCGTACCCATCTGCATTAGGATGCGACGCAGCACCCACATCTTGGAAAGCTGGTCCTTCTCGACCAGCAGCTCTTCCTTGCGGGTGCCGGACTTGCCGACATCGAGCGCGGGGAAAATGCGCTTGTCGGCTACCTTGCGGTCGAGCACGATTTCGGAGTTGCCGGTGCCCTTGAATTCCTCGAAGATGACCTCGTCCATGCGGCTTCCCGTATCGATCAGCGCGGTGGCTATGATCGACAACGATCCTCCCTCCTCGATATTGCGCGCCGCGCCGAAGAAGCGCTTCGGGCGCTGTAGGGCATTGGCATCGACACCGCCGGTCAGCACCTTGCCGGAGCTCGGCACGACGGTGTTGTAGGCGCGGCCAAGGCGCGTGATCGAATCGAGCAGGATAACAACGTCGCGCTTGTGCTCGACCAACCTTTTGGCCTTTTCTATAACTATTTCAGATACTTGCACATGACGAGTGGCCGGTTCGTCAAAGGTCGAGGAGATTACCTCGCCCTTCACCGAACGCTGCATGTCGGTGACTTCTTCCGGCCGTTCATCGACCAGCAGGACGATCAGGAACACTTCGGGATGGTTGTCGGTAATGGCCTTGGCCATGTTCTGCAGTAGCACCGTCTTGCCGGTGCGCGGCGGCGCAACGATCAGCGCACGCTGGCCCTTGCCCTGAGGGCTAATAAGATCGATCACCCGCGCCGACTTGTCCTTGACGGTGGGGTCAAGCGTGTCGAGCCGCAGCCGCTCATCGGGATAGAGCGGGGTCAGGTTGTCGAAATTGACCCGGTGGCGGACCACGTCAGGATCGTCGAAATTGACCTTGGTGAGCTTGGTGATCGCGAAATAGCGCTCACCGTCGCGGGGCGCGCGGATCTCGCCTTCGACCGTGTCGCCGGTACGCAGGCCCCATTTGCGGACCTGGTTGGGCGAGACATAGATGTCGTCCGGTCCGGCGAGGTAGTTCGCCTCCGGGCTGCGCAGGAAGCCGAAACCGTCGGGCAGCACCTCGATGGTGCCCAGCCCCATGATCTCCTCGCCATCCTCGGCGACTTCCTTGAGAATGCCGAACATGATGTCCTGGCGGCGCATTGTCGATGCGCCCTCGACCCCCAATTCCTCTGCCATTTCGACCAACTCGGCCGGGGTCATTTCCTTGAGTTCCTTGAGATGCATTGCGTTTGTTTTCCGAGACATGGGAAATTGGATCAGACCGGCAGGTCGATGGGCTTGGAGAAAGCAGACCGGGCCGCGTCATGGTCGCGCAACCCCGTTGGCCGATTTAAGGCAGATAGGCGCTGGGCGCGCCGCGGTCAACGCATCAGAACGGTTTCACGATGACAAGGATAACGATCAGTACAGCCGCCAGCCCCGGAACCTCATTGAGCAGGCGAAGCCGCTTTCCACTCAGCGTCTCTTCACCACGCGCAAGCTTGCAGCCATAGCCGATCATCCAGCCGTGATAGCCAGTCAGCAGCGCCACCACTGCCAGCTTGGCATGGAACCACCCTTGCGCGAAAGCGTCGCTCGAAATGGCAAGCGCGAGGCCCAGCACCCAAACCAAGACCAGCGACGGAGTGAGGATGATCTTGCGTAGCTTCGCCTCGCGGTCGATCCACCGCTCGCGTTCGGGCGAACCCGGCTCGGACTCCTGATGGTAGACGTAATAGCGCGGCAGCATGAACAGCCCAGCCATCCAGAAGATCACGAAGATCACATGCCCAGCCTTGAGCCAGTAATAGATCAGGGTAAGAAACTCGCTCATAGCGCCAGCCTAGCCCGTCCCGCCGCGTCCATCATCCCGGTCTCAAAGCCATCACGCCCGCACCAGCGCGAGCAATCGTTCGACATGGGTGATGGGTGTGTGCTGGTCGATTCCGTGCCCGAGATTGAAGACATGCGGCCGGTCAGCAAAGGCGGCAAGTATCGCCTGCACCGCCTTATCGAGCTCGTCTCCCCCGGCAAGCACCAGCAAGGGATCTAGGTTGCCCTGTACAGGCATCGAAGCAGGCAGGGTCCTGGCGACCCACAGCGGATCGATCGTCTCGTCGAGACCGAGCGCATCGACTCCCGTCTCGCGCGCATAGGCCGCGAGCTTTTCGCCCGAACCCTTGGGAAAGCCGATCACCGGCACCTCGGGAAAGCGTGCCTTCAGCGTGGCAACAATGGCCGCATTGGGCGCGATAACCCAGCGCTCGAACTCGCGCGGCGCAAGGCTGCCAGCCCAACTGTCGAACAATTGCACCGCTTCTGCGCCCGCCATGATCTGTCCAGAAAGGTAAGTGACTGTCGTTTCGACAATCGCGTCGATGATCGCCTGGAATCCCGACCTGTCGCGATAGGCCATGGCTCGGGCCTCTTGCTGGTCACGGCTCCCCTCGCCGGCCACCATGTAGGTCGCCACGGTCCAAGGACTGCCGGCGAAGCCAAGCAGGGTCCGCTCGCTGCCGAACGCCGAGCGAACCTTGGCCACCGTCTCGTAGATCGGCGTGAGCCGTTCCGGCACGGCATGTAGGCTGGCCAGCGCGGTATCGACCAGTGGGGGCGAAAGATGCGGCCCTTCCCCGGCAAGGAACTGCAGATCCTGTCCCATCGCATAGGGAACGATCAGGATGTCGGAAAACAAGATGGCGCCGTCGAAGCCGAAGCGCCGGATTGGCTGGAGGGTGATCTCGGCGGCTGCATCGGTATCGTAAACGAGCGCGAGAAATCCGCCCTTCTGTCGGCGCAGGGCGCGGTATTCGGGAAGGTAGCGTCCCGCCTGGCGCATCAGCCATACGGGCCGTGCTTGCAGGTTCTCGCCTCGCAGGGTGCGCAGCAGAATACCGGGCATTCGGGGCGTCCAATCAATTAATAAAGAGATTTATATAAGGTTTGTAGGAGTCTGTTGGTGCTGTGGAAACCGGGGACAGACATTCTTTGCCGAATTTCTCCCGCCCTGAACAGGCTGAAGTCTCATGCGACTCGCCACCGCTTGGCGTCAAGCCGACTTTTTCCCCGCTGTCCGCAGCCTGTGGGAACAAGTTTCAACATGTGGGCGCCTTGCCTCGGGCTTGGCCGGAATCGGGGACGAAAAATCCCCCGTGGTTGTCAGCCATTTTCTCCCGTGGTTTATGATGCCTGCTTTCCACAGGGTGCGGCCGTTCCGGTCGTGCTTCATCCAGTCGCGAAGATGCCCCAGGTCAATCTCCACCTCCTGTCTGATTCCACCGGCGAAACGCTTGAGATGATCGCCAAGGCGGCGCTCGCCCAGTTCGATGATACCGAGGTGGTTCGCCATTTCTGGCCGATGGTGCGTTCGCAGCAGTATCTCGAACGAATCCTCGGCGAGATCACGTCAAGGCCGGGTCTGGTGCTCTATACCCTTGTCAACGAGAAGACACGGGCCGCGCTCGAAGAGCAATGCACCGCACGCGGCATGCCTGCGGTCCCGGTGCTCGATGTCGTCACCGATGCGCTCGAAGCCCTGCTCGGCCAGGAAGCGCATGGCCGCCCGGGTCGTCAGCACAAGCTTGACGAAGCCTATTTCGCGCGCGTCCATGCCATCCAGTACACCATTGCCCATGACGACGGCGTCGCTTGGGAGGACTGGGAGGAGGCCGACATCGTGCTTGCCGGAGTGTCGCGCTCTTCCAAGACACCGACCAGTATCTACCTTGCCAATCGCGGCTACAAGGTCGCCAACACTCCGATCGTGGTCGAAAGCCCGCCGCCTCTCGCGTTGTTCGGGCTACGCCGGCCGATGGTCGTAGGGCTTACGACCGCGCCGGACCGGCTGGTCCAGGTGCGCCGTAACCGCCTTATTTCGCTCAGCCAGTCGCCGGATACCGACTATGTCGATAATGACCGGGTGGCCGAAGAGGTCAAATACGCCCGGCGGATGTTTGCCGACAATGGCTGGCCGGTCATCGACGTCACCCGCCGTTCGATCGAGGAGACGGCGGCGGCCGTGATAAACCTTTACAACGAACGGCGCGCCCAGTCAGGCGCGGAGAGCGACGGCGCGCTACCCGAATGACGCTGGTCCTCGCATCGATAAGCCAGTCGCGGCAAGCCATGCTGCACCAGACTGGAGTGGAGTTCAGGGTCCAGCCAGCCGATCTTGACGAGCGCGAGCTCGAAGCGGCTATGAGGGATTCGGGACCGCAACAGGTGGTGCTTGCCCTCGCCGAAGCCAAGGCACTGGCGGCGCAGGGTAGCGGCGCACTTGTGCTTGGCAGCGATTCTCTGGTCTCGGTCGAGGGCGAGCGCTTTGACAAGCCCACCAGCCGCGAGGAAGCGCAAGCACACTTGAGGTTCTTTTCCGGCAGGGAAATGGAGCTGCATTCGGCCGCGGCGCTGGCGCGCGGTAGCCAGATTGTCTGGAGCCACGGCGAGGTGGCGCGGCTGCGCGTCCGCACCCTCTCGGACAGCTTTATCGAGGCCTATCTTGATGCCGAATGGCCCGCCGTTGCGGGGTGTGTCGGCGTCTTCAGGATCGAGGCCATGGGCGCGCACCTGTTCGAAAGCATCGAAGGCAGCCATTTTACCGTGCTGGGCATGCCCCTGCTCGCCGTGCTGGCGGCGCTGCGCGACCTGGGCGAGGTGGCGTCATGACCCGGCCTTATGCTGAAGTGATCGGCGATCCGATCGGCCATTCGAAATCGCCGCTGATCCACAATTTCTGGCTCGGCAAGCTGGACATCGAAGCAGAATACCGCGCCTGCCATGTCAGGCCGGAGGAGCTGGCGGACTATTTGGCGGCGCGCCGGAAAGACCCTGATTGGTGCGGCTGCAACGTGACGATCCCGCACAAGGAGCAGGTTCTCGCCCATCTCGATGACATTCAGCCGCGCGCGCGGAAGATCGGAGCGGTCAACACGATCTGGAAGGCGAGCCACGGGCTTCATGGCGGCAATACCGACGTAGAGGGCGTGGCCGAAGCGGTCATGGGCCTCGACCTCACCGGCAAGGCCGTCGCGGTGATCGGAGCGGGCGGCGCCGCGCGTTCGGCCTTTGCTCATCTCGAAAGCCAAGGCTGCGGGACGGTTCGCGTGATCGCAAGGTCTGAATCGAAAGCACGCCATGTCGTTGCGGAGTTTGCCCTCGCCTCTTCGGTGCACTCGTTTGACGAACCTGAGGTGCTCGCTGACGCCGTCCTGCTGGTGAACGCGGCGCAGCTTGGCATGCAGGGTCAGGCGGCGATGCCCGAGGCGATCCTGCAATCGCTTTCCAGTATGGCCGGGAATGCCATGGTGTTCGACATGGTCTATGCTCCGCTCCAGACCGAATTGCTCAAGACGGCAGCAAGACATGGCCTGCGAATGGCCGATGGCCTTGTCATGCTCGTCGGGCAGGCACGCACGGCGTTTTCGCGCTTGTTCGGCGAGACGCCGCCCCGCGCGCACGACGCCGAACTGCGGAGGCTTCTGATCTCATGACAAAACCCTTCATCCTCGGTCTCACCGGTTCGATCGGCATGGGCAAGAGCGCCGTCGCCGCCATGTTCCAGGGCCTCGATGTCCCGATCTTTTGCGCCGATGCCGCCGTCCACGAGCTGCAGGGTCCGGGCGGCGCCCTACCCGAAGAGATCGAGGCAGAGTTTCCAGGAACGACCGGGCCGGACGGGGTCGACCGGCAGAAACTCGGCGCGGCTGTTTTCGGCAATCCCGAAAGGCTCGAGCGGCTGGAACATATCGTCCATCCCGCCGTGGGCGCGATGCGTCAGCAGTTCCTCAAGGACAATGCCCGCCAGAAGTTGATCGTCTTCGATATCCCTCTGCTGTTCGAAAAGGGCGGCAAGGAGCAATCTGGGCTGGATGCCGTCCTCGTCGTCTCTGCCCCAGCCGACATGCAGCGCGAGCGCGTGCTGGCCCGGCCCGGCATGACGCCGGAGAAGTTCGAGCAGATCCTCGCCCTTCAGGTTCCCGATGCCGAAAAACGCCGCCGCGCCGATTTCGTGATCTATACCGGCACTTCGCTCGCCGAAACGCGCCATGCCGTCGAGGCGCTCGTCCATCGTCTGACCGGTCGAGAATAGGCGCCGCAACCCCTTGCTTCCGGCAGCGGAGGGGCCGATATACGTTCATCAATGCGCGAAATAATCTTCGATACCGAAACGACCGGACTCGATCCCAGAGCCGGTGACCGGTTGGTCGAGATCGGCTGCATCGAAATGGTCAATCGCGTGACGACGGGCCGGACCTGGCACTGCTATTTCAATCCCGAGCGTGACATGCCGCCGGACGCGGAGAGGATACACGGCCTTTCGAGTGCTTTCCTTGCCGACAAGCCGCTGTTTGCGGCCAGGGCGCGAGATTTCCTCGATTTCATCAGCGACTGTCCGCTTGTCGCCCACAACGCCTTGTTCGATTTCGGCTTCGTCAATGCCGAGCTTGCCATGTGCGGCCTGCCCGGACTGGGGCTTGAGCGTATGGTCGATACGGTCGCGCTCGCCCGGATCCGCCATCCCGGCGCCAAGTATACGCTCGACGCGCTTTGCACGCGCTACGGAATAGACCGCAGCCATCGTACCCTGCATGGCGCCCTGCTGGACGCGGAACTGCTCGCGCAGGTTTATGTCGAGCTGACCGGCGGACGCCAGATCGGCCTCGAACTCGTGGCCGAAGTGCAGGTAGCGACTGCCGATGTCTCCGTCAGCGTTACCATCGAACGCCCGTTCCGTCCCGCGCGGCCGCACCGGCCCAGCGCGGAGGAACTCGCGGCGCACCGGGAATTTCTCAAGACGGTCAGGTCGCCGCTGTGGGGCGGACCGTTTTTGTCAGCAGGAGAATAAGATCGATGGATATTCGCGTTTCCGGACATCAGATGGACACCGGCGAGGCGCTCCAGACCCATACCAAAGACTGCCTGAAGGCGATCGTCGACAAGTATTTCAGTCGCGCGCTTTCCTCGCACGTCACTTTTGGGCGGGCGCCGGCGGGCGGGTTCCGCTGCGACATCATCATGCATGTCATGCACAACCTCGTGCTCAAGGCGACCGGGACGGCGCAGGGCGCCCATCTCGCGCTCGACCAGGCCGCCGAGAAAATCGACAAGCAGCTCCGGCGTTACAAGCGGCGGCTCAAGGACAGGCACGAGCAGGTCGCTTATGCCCAAGCGCAGGAAGATGCCGCCTACACGATCTTCCAGGAACCGCCCGCCGAGGAAGAGGAAGTGCTTGCCGACGATCCGGTGGTCATAGCCGAAACCCGCGTCGAAATTCCCGAAGCCACGGTTTCGGACGCAGTGATGATGCTCGATCTGCGCAACACGGCGGCGCTGTTCTTCAAAAATGCTGGAACCGGAAGCCATAATATGGTCTATCGCCGCGACGATGGATCGATCGGCTGGGTCGAACCAACCTGAACCTGCTATTGTAGCCGGTTCGTCAATTGGAAGAGGGGCGGTTCCGCACGCAGCCCGCGCGGAGCCGGGAACCATCCGGCGCTTCCGGGCGTCCGGGCAATGTCCGAGCTGCCATGAGTTCTCATTTCAATTTCGTACCCGAGGCTGTCGGCCTTGCCGACGCCGCCACGAAACCGGAGGCTATCGAAGTGATGGCCGTGCTGTTTTCGCGCGTGTACGGCATCGAGCAAGATCTGCTGAACGAACGGCTCAACGAGCGCGAAGCGATGGGCAGCACCGGATTTGGGCGCGGGGTGGCGATACCCCATGCGCGGGTGCCCGGCCTCAAGAAGCCTTCCGCCGGGTTCCTCAAGCTTGCCCGGCCCATCGATTTCGATGCAGTCGATGGCGCCCCCATCACCCTGGTGTTCGGATTGATTTCGCCGGAGCAATCCGGGGTTGCCCATCTCCGTGCACTTGCAGCGATCTCGCGGCTCATGCGCGACGATGCGGTCAAGGCATCGCTCGATGCAGCTAGGCGCGAGGACGAGCTGTTCGGCCTGCTGTCCAATGTTATTGACCGCGATGCAGCCTGAAACCTCGGGCGCGCAGATCCACTGGCGCGCGCTCGAGCGTCTTTATCTCGCCGCGCCGATCAATTCGCTGTTCGCATCGAAGCTGGAGATCGCCGAAGCCGGTGCCGCGCGGATCCGCTTTGTGATCGAGCCGGACTGTTATCATTCGGCGGGCGCGGCCCATGGCGCGATCTATTTCAAGATGCTCGACGACGCGGCTTTCTATGCTGCCAACACACTTGTGACCGACCGCTTTCTGCTGACGACCTCGTTCAACCTGCACTTCTCCAAACCGGTCCGTT
>Ga0194130_10007316_pt1 | contig 12280 bp, 11 predicted proteins | sample TA2KigsurfametaG_FD_160084 | JGI IMG/M metagenome (GOLD analysis project Ga0194130, IMG submission 160084) | Freshwater microbial communities from Lake Tanganyika, Tanzania - TA2015050 Kigoma 12 surface | ecosystem: Environmental > Aquatic > Freshwater > Lake | place: Tanzania: Lake Tanganyika... | reverse complement strand
CTGCACAGTCTGCAAATAGATTTGTTGAAGCTGACCGAGGCGGTCGAGCGTTTCAGCGAGCGCAGCACGCAAATCGGCAATGATCTGAACGAGATTACTGCGCAAGAAAATGAACAGCGTCAGTTGCAGAGTAACGCCGAGCAGGCGCTTGAGCAGCTCGATGCTGAACTGGCCAAGGTGCAGGAGTCGCATGAAGATGGTCAGACGATTTATCTGGAGCGCGAATCTGCATTGAATCAGGCGCGCGAGCATGTGCGTGAGCTGGCACTGGCCGCACAGCAGGCCGAGTTTGCGCAGCGCGCTCACGAGAGCCGTATTGAAGAACTCAAGCGCAGTATTGCGACCGCACTCGAGCAATCCGCACAGTTGTTTGCCAGCATGGAGCAGGGTTCATTGGAGTTGGAGCAGCTCGATGACCGAGCTGCGCAAGCCGGTTTGCAAACTTTGCTCGAGCAGCGCAGCGAGCAAGAGTTGGTGCTCACGAATGCGCGTCACGAGCTCGATCAGCTGACGCAGCGCATGCGTGGGCAAGATGAGTCCAAGCTGGCGGCCGAGCGTGGCCTGCAGCCGATTCGCGATCGTATCGTCGAGCTGCAACTGAAAGAGCAAGCGGCACGAATGAATCAAGAGCAGTATGCCGAGTCACTTGCCACGGCCAACGCCGATGAGGCCGCGCTGGCCGAGAAGCTCAGCGACGATATGCGTCCGTCTTATCTGCAAGGCGAAGTAACGCGACTGACCAATGCCATCAATGCGCTCGGCCCGGTGAATCTGGCCGCGCTGGACGAATTGGCTCAGGCAAGCGAGCGCAAGCAATTCCTGGATGCGCAAAATGCTGATTTGACTGAGGCGATCACCACGCTGGAAAACGCAATCCACAAGATCGATATGGAAACCCGCGAACTGTTGAAAGATACCTTCGACAAGGTGAATCAGCAGTTTGGAGAGCTGTTCCCGATCTTGTTCGGCGGCGGTACCGCAAAGCTGGTGATGACGGGTGAAGAGATTCTGGATTCCGGCGTGCAGGTGATGGCGCGGCCACCAGGCAAGAAAAACGCCACGATTCACTTATTGTCGGGTGGCGAGAAAGCGCTGACTGCAACGGCGTTGGTGTTCTCGATCTTCCAGTTGAATCCAGCACCCTTCTGTTTGCTGGATGAGGTGGACGCGCCGCTGGATGATGCCAATACCGAGCGCTTCTGCAATATGGTGAAGAAAATGTCTGCCAACACGCAATTCTTGTTCATCTCACACAACAAAATCTCGATGGAGATGGCGCAGCAGCTAATCGGGGTGACGATGCAGGAACAGGGCGTCTCGCGGATCGTGGCGGTGGATATGGCTGCGGCATCCAACTTTGCATCACAGCAGCAGGCCGCTTAATAAGCCGGGCGGCTTTCAGTTCAGCGGGTCGCTGCGCTGCTTTAAACGTCGTTCGGTCAATACCCCACGGAATCAATCAATCCATGCGCAGCGCGGCGCGTGCCATCGCGGCGCGTTTTTGGTAGTACGCTTCATTTTCCTCAGCTTCACGGGCGCGGGCGTGCTCCACCGCTGCGCAAATCAGGTAGTGCTCCTCGGCGCGGCGGTAGTACCACCGGCGAGCGATACGAATCCAGAAGCTTAATGACAGCGTGCTCAAAAGATTCAGCTTGAGTCCGGCGGCGTTTTGCATGAGTGATCCTCCACGGGTAGTGCCAACGGGGACTTATCGTAATGAAAAAACTTTCTTGGCCATTGACTATTGTCAACTTTACTGTTTGACAATATTGATGGGAGGCTGAGCTTGATCATCCATGCCGTGATCAGGCAGGGTCGCACCGCATGGATTTGACGGAACCCCGCGGTCTACTCTCCGTTAAAATGTTTCTTTATTGGATAGTCTCGACAGAGAGCGCGCATGATTCAGCTGCAAGAGAGCCTGATCGGATTGGGTGTGGTGGTGGTTGCAGGCGTGATCGCCTATAACAAGTGGCAAGAGTGGCGCGCGAAAAAATCGGTCGAGCAAGCCTTCTCGACAGCGCAAGATGATGTGTTGATGGCCGATGGTCAGCCCGCGCAGCGTCAGGAGCCGGTGCTGACACCCTTTGAGGGGCCTGACGTCGTGGTCGGCCACGCCCCCAACGTGACCGATGGTGTGTCTGGTGATTCTTTGGATCACGCAGTTGCTGATGCAACGCATGCCGCTGATGCGTCCGCGAGGCGTCAGCCTGCCGCGTCAGCCACTGCTTCTTCATCGACCACGCCGATACGTCGTTCACCGCTCGACCCCGCCATCGATTGCATCATCCCGGTGTTGTTGGAAGCACCGCTACGTGGCGAACGTTTGGTACAGGCATTTCAGCATCTGCATTTGGTGGGCAGCAAGCCGGTCAGGGTCGCGGGCCTGCGTGAAGACGGCGATTGGGAAGCCGCTGCAGTCGGCGGCATCTATACCCAGCTGCAAGTTGGGGTGCAGCTCGCCACACGTAGTGGTCCGCTGACTGAATTGGAGTTTTCCGAGTTGGCGTCGCGGTTGGACCAAATGGCAGACGATTTAGGTGCCAGCCCTGATTTACCCGAGATGAGCGAGGTGGTCTCGAGGGCGCGGGAGGTGCATCACCTGTTGCTGGAGTTTGATGCGCAGTTATCTATCAATGTGCGATCGAATGCCGTGCCGTGGGCGATGTCGACGTTAAAACCAGCGCTACAACGTCAGGGAATGGAGCTGCGCCCGGATGGCAAATTGGTGATGCCGGACGGTGAGGGCGGTTTGCTGTTTTCGGTGAACGCGAACACTAATCCTTCGGATGACAGCAGTAACAAGATCACGTTGTTGTTGCCGGTGGCACTGGTTGCGCCGGACCGGGGCGGTTTCAAGGCAATGACAGCTTTCGCCAAGTCGCTGGCAACGCGTTTGTCGGGGACAGTGGTGGATGATGAAGGGCAGCCGCTACCTGATGCATCGATTGCTGAGATTGCAGAGCAGGTGGCCGATTTTTACCGTGCAATGGCACAAGCCGGGATACCCGCCGGTTCGCACCTGGCGCAACGCTTGTTCGCCTGAATTAACAGACGCTGTTGCTCACCGCCATGCGCGTTGAATCCGGACACGAGAGCGAGCACGCGAGCGAGCGTCAGCGTGTGACCTGGCTGCGGGATCAATTGAATCGCCACGCGCATGCTTATTATGTGCTCGATCAGCCGACGATTCCTGATGCTGAGTACGACACGCTGTTTGCTGAATTGCAGCAGCTGGAAACCCGGTACCCTGATTGGATTACACCTGATTCACCGACGCAGCGGGTGGGTGGTGCGCCGCTACCCGAGTTCACGCAAGTGCAGCACGATGTGCCGATGTTGTCGATCAATAACGGGTTTGTTGATGAAGATATCCGTGCGTTTGATAGGCGAGTCAGCGAAGGGTTGGACGAGACCGATGTGGCGTATGCGTGTGAGTTGAAGTTTGATGGACTGGCGATCAACCTGCGCTATGTTGATGGCTTGTTGGTGCAAGCGGCGACTCGAGGTGACGGCAGCACCGGCGAAGATGTTACTGCGAATATTCGCACCATACGCGCCATCCCGCTGCGACTTCGTACTGACCACCCGCCCGCATTACTCGATGTGCGTGGCGAGGTTTTGATGTTCAAAGCTGATTTTGCGCGCTTGAATCAACGACAGCGCGAAGCCGGTCTGAAAGAGTTTGCCAATCCGCGTAATGCCGCTGCAGGCAGCTTGCGCCAACTCGATCCGCGCATTACCGCACAACGTACGCTGCGGTTTTTTGCGTATGGCATCGGTCGTCTTGATGGCGCGGCTTTGTCCGACACCCATAGCGCACTACTGGATTGGTATAACGAGTTGGGTATACCGGTCTGCAATGAGCGTGCCGTGGTGCATGGTGCAGATGGCTTGCTGAAATTTTTTGCCGACATTGGCCAGCGACGCGCAAACCTTACCTACGACATTGATGGTGTGGTGTACAAGGTAAACCGAGTGAATCAGCAGCAAGCACTGGGCTTTGTGTCTCGTGCACCGCGTTTTGCAGTCGCGCATAAATTTCCGGCCGAGGAAGCCACTACCTCGGTGCTGGATATCACTGTGCAAGTGGGTCGTACCGGTGCAATCACACCGGTGGCCAGATTGGCACCAGTGCTGGTGGGTGGCGTGACTGTCACCAATGCCACCTTGCACAATGAAGACGAGGTGAGACGCAAAGATATTCGTATTTGCGATAACGTCATCGTACGGCGTGCAGGCGACGTGATTCCTGAAGTGGTGGCCTATGTGCCGGAGCGTCGTCCTGCTGATGCGCGCTTGTTTCAAATGCCAACGACTTGCCCGGTGTGTGGCTCGGCCATCGTTCGGCCCGAAGACGAAGCTGTCGCACGCTGTTCCGGTGGTTGGCTGAAATGTGCTGCGCAACGAAAGGGTGGGTTACAACATTTTGTCTCGCGCCGGGCGATGGATATTGAGGGTCTGGGCGAGCAATTGATCGAGCAATTGGTCGACCGCGGCTTGGTGACGACCCCCGCCGACTTCTACAAACTTGGTTTGGTGGCACTCGCCGAGTTGGACCGTATGGCGGAGAAATCAGCGCAGAATGTGCTTGATGCTTTAGCGCAGTCCAAGTCGACGACGCTGCCACGCTTTATCTATGCGCTAGGTATTCGACATGTCGGCGAGTCCACTGCAAAAACTCTGGCACGTCACTTCGGCACACTCGATGCCTTATTGGCTGCCAACGAGGAAGCGATGCTGGCGGTTGATGATGTCGGGCCGGTGGTGGCGCAGTCGATTTTGAATTTTTTCCACGACCCGCTGAATCGTGAATTGATCGAGCAACTACGTGCTGCGGGTGTTCATTGGGACGAATCCGATGTTGAACATCGCGCTCAGCATTTGGCAGGAAAGACGTTTGTACTGACAGGCACACTGCCTAGCTTGAAACGCGATGAGGCGCAGTCCTTGATTGAAGCGGCGGGTGGCAAGGTATCGGGTTCGGTCTCGAAAAAAACCAGCTATGTCGTCGCCGGTGAGGAAGCCGGTAGCAAACTGGCCAAAGCCGAAGAATTGGGTATACCCGTACTCGATGAGCCCGCATTGATGCAATTATTGGAGAACCCTGCATGAGTGGTCCGATCAAGAAAGCTGTGTTTCCAGTGGCCGGTTTGGGTAGCCGTTTTTTGCCTGCGACTAAAGCGCAGCCGAAAGAGATGCTGCCGATTGTCGACAAGCCGCTGATTCAGTATGCGGTGGAAGAGGCGGTCGAGGCTGGTATCACCGAGATGATTTTTATCACTGGCCGCAACAAGCGCGCCATTGAAGATCATTTCGATAAAGCGTATGAGCTGGAAGCCGAACTTGAAGCGGCGGGTAAACAGGCGCTACTTGAATTGGTGCGAGGTGTGATACCCGAGCATGTGAACTGCATGTACATACGCCAGCCAATGGCATTGGGGTTGGGGCATGCTGTGCTGTGTGCGCGACCAATCGTGGGTGATGATCCGTTTGCCGTATTGCTGGCAGATGACTTCATGCAGGGCGAGCGTAATGGCCCGGGCGTGATGGCGCAGATGACCGCCACGTTCGCTCACGAGCAATGTAGCTTGCTCGGAGTGCAGGATGTACCGCGCGCGCATACCAAGCAGTACGGTATCGTCAGCACATCACCCTTCGGCAAACGGCTGGAAAAGGTGAGTGCGATCGTAGAAAAACCTGCGCCCGAGCTCGCGCCCTCGACACTGGCCGTGGTCGGGCGTTATGTATTGACCCCCAGGGTGTTTTCTCATTTGGAGACCATCGTTAAAGGTGCGGGTGGCGAGATACAACTTACCGATGGTATCGAGGCCTTAATGCAGTATGAGACGGTATTGGCTTATCGCTACCAAGGCCGGCGTTTCGACTGCGGTTCCAAGCTCGGCTACCTGCAAGCTTCTGTTGAGATTGGTTTGCAGCACTCGGAGACAGGTGCGGCGTTTGGCGATTGGTTGGGGCGGCGGGACTAATCTCGCTTCAACCGACCAGGTAACTTTTGACGCCCGGCGTGAGACCGGACTAGAATCCTCATATGAGTTTGCTTGATAACCTCCACGCTCACCGAGATGAAGTGCTCGCCTCGGCTGCGCGTCATCGCGCCAGCAACGTCCGGCTGTTTGGCTCGCTGGCACGGGGCGATGCCACTCGGGTCAGCGACATCGATTTGCTGGTCGATCCCTTGCCGGGCGCCACTTTGTTTGATCTTGGCGGACTTCAAATCGAGCTACAACAACTGCTTGGCGCACCGGTCGATCTTCTTACGCCTGCGGATGTGCCTGAATCATGGCGTAAAGATATCTTGTCAGCGGCTAAACGCTTATGACATTCAGTGGAAATAGAGAGCTCGAATATTTTCGTTTCATGCTGGAGTGCGTCGAGCTTGCCCTAACTTACGTCGAGGGCTATTCGCTTCCTGACTTCTTGGAAGATAAGCGTACCCAACAAGCAGTCATTCTGAACTTGCTTCATCTTGGTGAAGCGGCTAACCGGCTGATGATGGAGTCGGAAGATCTCGCGATGCGCTTTGCGCAGATACCCTGGAATCAGATGCGTGGTATGAGAAATCGACTTGCGCACGGTTATTTCGATATCAACTTGGACGTCGTTTGGGCCACATTGCAGCAAGCACTTCCACCGTTGAGAGATCAACTGCGCGCAGTTTGCCGATCTGGTGAGTAATCATGGCAATCCGTGAAATTTTAAAAATGGGCGACCCGCGCTTGCTTCGCGTGGCGGAGCCCATCACTGCATTCGATACGCCAGAGCTGCACGCCTTGATCGCCGACATGTTCGACACCATGCATGCTGCCAATGGGGCGGGTCTCGCTGCGCCGCAAATTGGCATCAACCTGCAATTAGTGATTTTTGGTTTCAGCAAGAATGACCGTTACCCGGATGCGCCGGCGGTACCCGAAACGGTATTGCTCAATCCCGTGCTCGAACCGATGTCTGAGGTGCTAGAGGATGGCTGGGAAGGCTGCTTGTCTGTGCCCGGTCTGCGTGGCGTGGTGCCGCGCCATGCACGACTTCGCTATCGCGGTGTCGACCCGTATGGCAAGCCAATTGATCGCGAGGTCGACGGCTTCCATGCGCGGGTGGTGCAGCACGAGTGCGATCACTTGATTGGGGTGCTGTATCCGATGCGCGTGAGGGATTTCAGCAAGTTTGGCTATACCGAGGTGCTGTTTCCGGGGATAGATCCGAAAGCTGATGATTGACTATGTTGCAAATATAGCATTGATTTTCTTAGAAATTATGAGATAGAATTCTTTCTGCAGAAAGGATTCTTGCCATGCTCATCTCAACCCCAAATCACGAGCCGGTGCCTAAACCCACCGCGGTGCTGGCGAAAGCTGTGACGCGTGCGGCGGATCAGATGGCTATTTCACAGCAGTTACTCGGAAAGATCCTCGGCCTCAGCCCAGCCACAGTTTCTCGCCTGTATTCAGGAAATTACCAACTCGATCCGCGACGCAAGGAATGGGACTTGGCGTTGTTGTTAGTGAGGGCCTACCGGTCACTTGATTCGATTGTCGGAGATTCAGCTTCCGCCCGCGCTTGGCTGCAAAGCGACAATCTTGCGCTGAATGCGCGGCCGATTGAGTTGTTGTCCGATACGGAGGGTTTGGTCAGTGTTGTCCATTACTTGGACGCCTCACGCGCTGTTGGCTGAGTCGCGTCCTTGGCAGTGCTTTGCTTGGCGTATGGTCGAGTCTCAGCATATTGCGGCGACGATGAAACTCGTTGATACGCGTGACGAGCAAGACATGCTCGAAGCGTTGTTAGACCAAGATAAGCCAAGAAGGGCAACTGACACGGCCAGGTTGCACTATTTGCTGGCGACGCCTTTTCGCTATGCGCCGTTGAGAACGGGCTCTCGCTTTCGCGCTTACGCTGATCCCGGTGTTTATTACGCCGCAGAGTCTGTACGAACCGCAGCCGCAGAGCTGGGTTATTGGCGATGGCGATTTCTGATGGACGCGCCAAATCTTGAGAGGCTAGGGCCCGTCGCACATACTGCGTTTAACGTCAAGATTGCGACCACGACCATTGATTTGCGCGAGCCTGTTTTTGCTCTCGATCTCAAACGCTGGCGAGTTTCATCCGACTACGCAACCACGCAACATTTGGCGCGTACAGTGCGTCAGGCTGAAATCGGCAGTATTGTTTATCCATCGGCTCGGGATCCGGAACCGGCTTGGTGTATTGCCTTGCTGGCCCCGTCAGGGTTCGCTCGAAAAAAACCTGAGCCGACCAGCGAGACTTGGTACCTCGCTGTGTCCAGTGAAGAAGTGGTTTGGCGCCGTGATCATCAGTCGATAAGATTTTCAACAACGCTATGGTCTAACCAAGGCTAGAACTTCTCACTCTCCGCCAGATACCGCCACTGGCCAACCGGCAAGTCGCCGAGTTTTACATGACCGATGCGCACCCGTTTCAGGCCGATCACCTGAAGGCCAACTAACTCGCACATCCGGCGGATTTGTCTTTTCTTGCCCTCGCGCAGAATGAAACGTAGCTGATCATCGTTTTGCCAGCTGACTTTTGCGGGAAGTAGCGGGCTGCCATCGAGCGAGAGACCGTGATTCAAGCGTTTCAGGTCAGACGCTGGCAGTTTGCCCGGCCGCAGATACTTCACCCGCACCAGATACTCTTTTTCTACCGATCGATCTTCACCAATCAGTTGTTTGGCAATCCGACCATCTTAGGTCAATACCAGCAAGCCGACTGAATCGATATCCAGCCGTCCGGCAGGTACCAAGCTTTTTAACTGTGATGGTGAAAACTGTGTCGCTGATTTATCTTCAGACCAGCGATTTTCCGGGCGCACCAAAGTGAACGCAGGTTGGTAGCCATCTTCGGCCTGACCACTCACAAAACCCATCGGCTTGTTAAACAAAACAGTCACACGCCTTGCTTGTTGGACTTGCGCCTGTTTTTCGATGGTGATTTTTTGATGCGGTAGTACTTTGCTACCTAGTTCGGAGATGACTTGTCCATCCACGCGTACCCAGCCTTTGGCAATCCACTCATCCGCCTCGCGGCGCGAGCAAAGACCAAGCTCTGACATGCGTTTTGACAGGCGTAAAAGTTCAGTCATCATAGGGTCAGCCAAGATAGCCCGCGTCAGATGCGCAAGGCATTCAACAGATCGGATTCCAATGCGATCTGCGCACGTGCATTCGACAGCATTGGCCCATCGACCACGAATACATCTTCAACCCGCTCGCCGAGGGTGGCAATTTTTGCGGTGTGCAGGTTCACTTTGTATCGAGCTAGCACACTGGCGATCGAATACAGCAAGCCGGGTCGGTCATTTGCTGATACGGAGAGCAAATGATATTGGCCACGTTCATCGGGTGACAGGTGTACAGTGGGCGTGATCGGGAAGGTGCGTGACAATCGTGACAATCTTGCTTTACCAGGCGAGGGTAAGGTCGCGTCACTCTGCACCCAAAGTGCAAGATCATGCTCGACCAAAGCAATCAGCTCGCGATAGTTTTCGGCGAAGCTCGGCTCACTCACCAAAAACGTATCGAGCGCGTAGCCATGACGCGTGGTTTGTACCTTGGCATCCAGAATACTGAAATTATGGCGATCAAAATAACCGCATATCCGCGCAAACAAATCGGCACGATCGCGTAAGTACACCACCACCTGCAAACCCTCACCAATCGGCGCAATGCGGCAACGTACGATAGGCCGCTCATCATCCAGATGCTCTTGCAGTACGCGGGTATGCCACGAAATTTCGGCAGCGTCATGTCGCAGGAAGTAACCCACATCGAGCCGCTTCCACAGAAGATCGTGCGATTCATCCGGCAAGCCGTGTAGCCGAAGGGTGGCACGAGCCTCCTGCTGACGGTTTTGCAGGACGCGGTCCGTTGACGGCGCCTCGCCGCCGAGCACGCGCAAACTCATGCGGTACAAGTCTTCCAGTAGTTTGCCTTTCCAGGCATTCCATACCTTGGGGCTGGTGCCGCGAATATCTGCCACCGTCAGTAAATACAAAGCGGTCAGGCGGCGCTCGGTTTTAACGGTTTTGACGAAGGCGCGAATCACATCGGGGTCGGACAGATCCTGCTTTTGCGCGACTTGCGACATCAATAAATGATGCTCGACTAAAAATACCAGCAGCTCGGTATCTTGTTTGCTTAAACCATGATCACGGCAAAACCGACGTGCATCTGATTTGCCCAGCACCGAGTGATCGCCGCCACGGCCTTTGGCAATATCGTGAAACAGTGCAGCGATGTAAATCAGCCAAGGCTGACTGAAGTTGGCGATCAACTGGCTGCAGAAAGGGTACTCGTGTGAGTGCTCGGGAATGGTGAAGCGACGTACATTGCGTACCACCATCAAGATATGCTGGTCGACTGTATACACGTGAAACAGATCATGCTGCATCTGGCCGATGATGCGGCGAAAGTTGGGCAGGTAGCGACCTAAAATCGATAGCTGGTTCATGCCACGCAGCGCGTGAGTCACGCCTTTTGGCGACTGCAATATTTGAAGAAATAGCTCGCGGTTGTTCGGATCGCGCCTGAATTGAGTATCGATTCGAAAGCGTGCATGCCACAGCGCGCGTTGAGTACGAGCGGTCATGCCTTTCAATTCGCCGTAGCGCTCGAGCAGCAAAAAAATTTCCAACATCGCTGACGGTGTCTGCTCGAATACCTCATCGTGAGCAATATCGATCATGCCGTTCACTTCAGTGAAACGTTCATTTACCGGGCGCGATGCGAGTGGTTGCGGGAACAGGCGTGACTCGATATTCAGCAATAAAATACTGTTGAGTTGGGTGACGGCTTTTGCAGCCCAGTAGTAGCGCTGCATCAGTACTTCGCTAGCGCGTCTGTCTTCAGTGGCAGTAAAACCAAAGGTTTCTGCAATCGGTCCTTGCACATCGAAAACCAAACGATCTTCACGACGGCTCGCGTGCAGGTGTAAACGAATACGAATATCCTTGAAGGCGCGCTCTTTCTCGGCAAGCTGACGCGCCTCGGTGCGCGTAATGATCTGACTGTCTGCCAACTCGCGCCAAGAACGGCCAAGGCCAGCGGCCTTGGATACCCAAATAATCACTTGCAAGTCTCGCAAACCGCCGGGGCTTTCCTTGCAGTTGGGCTCGAGGCTGTAGGGCGTGTTCTCGTACTTCACATGGCGCTGCCGCAGTTCAAGAATTTTGTCCTGAAAAAATCCGCTTGCATCCATTGCTTGCGCATGACGTTGCTGCAATGCCTTGAACAGTGTCCGCGAACCCGTGATGCGACGCGCTTCCAGCAAACTGGTTTGTACAGTGATGTCTGCTGCGGATTCGCTCATGCATTCATCCACGGTGCGGATACTATGCCCAATCTCCAGGCCAAGATCCCAGAACAGTTGCACCAGCTGCTCAAGCTTCTCGCGCAGCGCGGCGTCTGGCGGCGCTGGCAAAAGAATCAGCAGATCGATATCCGAGTAGGGAAATAGCTCGCCTCGGCCGTAGCCACCCACGGCCACCAGCGTGGTCGAGGATGGCATGCTGAATGCCTGCCAGGCTTGAGTGAGGATTTGGTCGGCATGGCGCGCGGTGCGCTTGAGTAGCCGCTCGGGCCGACGATCGTGCAGGTAATCGTCGACGATTGCCTGCCGACCTTCCCTTAGCTGTTCGCGCAGAGAGATCGACAACGTGGCCATGTCAGTCCACGCGGGTCGAGTTGTCTGCTTCGGTGGTGGTAATGAAGGCAGGCGGTGGTGGTGAGCCGGCGGAGAGGGTCAATACCTCGTAGCCAGATTCTGTGACCAGCACGGTGTGTTCCCACTGTGCTGACAGGCTGCGGTCGCGGGTTTTGATGGTCCAGCCGTCACTCATCTCACGGATTTCACGTCGACCTGCATTGATCATGGGCTCGACGGTGAAGATCATACCGGCGACTAATTGATCAAGCGTGCCCGGTCGACCGTAGTGCAGCACCTGCGGTTCTTCATGAAATACCTTGCCGATGCCGTGCCCGCAAAACTCTCGCACGACCGAGAAGCCGGCGTTTTCTGCGTACTGCTGGATCACATGGCCTAGATCACCGAGATAGGTGCCGGGCTTGATGCGTGATATGCCGAGCCACATGCATTCATAGGTAATCTCGCTGAGACGTTTGGCGAGTATCGAAGGCTCACCCACAAAAAACATGCGACTCGTATCGCCGTGGTAACCATCTTTGATGACAGTGACATCAATGTTGACGACATCGCCTTGCTTCAACACTTTGTCGCCCGGTAT
>Ga0194130_10007315_pt1 | contig 12280 bp, 10 predicted proteins | sample TA2KigsurfametaG_FD_160084 | JGI IMG/M metagenome (GOLD analysis project Ga0194130, IMG submission 160084) | Freshwater microbial communities from Lake Tanganyika, Tanzania - TA2015050 Kigoma 12 surface | ecosystem: Environmental > Aquatic > Freshwater > Lake | place: Tanzania: Lake Tanganyika... | reverse complement strand
CTTTACGACTACCTGGTTCAACTCTGAGACGGGTGTGGATTCCGAAAGTAACCCGACTAAGTACGCAACCAATAAGAAAGCCGATGCGGCTGACTTCGGATCTGCTCTTCAAGGTGCAATTGATAATGCAATTGACTACATTGCCCAAAAGCGCGCTGAATACGGTTCTCTGATCAACCGCTTGAACGCCAACGTGAATAACCTCACCGCCTTGCATGAGAACTTGAGTGCTGCAAATAGCCGTGTGGTCGATACTGACTACGCTAATGAGACTGCTAGCCTCACGAAGACGCAGATTCTGCAGCAAGCTGCAACGGCGATGCTCTCGCAAGCTAACGCTTCGCCCAATGTGGTTTTGGCGCTGCTTAAGTAATTGAGGAGTGTTGCCACTACCAACTAACGTTTGGGGGACATTATGTCTAACGTTTCCTCCCTGAGTAGCGCGGGTAGCCAAAGCGCTGCGGCCATGGCTAGGCCTGCTGCAGAGGCTCCAAGGCGTGCCGAGTCGGGCGATAACAGTCAAGTGGTTGCCGCCGCTCGAGCAGCCACCGAGAAGCCTCGCCCCGTTCCTTCGGTTCAAGAGTCGGCTCAAATCTCCAGGCAAATGGTTGAGGCCGCTGCTGCCAAGATTCAGCAGTTCGCCATCTCCATGAACCGAGATTTGGACATCCGATTCGATGCCAGCAGCAAGACCACCACGGTTGTTGTGACCGACCCTCGCTCCCACGAGGTGATCCGGCAGATTCCTGCACCCGAGGTTGTCGAGCTGGGCCGAACGATCGATTACTTGTCTAGTCTTTTGGTCAATCAGAAAGCCTAAGCTGCGACCTTTGCCGAGGTCGCTCGCATGGTGCAAACCCCGGGTAAGCAGCTCGGGGTTTTGTTTTTGTAGGTCGTGGCTTGCGATGTCCATACCAGGCTTACGGCGAGCTTTAAAAAAATGATTAGCCGCAGCCTCGCCCCCCACAAAAGTAGGGATGTCTCGGCGCTCCTGAAACCTAGACTTGCTCGTATTCATGCCTAGGGTAACGGGCGAAGTAAAAATTTTGTTTAGTCACCTGGTTGGAATCCATGAGGTGGATTTGCAACACAGGCTTTTTCGTTAGGATTAACAGGTCTACATTGCCTGTATGCGCGCCACCGTAGCTGCTGCTTTAGCCCGTATTCCACTTGCCCAGACGGCTGCGCCGCTTCTGGTGTTGGCCGTTTTGGGGCTGATGCTCTTGCCCTTGCCGCCGATTGTGTTGGACATCTTGTTCACCTTCAATATCGGCGCCTCGATGATCATCTTGCTCACGGCTATGCAAATCAAGTCCTTTAAGGACATGGTCGCCTTCCCAACGCTGCTGCTTGTGGTCACGCTACTTAGGCTGTCGCTGAATGTGGCATCGACCCGTGTTGTCTTGATGCAAGGGCACACCGGACCCGATGCGGCCGGTAAGGTGATTGAGTCCTTTGCCCAAGTACTCGTTGGGGGCAACTATGTTGTTGGCGTGATTGTCTTCATTGTTGTGACCATCATCAATTTTGTGGTTATCACCAAGGGTGCAGGCCGCGTGGCCGAGGTTTCAGCGCGATTCACCTTAGATGCCATGCCTGGCAAGCAGATGGCTATCGACGCCGATTTAAATGCAGGGATCATCCGCGAGGAAGAGGCACGCCGTCGACGCGCCGAAGTGGCCCAGGAGGCAGATTTTTACGGCTCAATGGATGGTGCCTCGAAGTTCGTTCGCGGCGATGCCATTGCAGGGATCATCATTTTGATCATTAACCTCTTGGGCGGTGTTGCCGTGGGGATGATGCAATTTGATCTCCCCTTCATGAAGGCACTCGAAACCTACGCGACGCTTGCGGTTGGCGATGGCCTCGTCGCCCAAGTCCCGGCCCTGATCGTGTCAACAGCAGCAGGTATCGTTGTGACCCGCGTTGCTACCGAGGAAGACTTTGGTCAGCAGCTTGCCTCCCAGCTAGGATCATCGGCGTATCCGCTTTTTCTAGCGGCCATTATTTTGGCCATCTTAGGTGTTATCCCTGGGATGCCTCACTTTGCCTTCTTGCTCTTTGCAGCAGCCTTTGGTGGTGTGGGCTACATGCTGCATCGACGATCGAGGCAAGAGCAAGTTGCTGCAGCCAAGGCGCAGGCCGTCGCTCAGCAACCCACGGATGAGGTGAATTGGAAAGATGTGCCTGTTGTTGAGCCTCTCTCCTTGGAGTTAGGTTATCGCTTAATTCGGCTCGTCGACGCAGGCGATCAATCCGATGTGATTAAGCGGATCCGTGCCATCCGCAAGAAGTTTGTCGCTGAGGTTGGTTTTTTGATTCCCTCGGTGCATGTGCGTGACAATCTTCAATTGCCTCCAGAAAACTACCGTATCCTGATCTACGGGGCAGAAGTCGGCCGAGGCCAAATTCTTCCCGATCGGCTTTTAGCGATTGAGCCCGTCTCCGATCCTGCGCCCATGGACGGTGTTCGCGTGCTCGACCCCACCTTCAAGATGCCGGCCATTTGGATTTATCCTCGTGATAAGGAAAACGCTACAGCCAAAGGCTACACGGTCGTTGAGCCCTCGGTCGTGATGGCTACCCATCTGGATCAACTGGTACGCATGCACGCCCACGAGTTGCTGGGCAGGCAGGAAGTGCAAGATCTCGTGGATCACTTTCGCGAGCGCTTTCCCAAATTGGTTGATGACACCGTACCAAAAGTGGTTAGTCTTCAGGTGGTGCAAAAGCTCCTTCAGCTCTTACTTGAAGAGGGCGTGCCTGTCCGCGACTTTCGCAGTGTCCTTGAAGTGGCGGCTGAACTCGGTGGCAAGGACCCGCAGCCGCTTAGTTTGCTCGCCCCGCTGCGATTTGCGCTTCGCCGAACGATTGTCCAAGAAGTATTCGGTGAATCCACCTCGATTCGCGTGGCTGCGATTCATCCCGATTTTGAACGGATCATCGAGCAAGCCGTGGGTGCTTTGCCCGCCGCGCCTGATGGAGCGATCGAGCCTGGGCTTGTTCGGTTTTTCGAAGAAGAGTTGGCAGCCGTGGTCGACGATATGGAGGGTTTAGGATTGCCTCCTGTCATTGTGGCCTCTGCACGCAACCGCCTCACCCTTTCGCGGCTTGCTCGTAAGGTAAGGCCCCAGGCAGTTATGTTGGGCATGAACGAAATGCCCACTGATGCCGACTTGGCATTTCACCGAATCATTTGTTCTAGGCAAGGTGGTTGATGGCTAGTTCTGCCACATCAGGACCTCGACGTTTTGTTGCTGCTACGGCCACCGAGGCGCTGTCGATGGTCAAGCAAGCGATCGGCCCGGATGCGATCTTGCTGTCAAACCGGGAGGTCGAAGGTGGTATTGAAATCATCGCGATGGCTCAGGATCAATTTAAAGAGATTGCCCCACGCGCAACGGCACGAAGTCAACACCAAAATCAGCCTATAAGTCGCCCCGTGCTGCGATCCTTTGATGATGACGAGACACCCTCCTCGTCCGCATCACGCAGCCCTGCTGATTCAAGCAATTATCCAGGTCTTGGGATTTCTAATGGTGCTGATCGCGCACCACGACCTGAGGCCCTTCGACCCAAATCAGACACTGCCATCAGAACGGCCAACCATAAGCTTGTGATTGCTGATGTTGCGGACCGCCCCATGCGAAATATGGACGGCTCCCCGGTTTTTTCACCCGATGTTGCAGCAGCGCACTTTCGATCCGAAACCGGCGCATCGCTCGCAAAATCAAGTGGCCATGATGGCTCTGAGGCTGGGGGGGCTGGTACAACACAGCAGGGGCGCCAGGCACAATCCATGTTAAAGCCTGGCCAATCCGCGCCAACAGCCGCAAGCCCAGTGCTTAACGAGTTGGCCGAGCGACTCATGGGTCAGGTCAACGAGGTCAAGCACCTGCTTGAGTCTCACATTGCCGGAAATACTTGGAATCAACTCAAAGGTGTTTCGCCAGGCCGTGCCGAGCTGCTCAAGCGCCTGCTTGCTACAGGCTTTTCACCGGCCTTGGCGACCTCGCTGCTTGAGGAGGTAGGCGAGGTTGAAGAGGGCGCCGCACTCATAAACACCCTTCGAGGACCTTTAGCTAATCGGATGAAAACGGTCGATCCGGTGGCGCTATTTGATGATGGCGGTGTTTTTGCCTTTATTGGTCCTACAGGCGTTGGAAAGACAACAACGGTTGCGAAGATAGCTGCGCGTTGTGTGATGCGCTTTGGCCGAAAATCAGTGTCATTATTATCAACCGACACCTACCGAATCGGTGCGCTCGAGCAGCTGAGGATGTTTGGCAAAATTCTCGGCTTACCGGTCACCGCACTTCGCGACGCCGAAGACCTCACCACCCGTATTCAAGAACTCGAGAAATTTCATGTCGTCTTGATCGATACGGCCGGTATGGGGCAGCGCGATGTCAAGATGGTCGAGCAACTCAAGGTGCTGTCAGAGGGCTACAAGCAGGCGCAGCGGCTTTTGGTGATGTCCGCCACAACGAGTCTTCAGACGATGCAAGATGTCATTCAAGCCCATTCTCAAGGTCGCGAAAACGGCATACAAGCTGCGGTGATCACTAAGATCGACGAAGCCATGAGTCTTGCCCCCTCTGTTGACTGCCTAATTCGACACGACCTACCGCTTTTGTTTATTGGTAACGGTCAGCAGGTACCCGAGGATTTGCATGTTGCAGATCCGAGTTATCTGGCTCACCGGTCCCTTCAACCCCGCTCTTATGCTTCTGACTTTGAGCCCAATGATGAAATGGTTCCGGCAATGATTGCTGATAACATCTCAGATTGGGCACGCAGGAAGTAACAGAACGGGATCGTTATTGTTTATTCATTTTCCGAAGAGCCATCATGACCGACCATCAGGCTTCCACCGCAGGACTTGGCCAAACCGATCAGGCGGCCGGGTTGCGACAATTGTTTGGTGAAGGTTTCGCACGCGTGTGGTGCCTAGTCAGCTCACTGCCAGGTGACCCCACTGTCATGGTCGCTTTGGGCGCGGCAAACGCGCTCAGGCGCGCGGGCCAACGTGTACTGCTGGTCGATGAGGTACCACTGACCAACCGCAGCTTACTGGGGGGTACGCCCTTTCCTGTTCGTTATGATTTGGGGCAGGTTTTCGCAGGATCAATTGGGATTGAGAAGGTTGTGAAACAGGTTGGGGATAAATTGTGGTATTGCGTTGCCACGAAACTTCGCCGAGCTAAAGAAGACAAGAAAGCACGCCCTCCCACGTTGGCCGAACGGCTACAGCGTGCGGGCATTGACATCGATGTCGTCATCGTTGCCAGCACAGACCCGCACCGCGGGACCCATCAGCTGTTTGCCGACGATATGGAACATATCCTAATTTCCGGCACCGACGAGGCTGCTATCGAAAAAAGCCTCCATATGGTGCACGAACTGGCGGTGCTCTTTGGAGGGTCCCCAATCCCCGTGCTTACGGTGGGCGGTGGTTCGGCCGAGACCGGACAAGAATCGTTCGATGTTTTGCAATCCCAGGCACTTGCCCTAATGGACCAGCCGCTTGAGCATGAAGGCTGGGTTCGTGCTATGCAATTCGCCTCCAATGACGGTAGCGAGTCTGGAGAAATGATGGTACCCGCCAGTCTCTATCGCATGATGGCTGGTCGCATCTTCCCTGAAGGGGTCATTCAGGAGCATAGCAATGAATTCTCTGATGTCGATTTAAGTCAAGAAAAAGCTTAAAACTACCGATGCGAAGTCGTGGCTACGGGGCCTCAAAGGGTGATGATATCGAGGCACAACTCAAACAGCATGCCCCGATGGTGCGGCGTATTGCTATGCAAGTTGCGTCAAGGCTGCCAAGGAACGTTCAGCTCGATGACTTGATCCAGGAAGGCATGATGGGCCTGCTCGATGCGATCAACCGCTACGAACCCAAGCCCGGTGCATCCTTTGAAACTTACGCTAAGGCACGAATCCGTGGGTCGATCTACGACTCATTGCGCGAAGATGATGTGATCCCGCGTCATGTCAGAGATAAGATTACGCAGCTTGAGCGCGCGAGCGAGGAGCTTAGGCAGTCTCTAGGGCGGCCTCCAGAAGACAGTGAAATCGCTGCCCATGTCGGCATCAGTATTGATGAGTACTTTGCAATCTTGGACTCCGGAATGACGATTACGGTGGTCGATGAAGATCTACCGGATGTTGTCGATGAGAGTGCAGACCAAACAAAGGCGCTTCAACAAAAGCAGTTAGCAGCTCGGATCGAAGACAAGTTAAAAGACTTACCTGAACGCGAGCGTCTTGTCCTCGCGCTTCACTATCAACAAGATCTCAGCTTTCGTGAGGTCGCCTATGTGATGGAACTAACGCCAGGTCGAATTTCCCAACTTCATACCCAAGCTTTAGTACGTTTAAGAGGCATGCTTGCAAGAGAGCAAGAGGAAAGCAAGGAACCATAACTTGCGCGTTGGTGATTCACGAAGGCTTACAGATTTGCGTATCGGTTAGCAATGAGTTAGCCACAGGTCCAGCATGGCGTTCGATCAGCCAAGCTGTTGTGAGTACAAAAACCCAAACGAGAGCGTTTACCTTAAACGCGAGTTGAGAGCTTTAATCCAGGTCTCGGCGATGTGGCGTCCTGGCCGTAAGTATCTTGTTCGTCGCTTAACGAATGGATCGATCGGAGTGCGTTATAGCGTTGAAGATTAATGCGAATTAGTTCTGTCGCTGTCTTGCGGTCGACTGACGCTGAGGCAAGCAGCCCGTCGAGTTCTTCCCGTGTGGTGGGATCAACTTTTGAGAGTTCGCCGCGAACACCCTCAATGCCCCCAGGAAAATTAGAGATCGCTGACACCACGTCTTGAAGTCGAGGAATTACCTCTGCGAGCGAGCGCCAATCACTGCCTACAAGTGCCTGACGCTGGTTTGACAAGGCCTTGATGAGATCGCCCAGTAAGCCGATCGCCAGCCCTTGATGTTCTCCCTGGTTATTTGCCATAAACGTATTTAACACCGGGCCGATCAATCGTACAACTACCCGCGCTTTAAGCTACGCTGCTGAACGGCTTGTTCGACTAATTGGGAAGCGATAGCAGCATAGTCAAATTCGAAAGATCCGTCTTGAATTTTAGCTTTCAACGCATCCAGTTTAGCGGTGTCTAGCTTCTCCGACTCCCGTGACTTATCTGAACTCGACAATCGAGCAATTTTCCCAGCATCCACCGACACCTGAGCTGAGGGCGCAGGTGCCGTTGACCCCACACCCGTCTTTGCAAGCGCATCTTGGACAGCCTTTGCGGTTGCTTGCGCAACGCTGGCCTGCTTCGTGAGATCCAGAACCTGCGTCTTGTTTACTTCAGTAGCCTGAACTCTTTTGAGGTCGGCGACACCGCCCAAGCCTGACTGAATACTCATAACCACCCCCACATACCAAACTAAGGACATCTTTACACAAAGGGAGATCAATCGACCCTAATTTCAACCACTCCTGGCCTCACGACCGTAGCTGTTATTGTTTGGCCGCTTGCCATCTTCACTCGAATTGACTCTCCAACCGAACCGTGCTGAGCGGCCGTACCTTCGCCGCCAACAGTGAAATTTGATCCCACCATCTGCACACGAACCCGCTCTCCATTCCTAATAACGGCTGTTTGACGTAGGAAATTTAGGCCTATGGGCTGCCCAGCCACCAAGGCACGAGAAATAGTTCGGCCAATGGCCTGATCTGGCTCGGTCAGCACATCGTCCGGCAAGCTCGACCAATCGCCCTCAACAACGTTGACGTCTGCATCAGTAACAATCGCCCCTAAAGAAAGCGGACGGCTCGATGCAACATAACGCTTTTTTGCACTAACCGTCACTTGAATTGATCCGCTCCATCGGGGTGAGTCGCAGCGAAGGCTAATGTATAGCCTTCCGACTGGTTTCGATGTACTGCCAAGTTGTACCTTTGGTTCGATGCATTCAGGCCATTTCGGACGGGTGGCGGGCCAACTTATATCGAAGGGTTGCCCAGCCAAAGCATGCTGCTCTGCAACCACGCGCTCAATTGCCGATTCCCAAAACGCTGACTTTGCCGAAACGGACTCGACGAGACCGAACAACAAATAGACGACCATCACTACCAAAGCGATGCTCAAACGACGTACCTCAAGGCGCAGTTTCGCAATCACGCTACCTCCTAAGCCGATTGATCCATCAAACAGCAAAAGATAGGATTTCACTGGATTAAAGACTTCAGCCATAAACCGGATAGATGTGACCACCAGGCGACAAAACCAGGCCACGGTAACGTTCGCGTCTCCTTAAAGTGTTTGGAAGGTCAAATCGAACACCGACGGTAATTTGCCCCATTTCCGTGGCAATCAATCGATCGCTTTCATCGCCGATACTTAAACGTACATCGAGCGCTAGCTTGCGCAGGTCTTGTGCATGTTGACGTAGGTTCAAAGGGTTAGCGTTCTTGTCCTCATCGGCGCTCAAAAACTGTGCCCAAGACGCTGCGATCCACTGACCGCCCACAAGCAGTGGGACGATCCGTAGTAAGCGTGCAGACGCTGGAATTACAAACCTTAACCTCAGGTTTATGAGGTCACTCTCGAGACGACCACCAAAGTTAGCGGCGAGCCTGGCAAATGGTTCTGTCGATGCAGGCTTTTCGAGCTGAATCGCCAGGATAAGCGTGTGTGTGACCAGAATCGCATCTCCCATCCCGGCAAGGCGCTGTTGCCTAATCTCATGAGCTAATGCCAATGCTAGGTCTGCCTGAAGTCGGATTGAAGCGCCAGTCGCCCATGAGAATTCATGAGACTTAAGGATGGACAAGGGCAGATGATCCAAGTCATCGATCGATTCCAATAGGGCACCGACACCAGTCAACCAAGGCCCAGCCTCAGTGAGCCTTAATGCCCTTCGGAATGCTTGATCGATTCTAGGTCCCTCATACGCAAACCCATCATGCTGACTGCTGTCATCTGTCGTTTGATGCAGACCAACCGCAAGATTCAGTTCGGTTTCATCCTTACCCTGAGCTTGCACCGCGATCGCCTCTTTTGGGAACGGATCAGAGTATGTTGACGCGTCATCAGCATTCAAGACGTCATTCACCGACTTACTCGGACTGAGCTTCGACAATCCAAATGTCGCCATATCTTTGGCTGCATCTTGAGGGCTCTCAAGTCCTGCCTGGATCCGATGCGCTAGCTCATCAACTGCGGCAATTGCTCGCGCTGCGTCTTCGAACAGTCGCCCACTAGCGAGTGGCCCAGCACTTTGCTCCGGCACCCTTTGATCTGGCAACTTTGCAAGCAGACGCATTAAGGCTTCTTGATCGTCGGGGGCATCGTTACCACCGCGAATTGATTCGAATTGCGCTTGGGCTAGATTTACAAAATCTCTGGCAAGTCGACGGCTTTGCCCGTCATCTAGAATTGGGAAAGCTCTGGCGTATCTCAGGCAAAACACAGCATGTTGATGGAGCCCAAGGGATTGCAAAACCGTTTCAAGATACTCCACAGTCGAGGTGATTCGCTGCATTTGTAAATCGGCCTGCCCCGAGCCAAACTGCGAGATTTCCTTGACTGCCTGCTCCGCATCAAGGAGAAAAAGCTCGTTAGGTCGACCGTCCATCGCTTATGTCAGATCGAGGTCAAGCGGGGTGACGTTGCCGAATGTAGGATGCGGGAAGTTCAGCTACAGCACCGTCTTGAATACCCCTTATCAAGGCCTCGCTGTGCCGCCTAAACCGTTGAGCGTCCTCGTAGAGGGTTTCCGTTCGCTCCTTCAAGCTGTCGGCCGCTGCGACCATGCGTCTGCCTTCGTCAATCGAATGTGCCAGCCGCCTTTCAATTTGGGCAACACCACCACCCAATCCAACGCGTTTGATCTCCTCGGTCAACGCCTCAAGCTCACGATTAAATTCTTCGAGATCGTCGAGCAATGGGTCTGCGCCTTCTCCTGATGTCACCTGAATCGAAAGATTCATCGCAAGCGCTTGAAGCTCATCAGTGCGACGACGCAACGATTTCGTATCAAGGCTCACATAAGGAGCATCTTTTTCCATTACAAGTTGAAGGCTTTGAACAACTAAATCAACTCGTCCTGCAAGGGTTTCAACCGATGCCATCACTGCCTTAACATGCTGTTCAAGTTGCTCGGACTGCTTATCAAGCAAGGCAACACGGCGTTCAGCTACCGACCCCGCTTCAATCCAGTACCCGGACGCAACATGATCCAGTGTATCTTCAAGCGCAGCCTCGGCAAGTTCGCGTACTGAGACCGGCGCGCTGACCTCGTTCGCAATTCTCGCAGCCAGATGTGCTTCAGCGGCAACCCCTGGATCGTCAATGATGGGCTGGTTTTCAGAAATGCTTTCGGCCAGAACGCTACGCGGCACCACGAGCTCAATCGGGTGGGCAGCCTGTTCGCTAATCACAGCAAGTTGCTTAACCTTGAGCCATGCGACTAAGATTGCAAGCAGCCCAAAGGCGATGCCAAGCCAGGTAAGAATGGAGGCCACCACCAAAAGGCCGCCACCACTTCGAGACTGTAGAAGCATTCTTTCAGCACTATCAATTTTCGCTGAAACCTGCTCAAGGCGCGACATAGCTCTTGTGCGATGAGCCTGAAATTCCTCGAGCATCCTACCGTCTGCGAGCAATCGATCGATAAGGTCGCCACGATCGACGGGTAGCGCTGCGAGAACGTCACGCCAAGCAAGGCTGACGGTCTTTTTACGTGATTCGGTTGTTGCGGCCTGAAGGTTCTCCGCTAGAGCCATCGTTGCTGATGTTAGACCAGGCAGCGCGTTAGCAGAGCTCCGCGCATTACGAAGTGCGCCAACGGCTGCTACGTAATCATCGACCAGGGAAGCAACTCGCTTAAGTGTCGGCGCTTCTGCAGATTCACTTGGCTTTAGGCTTGCCTTCACATTAAATGCTCTTTCCACCTGAGCAGCGCTCACAGCTAACCGTTCAAATCCTGCCTGCATCGCAGCAATGGATGCAAGCTCCTTCGTCGGTAGTACTAAATCTGAAATTCGACCGGCTTCTCCTTGCGCCTTTACTTTGCTCTCAACCTCTTTGGTTCGCTCAATAAGACCGCTGATGTAGCCGGGATCCAACGCCCTGGGCGCGTCGAGCGTCTTTCTGAGTTGGTGGACAGCAGAAGCAAGATCGCCAAGCTCAACGCGATTTTGGAATCCCTGCTCAAGGTTGGCTCTGAACTCGCGTTCAAAACTTGACCCGATAGCCACACACACAACCATTGCCAGGGCTAATATCGCCCCTACGCCGTAACGAGGAATCCAAGCAGGCAGTCGAGGCAAAGGAATCGAAAAGCGACTAGCGAAGCTCATAAGCCTCGTCCCCAGGCCTTCTCTGCAAAATACGCGCATGCTCTATTCTGGCAAACGCGACCGGGCCTTTGACCTCGTCTGCCAAAACGCCGATACGGCTAAGGCCATGGTCTTCTTTCATTACCAGCAACCAGTCACTGACTGAGTTCGTGCGTTGCAAATCGACAAAAACCTGCCCTGCATCGAGCAGCCACACGAGCCATCCTTCCACGAAAACGAAACCTTGAACAGCACCACTCCCTTGCCAAGCTTGCACCTTTGGTTCGCGCACGATACGGTCAATCAGGCTAAGTGGGACGGCACATCTCGATCGATTGAAGGTCGCTAAGAGATATCGTTCATTCGCATCGAGCCGCTCGCGAGCATCAATACGCTCACGAGCATCAGGTGTTTGCACCGTCTCCAGTCCTCGAGGCGTTCGCGTTTACGACCTGGTCTGCTGCGCTCGCCGTTTGATCGGAAGCTGCATCACTGCTTGCAGCGGCTTGAGCCACGGACTCAGTTTCTGGCCCCGACGCTGCAGCCGCTTCCTGTCCAGGCGCAAGCGCCGCTTGTGCCTCCCCGACGGCCGCAGTGTCGATACTTGGCGCAGCGGCTAGGTCTGCCCCAGCCATAGCATCGGCCCCGCCTGCTGATACGGCGTGCTCAGCTTCGGAGTTGGGCGCGACTAAGGCTTCCTTTCCAGCTTCGGTCGAATCAGCACCACCCAAGGCGTCAACTTGTACCAAGACATCATGGCCTTCATCCACGCCAGCCCTGCTTGCCCTGTCCTTGTCGGCATCGCTTGCCTTGTCCATGTCGGCATCGCTTGCCTTGTCCTCGTCGGCATCGCTTGCCTTGTCGTCGTCTGCATCGCTTGAAAGCGCAACCCTTGCTGCAAGCTCAGCAAGTGACAAACCGGCCGCTGCGGCTGCGCCTGCCGCTATAGCAGAACTCATGTCGGATCCTCGAACCCCA
>Ga0194130_10007309_pt1 | contig 12285 bp, 8 predicted proteins | sample TA2KigsurfametaG_FD_160084 | JGI IMG/M metagenome (GOLD analysis project Ga0194130, IMG submission 160084) | Freshwater microbial communities from Lake Tanganyika, Tanzania - TA2015050 Kigoma 12 surface | ecosystem: Environmental > Aquatic > Freshwater > Lake | place: Tanzania: Lake Tanganyika... | reverse complement strand
TGCGCAAATTGAGTTTCACGGGGAGCACAGAAGTTGGACGGCTGTTACTTCGAATCGGTGCTGACCGAATCTTGAACTCTTCTATGGAGCTTGGCGGCAATGCGCCTTTCATTGTGCTAGACGATGCTGATATTGAGGCGGCGGTTGCTGGCGCGATGTTGGCCAAGATGCGAAACGGCGGCCAGGCCTGTACGGCGGCTAATCGATTTTTCGTACAAGCCGGTGTGCACGATGAGTTCGTTTCGCGTTTGGCTGACGCGATGGGTGCGCTCAACCCCGGGCATGGCGCTGCGCCGACCACCACCTTGCCGCCGCTGGTAAATCGCAAAGCGGTTGGCTCGGTAGGCGAATTGGTGCAAGACGCAGTTGCGCGCGGTGCCACCATGCAAATTGGCGGCGAGGGTTCAGGTGGGCCAGGGTGCTTCTACCCAGCCACAGTTTTGGGCAACGTGTCACTCGACGCGCGGCTACTACACGAAGAGGTTTTTGGCCCCGTCGCCCCTGTGGTGAAAATTCAAACCGACGAGGATGCAGTTGATCTCGCCAACACCAGCGAATATGGCCTCGCCTCTTACGTCTATACCCAAAACGTGGCGCGTGGGCTCAACATTGCTGAGGGCTTACAAACCGGGATGGTCGGTGTTAACCGCGGGCTGATCTCAGACCCGGCCGCACCATTTGGTGGCGTAAAGCAATCGGGGCTTGGCCGTGAAGGCGGCTTCGAAGGAATCTACGAATACCTAGAAACTAAGTACGTCGGCCTTAACTGGTAGGGGCAGGCACGTGTGCGGTGTTGCGGATTGTGGGTACGTCAGGGGCTGAGACGTCATAAATTGGTGACGGGAGTCGTAACAAGACTCTAAGAACGTCTACCTTTTCGTCGGCTCGTTCAGGGGCGCCCCAAACGATTTCTGACCCATCTCGCATCACCAAAGTGACGTCATCAGGTGTCGAGGCTCTAGTTTGCGCCACATCAACTTGTAGCCAGTCGGGCAACTTAGAAGTCACTGCAACGGCAGCTTTTCTTGCCCTGTCATCTAGCGCCTGCACCCGGGGTAAGGCAGCACCTGTGATCTTGCCCGCGTAGGCAACCCCCTGATCATCGACTAACAGCACTTGGCCCGCAATCACCGTAACCGCTATCGGGTTTCTCTCTTTTATTTCAATTACTAATTCTTTAGGCCAGCCACGCACAATTTGAACTTCGCCCACTCGGTCCAGAGTGCTCACGCGCTCGATTAAGTCGGCCGGACGAATCAGCGCCAGAGGCGTGCCAAATTCGACATCGGCGGCCAAGACCACTGAGTTAACTGGAACGGCTTCTGCCCCCCGCACGATTACTCGCTCGATTCGAAGGTAAGGCGAGGCCAGCAAGACCCAAGCAAGGGCTACTACCAACCCAACCCCCAACATCACGAAGGCGCCTGCCTGCATGCGCCTTGCAAGTTGACCCTGCCTGCGACGAACGTGTCTCGTTTCTAAAGCCTGCGGCGTCACTTGCCTGCGCCTAACTCGATCAATATGTCGTCGCACATAAGCCCAATGTCGCCGGCACCTAATGTCATCACCACGTCACCGCTTCTTGCTCGACTGGCTAGGTGGTGAGGAACTTTCGACCACGAGGGTTCAAACACGACTTGATCTTTTGGCAGCGGAACCCCGGCTGCCAAAGTCGTGCCACTTACCCCGGGTATTGGGGTCTCACCTGGTGCAAACACCTCTAAAACCACCACCTCGTCAGCCAACCCCAAGGCCTCGCCAAATTCGCGCAAATACATGGCCGTTCGGTAAAAATGATGTGCTTGAAAGGCAACCACTAAGCGCCCCTCACCAACCACATCTCTTGCCGCTCGAAGAGTGGCAGCGATTTCGGTCGGATGATGGGCGTAATCATCAAAAACGCGAACCCCGCGCGCGCGACCTCGATACTCAAGGCGTCGTCTGGTGCCTTGAAACTCTGCTAGTGCATTAACAATTGGGCCCATTTCGAAACCTTGTTCGCTGACTGCAACCAAGGCCGCAACCGCGTTTAGCAAATTGTGCTTACCCGCAACCCCAACCGAAACTTTCAAATTTGCGCAGCCCGCAATCTTCGACCTAAGCGTCGCTGACCACCCGGGGAGCCCACTTTTGATATCGCTGATTACAACGTCAGCCACCTCGGATTCACCGTAGGTAATGACACGCATGCCCAGTGACCTTGCAAAGGTTGCTAAATCTGCCGACTCGGCGTCGTCCTGGCAAGCAACCAACAACCCGCCACGTTTGGCCAAGCCGCTAACAAACTCGCGATAAGCAAGCTTTAGGGCGTCGAACGTCTGCCAGTGATCTAAATGATCGGCTTCAACGTTGGTAACGATGCCGACTTCAGGGTTTAGTTTCAAAAACGTACCGTCAGATTCGTCGGCCTCGACCACCCACCAGTCGCCACTTCCGTGATGAGCGTTGGCACCGCTTGCAAATAACTCACTACCGATTGCAAATGAAGGATCAGCACCACATGCCTGCAAAGCCACCGTCACCATCGACGTCGTCGTGGTCTTACCGTGTGCGCCAGTTACGGCGATCGTTCGATACCCGTCCGTTAGCTCAACCAAGGCTTCTGCCCGAGTAAGCACTGGGATCCCGGCAGATCTTGCAGCAACTAGTTCTTTGTTAGAGCTGGGTATGGCGGTAGAAATGATCAACTGATCAACCCCACCAAGGTGTGAAGGGTCATGCCCGATATAAACCTCGACCCCAAAAGCGCGCAATGCAGCCAAACGTTTGGAGTCTTTGGTGTCACACCCGTCTACGTCAACGCCACGAGCTTTCAAAACTCGAGCTATGCCAGACATAGCCCCGCCACCTAAACCCATGATGTGGACTCGACGTTTACTCAAGCGGCAACCTTCGAACTTGCCGCACGCATGACCAGTTGCGCGAGCCTTTGCGCACCGTCTCTAATCACTAGGTCTTGATTACTAGCCAGGCGCGACCGAAATATCGATAATTCGGCGACAGCTTCTCTTACCCAATCAACCAATGATCTTGAATTCAACTCATCGTTTGAAACTGATCTCGCAAGACCTGCGGCTACCAGGGGCCCAGCATTTAAGTTTTGCTCGCCATTACCGATCGGCAACGGGACGAAGAGTGCTGGCATGCCAACGAGACCAACCTCTGCCACCGTGTTTGCGCCAGCTCTACAGCAGATGAAATCTGCCGCCGAGTAGGCCATTCGCATATCGTCAACAAAGCCGACTGGTCGGTAAAGGCGCGTCGGCGCCGGAGCGTCGCTTAAGTTCTTTTCGCCCAAAATATGCAGCACGCCCACATCAATTTTTGACAATTCTTCTAATGCTTCAAACGTAACCTCATTGAGTTTGCGTGCACCTTGTGAGCCACCAGTAAGTAAGAGAGTCATACGGGTCTCTTCAAGACCAAAATGTCGCCTAGCTTCTAATCGATGGGCTGCCCGGTCAAGATCTACCAAAGATTCTCTAACGGGCATGCCCACAACTTCAGCATTCGCCAACGACCCCGGGTAGTTCTCGGCGCGAAAGTGCGTGAGCTTCGCACCTAAACGATTGGCCCACCCGGCTTTGGCATTGGCCTCATGTACAACCAACGGCAGGTTCTTTCGTTTAGCCGCCAGATAAGCAGGCGCGGCTACGTACCCACCGAAACCAACTACAGCTGTTGGACGAAAGGCTTCGATAATTTTCAAAACTTCTTCAATCGCTAACCAGACACTGCGGGGCGCATCAAGTGAAGCCCGAGAGAACCCTCGGGGTGCTGGCACAGCATCAATCGCAGTCACGTCAAACCCGCGATTTCTAATCAACGTCTCACCCACGCCACCGCGTGATGACACAAACATGATTTCGCAATCAGAGTCGGTTTGGCGTAGCGCCTCAGCTGTTGCCAGAGCCGGTTCGACGTGACCGCCACTGCCACCGGCTGCGAAGAGAAGCTTCAACTACTTCTAGCCTTTGCTCCTTTTGCCCGTGCCTCGTATCGGGCGAACGCCATCAGCATCCCCAGAGCCGAGAGAGTTGGAATAAGAGACGACCCACCGTAAGAAACCAAAGGCAACGGAACCCCTACCACCGGCAGCAGCCCCAACACCACACCGATGTTGACAAGTGACTGCCCGGTGATCCACGCAACTACGCCAACCGAAGCCAAGCGAATGAACGCCACATCGGTTCTTCGAGCGATGACGAGACCACAGGCTCCGATGATGATCACCAGACTTAACGTCAGCAAAGTCCCCCAGAGGCCAAGTTCTTCGCCAATAACTGCGAATATGAAATCGGTGTGCGCCTCAGGCAACGCCCCCCACTTCTCTCTGCTTGCGCCCAGACCCACACCTATTAGCCCCCCAGATGCCAATGCGTAATGACCGTGCACGACTTGCCAACCAGCACCCATGTAGTCCGAATAGGGGTCAAGCCACGAGGTAAGGCGAGCAATTCGATAGCCGCTGTTCATAGACAGTGCAGCGATAAGAGCGACCACACCCAATGGAGCTAACGCGAACAGCCATAGTGGTGCGCCGGCTGCGAACAGAACCGCCGCAGCAATCGGCACCATCACACTCGCAGTTCCTAAGTCGCCCTCAAGCACGACCAACCCGATGATTAGCAAGCTCATGGGCACTACCGGCACCAATAGCTCACGAAGTGACATTGGGCCTTTGAGCCTTCTGGCTAGAACTGCAGATGCCCATACTGCTAACGCAAACTTCGCAAACTCACTTGGCTGAATACGAAATGGCCCCCCCAAATCGATCCAGTTTTGCTGACCATTGACTGACACGCCAATTCCTGGAACCAAAACCAACAAAAGAAGTGCGAGTGCGCCGTAGATCAAGAACTTAGAAATTCTCATGAAGAAGGCCACTGGCATCCGCGACAACACGACCATCAATGCAAGCCCAAGCCCGACGAATGTCGCTTGTCGCTGCAGCAGCGCATAAGGCGAGCCGAATTCAGTCTGCGCCCAAACGCCAGATGCGCTCCAGACCATGAGCAACCCGCCGAACGTCAAGAACAATGTTGCAGAAAGAAGCAATCTGTAGATATTTAAAGGGTTTCGTAACCCCCTACCAGCAGGGTTTACGGAGTTTTTTCTCGGACGGGGGCTCACGGTTTGTACGCGTTGAGAAGTACTCATGAGGCTCGGGCCACTTCTGTGTCAAGTGACAAAACTGCCTCAGCAAAGCAATCACCGCGATGCTGGTAGTCGCGATACATGTCCCATGAAGCACACGCCGGGGCGAGCAAGACCACGTCCCCACTTCGAGCCATCTCTTTGGCGTGCTTGACGACCTCACGCATCGACTCAGGTGCCCGGTTGCTAACCGATATCACTGGCACGTCTGGTGCATGACGCTCTAAAGCACTGGCAATCTCACCTTGATCACGTCCTAGCAAAACAACACCGCGCAAACGAGTTCTAACTTCTTGAACTAAGCCCGAAAAGTCTTGACCTTTAGCCAACCCACCCGCGATCCAGACCACATTCGAGTAGCTCTTTATCGAGGTTTCGGCTGCATGAGCATTGGTGGCCTTTGAATCATCTATGTAGGTGACCTCGTCCATCTTTGCCACCAAGGCGATTCGATGTTTGGCGGGTTCGAAATTTCGAAGCCCGTTGGCCACTGCTTCTGGGCTAAAACCTGCTGCACGCACGAGTGCTGCTGCAAAAAGAGCGTTTAGCACGTTATGTCTTGCTGCAGGTTTGACTTCATCGACCTGAGCCAGCGGAGTTTCATCACCAAATGCTCGATCTATCAACCACCCGTCAACTACCCCAACTTCGCCTGCCTTAGGGCGAGCGAGACTGATGCCAACGCGTTGCACGCTCTCACCGACGCTTGATGAATCAAGCATTCGCTTCGTTATTGGTTCTTCGAGGTTATAAATGGCAGCACGGGTAGTTTTGTTAAAGACTCGCGACTTTGCTTGTTGATATCGAGTTAAATCGCCAAAGTAATCCAGATGGTCAGGCGCAAAATTGATGATTGCACTCGCGAGAGGCTCTATTGAGTCTGCGAAGACCATTTGCGCGGCAGCAGCTTCGACTACATAAGTGTCAGGTTGCGCGGTGGCCATCACGGCAGTTACGGCTGAGACACCGATATTGCCGATAGCCGTCGCCCGCTTATTGCCGAAGTTAGCCATCGCTTCGGCCATCAAAGTTGTGGTCGTCTTGCCGTTTGTTCCAGAAATTAATAACCACGGGGTTTCTTCGTTTATTCGAAGACGCCATGCCAATTCCAGTTCGCCCCAAATGGGCACTCGGGCCTGCTTAGCTCGATCGATCACTTTCGCACTTGGCTTTACCCCCGGTGACACAACCAGCAGATCGGGGTTCGCACCGGGCCAAGTTTCATGACCAAGGCGCACCGCAAGTTCGTAGGTGGCTAAATCATCAATCGAGTCACCATTGCTTAGAGCTTTTGCGTTGTCGATAATTTCGACCTGGGCACCGACTTTTGCCAATGAAACGGCCGCACCAACACCTGCAACTCCAGCACCCACGACACAAACTCGCACTTGAGACCAGTCAGAAGCTCGGTTTAGTTCTGTAATTTGCATTTCTAGCCGCCGACCCACTCAGAGTAGAAGACTGCTAAACCTGCGGCTACAAAAAGAACTTGAACGATCCAAAGGCGCACAACGATTTGCTCTTCTCGCCAGCCGCTTAGCTCAAAATGATGGTGCAGAGGTGCCATGCGCAATACCCGACGTTTAAACAGTTTGAAAGACAGTACTTGCGCGATGACCGAAAGCGTCACCACCACGAACAATCCGCCGAGTAGAAGCAACAGCAATTGAGTTCGAGTTAGTAGAGCAAGTGCTGCGATTGCGCCCCCGAGTGCAAGAGATCCTGTATCACCCATGAAGATGCTTGCGGGGCGCGAGTTCCACCATAAGAAACCGACCAACGAACCCGCGACCGCGGCTGCGAAAACCGCTAAGTCGAGAGGGTCACGTACCTCGTAACAACCCGACTCAAGATTCGTCGAACAGCTTTGACCAAACTGGAACAAGCCGATCAAAACGTAAGAGCCGATGGTTAACCCGGCAGCGCCAGCAGCTAAGCCGTCCAACCCGTCTGTCAGATTGACCGCGTTGGTGGTCGCGGTGATTAGCAACCAAACCCAAATCAAGAACAAACCCACCGGCACCACAACGGGTAAGTCACGAATAAATGAGATAGCGGCTTCAATTACCGAAGGTTCGCCGTTTCCTGACTCAAGATTTAGGGCAAGCCACCCGAAAGTCAGTGCCACGACCGTCTGGCCGATCAGTTTGGTTCTGGCCCGAACCCCCGCAGACCTTCGCTTAAAGACCTTCAGATAGTCGTCAACTAAGCCAACGGCGCCGAGTGCCACCATTAACCCCAAAGCAAGCAACCCCGAAACAGTCGGTGGGGTGCCGACCCACAAGTGGGCGACGGCGTAACCGATGACCGTTGCCAAAATGATTGCAAGCCCACCCATCGAAGGCGTGCCACGTTTGGCTTCGTGTGCTGGGTAGGCAACAGCGCCCGTTGATTGGCGAATCTCGGGAGCAAACCCGCGAGTGCGAAGGAATTTGATCAATAGTGGTGTTCCAAAAAGCGCAACAAACAAGGCGACCAGACCAGCCGCGACGATTAATCTCATGCGATAAGCCTCTCGACCACTTCATCTAGCCCTATTGCGCGGGAAGCTTTTACCAAAACCACGTCATCGGGTTCTAGGGTGCTCTGCAGAATCTCGATTGCCCCAGCAGCGTCTGGAACCCAACTACAAACTACGTCATCTGAAGAACCTGACACGTAGCCTCGCGCAGCTTCGCCCACGGCGATCAAAACCGACACCTGAAATTGACTCAACATTGAACCAACCAACTCGTGCTGCCTTGCTGACTCAGACCCCAGTTCTCTCATGTCACCGATGACAGCCACTTTGCGCCTAACGCCGGCGACGTCTTTTAACATTTGCAACGCCGCAAACATGGCTTCGGGGTTGGCGTTGTAGGAATCATCGATGACCGTAAAACCTTTGGCCTCTTTGACTCTTGCCCGATGCGGGCTCGGGCTCGAGCCCTCGCTTAGCGCTTTCGCAGAATCAGAAAGCTCAACACCGCAAACTAGCCCGACGGCTGCGGCTGCGGCCGCATTACTGGCCAAATAGCGGCCTGCCAAGTCGAGTTTTACCGGCACACGCTTCGTCGTTGAAGTTGATAAGTCGAATGTGGTCGAACCGGCGGGGTCAATCGACACGTTTTCAAATCTCACGTCGGCGTTAGAACCTTGCCCAAACGTCAAGACTTGAGCTTTTGTGACTGATTTCATCGCCATCACGCGTTCGTCGTCTGCATTAAGTACTGCGTAACAATCGCTATCAAGGCGTTGAACGATTTCTGATTTGGCGCGTTGCGTATCTTCGATGCTGCCGAATATTTCTACGTGCGCAAGACCCACATTGGTTACGACTGATATCTGCGGGCGCGCTATTGCCACTAAATTCTCAATATCACCGGCGTGGCGAGCCCCCATCTCAAGCACTAGAAACCTGGTATCTAAATCAGCTTCTAGCACCGTCATTGGCAGGCCAATTTCATTGTTTTCACTTCTTTTCGTAGCAACCACGCGTCCTTTTGTATTCAAGACCTGCGCGATGAAGTCTTTAGTCAAGGTCTTACCGGCAGATCCGGTGATTCCAACGACCGTGATATCTGGGCACTTATCGCGATTCCAGCGGGCAAGGCTTTGCAGGGCCGCAATCGCCCCGCCGGGGGCTAACACCAGCGGCACGCCAGGGATCTGCTTTGAACTCAGTGCTGCCACCGCGCCTCGAGCAATGGCGTCTTTTGCAAAGGTAGCGCCGTCGAACCGTTCACCCTCTATGCAGACAAATAATTCACCCGGTGCGATCTTGCGTGAGTCCGTTGATACGCCTGAGACTTCACTTTCAGAATCAACGGAATGCAACGTTGAGCCGGTTACTTCAGCGCATGAACCCAAGGTCGTCGTGATCATCGGGCAGCACCACTTAGCGCGCCAGAGTTTTTTGCGAGGAAAGCCTCGGCTACTTCGATGCTGTCATCAAACGGGGTGATAACACCGGCAATTTCTTGCCCGAGCTCGTGGCCTTTACCCAAAACTAAAACCACATCGCCTGGTGATGCGCCGGCAATCGCGGTTCGAATGGCGAGACGTCGGTCAGAAACTTCACTGACCCGATTCAGCACCTCGGGGCCTGAACGCGACACCATCGCGTCCCGCAAAGTCTTTCTAATTGCTTCAGGCGCCTCATCGCGTGGGTTGTCATCAGTAACGATGGCTTGATCAGCTTCTAGTGCCGCCCAAGCCATAGCAGCCCGCTTAGACCGATCGCGATTTCCGCCGGCACCAAATACCACCGAAACGGTTGCATTCGGGCGCGCCGCCCGCGCCGCGCTGATGCTGCGAGATATCGCATCGGGCGTGTGGGCGTAATCCACGATTGCGGTCACTTCGCTTACGTCGGTGATGATTTGCATACGCCCAGGCACTCGCACAGACGCCAAAACATCGGCACGAGCTTGGGCATCAATGTCTAGCCAATCGGTAAGTGCCACGGCAAGAACGGCATTTAGCGCGTTGTGCTCACCCCAGACTGCGAGAGTGCTTTGTATTTCTTGGCCCTGCGGGCTTCTAAACGCGTACTCGAGGCCACTTGAAATGTGTTCAACACTTATCAGTTGCCAGTCACCAGTGCTGGGTGACACCACAATCGATTGGCAATCAATATCTGTTGAATCAAGTAGTTTGCTGCCCCACTCGTCTGCCACGACCCTTCCTCGTGATGAAAACTTGTGGTCGAACAGTTTTGCTTTAGCTGTAAAGTAAGAACCCATGTCTTCATGAAAGTCCAAGTGATCTTGTGAAAGCCCGGTAAAACCGACACATTGAAAGTGCGTTCCGTTCGTTCGCCCTAACGCCAAGGCATGGCTTGAAACCTCCATCGCGACAACTTTTACGTCTTGTTCGACTAAGTAGGCAAGGGCCGCTTGTAGTTCACAGGCCTCAGGGGTTGTACGAGCCAAGCCATAAGTCGATTCACCGACGTGTACACCGGTTGTACCCAGCGATGCTGACTTAAGGCCTGCGGCCTGCGCAATTGCTGCCAAGAACCAAGCAGTGGTGGTCTTACCGTTTGTGCCTGTTATACCGACAATCTTGAGTTTCTTAGCGGGTTCGCCATAAACGATGGCAGCGAAATCACCTAGTAGGTCTCGCGGGTCATTAGTCACCAACACAGGGGCGTGCATTTGGGTTTTGGCGGCAATTTGCTTCTGGCCAGTAGCGTCAGTCACAATCATGACGGCGCCGCGCTGGGCAGCGTCGTTTGCGTAAGAGGCACCGTGGGTTCTCATGCCAGGTAGAGCAAAAAAGACATCACCTGGCTTGACTTGATTTGAGTCGTTGGTTACGCCACTGATTTGAAGGCTATGCAAGTTACTTGCCTCAATGTCGAGCTCTTGCGCTAGGTCGGGCTTAGCTGTAATCAACTGTGACAAGACCGAACCAAGCGCGGTCGGCTTGACGGTGGGCTTCGGCAATGACGCAGGCGTTGCTGTCATGGCGTCGTTTACCAACTCAGCGCATACTTCGGGGGCCGGCCCGACGATGGCGGAACTTCCATCAGTGCAAGTGCTGAGCTAGCGACATCAGCAAAGACTGGTGCTGCCAAGTCACCGCCGTAATAGCCGTTTTTTGGATTATTGAGCGTCACGCCAACTACTACTGCCGGTGAATCCGCTGGGGCTACGCCAATAAACGACGCGACGTAACCGCGGTAGCAACCGCAACTTGGGTCTATTCGAGTTGCCGTACCCGTCTTGCCAGCTACCCGATAGCCAGGAACTTGCGCTTTGGGCGCGGTGCCCTGATCGCTAACGACGGCCTCCATCATGCCGAGCACTGTCTTGGCAGTTCTTTGGGTGACAACCCTGACAGGTTCAGGCTGCTCGTTTGATTCCATGACGCCGCTGTCAGTCAAGACCCCAGCAATTAGGCGCGGTGCGACTCGTTGGCCGCCGTTGGCCAAGACTCCGAACATCGTGGCCATCTGCACCGCGTTTACCGACATGCCTTGACCGAAAGCCAACGTGGGAAACGTCGTTTGAGACCACTGGTCTGGGTTGGGCACCACGCCTGCTGATTCGCCCGGCAAATTAAGGCCCGTTGGGCTACCGACACCAAAGGCGCGAACGTACTCATAAAAGGTGCGTCCCCCTACTAACTCGGCGGCTTTGATCGAACCGATGTTGCTTGATTTAGTGAGAGTTCCATGCAAAGTGAGATTTAGGCCCCCATGAGGGTCGCTGTCGCGAAACCTCTTATCGCCTCGCTTAAGCGAACTTGGCACACTGATTTGAGTAGATGGCTTAGCTACACCTTCGTTGATTGCCGCAGCCACCGTTATGACCTTGGTGGTTGAGCCGGGCTCGAAGATGTCTATTAGGGCGCGATTGTTCAACTCTTCTTGACTTGCTTTAGCAACCTTGTTCGGGTCAAAGGTGGGTGCTGATGCAAGTGCCAAGATGTCGCCAGTTATTGGGTCGAGAACCACAATTGATCCGTTGTCTGCGGCGGCATCACGCACGCCTTTGTTGATTGCCTGTTGTGCAACCCATTGCAAATCTCGATCAATCGTCAGCATCACGCTTTGGCCTGCCGTTGGGTTCTCAGCCTCATCACCCGCGGTTGGGATTCTTCGCCCACCGGCAGCTGCCTCATAGACCATCACCGTGTCGTTGCCGGTCAATGTGCTTTCTAATGCGTATTCCAAGCCCGCTAAACCGTGGCCGTCGGTGCCAACGAAGCCAACGAGGCCGGCCGCTGTGCTACCTGTTGGGTAGACGCGCCTAGTCGTTCTCTCACTAAAGATCCCTGGGATTTGTAATTGGCGTATAAGGCCCCATTGCTCTGGCGTAACTTCTCGGGCCACGTACGCAAATCTTTGAGTGCCTGTGAGTTTTTCGGTGAGATCTTTCTTCTTGACATTAAGAATCGGCACAAGTTGTAGCGCAATCGCCTCAGGGTCTTGAATCAATGTTTGATCGACCGTTATGTCTCTAGCGTCGACCGTGGTAGCTAACGGGGCGCCATTTCTATCGAGAATGTCACCTCGTTTGCCGGGCAAGAGCACTTCGCGAGCCCGGCTTTCGGCTGCGGCGGCTGCAAGTGCTGGGGCTTCGATGACTTGAAGTTGCACGAGTCTGCTGCCGAATGCCAATAGACCTAAACACAGCAGAG
>Ga0194130_10007306_pt1 | contig 12287 bp, 14 predicted proteins | sample TA2KigsurfametaG_FD_160084 | JGI IMG/M metagenome (GOLD analysis project Ga0194130, IMG submission 160084) | Freshwater microbial communities from Lake Tanganyika, Tanzania - TA2015050 Kigoma 12 surface | ecosystem: Environmental > Aquatic > Freshwater > Lake | place: Tanzania: Lake Tanganyika... | reverse complement strand
ACACGAAAACAGCAAGAAGATAACTCGTCTGGAATAATGCCTAACACAAAACGCACCAGACAGAGAAATGCGAGAGAACTTCCAGAAGGAATAACACAAGACATGTTGAAGAAATATGTGGTTTATTATGTAGGTTATTTGAGTGCCGACAGAACAAAGTGGAGAGATTTTTTTACAGTTGAGGGTCATCCAGCAATGCGTGGAAAAACATGGACGACCACAAAATCGATGAAAGTCAGCGCAGAACAAAAGTTGATGGATGCGAATAAGATAGTTGAAGACTTGGACCGCGGTATAATGCCAACGTCAATCTCTGAACAATCCAAAACAGTAACATCAGCAAATGACACTACAACAATCACCCTCCCCAAATACATTCGCATTAGCAATCAACGTGGAAAGCCGCATCTTGAACTGGACAAACGCAATGAAGGTGTCGCACCTCGATTTTCTCTCAAAATGGTTCTCCCTGAAAACTACGATATAACCACTGAACTCCCAAAGTTCATCCAAAAGGTCATAGCAAAATACCCCGAATTAACTTCTCTTTACAATACAAATGGCGGCAATATCTTGTAAAAAACACACAACAAAGCACAAGCGGTGTATTCGCAAACGAGACGGTAAGATATTCTCTCTTCCACGTAAATTCACCCGGAAACAATGTACCCGCCGCAAACCACGTGGATTTACTATGCGCAGCAGTTGTGCTCCTTATTTTTAAGCACAAAAACCACTTAAAGAATACTTATTATTCCCATATATCACTGCCAAACAATGCAAATCTTTGTGAAGACCCTTACAGGAAAGACAATTACGCTGGATGTTGAGCAAGCCGACACGATTGAGAACATCAAGGCAAAAATTCAGGACAAAGAAGGCATTCCACCTGACCAGCAGCGTCTAATTTTCGCAGGGAAGCAACTGGAAGATGGTCGTACTCTCGCTGACTACAACATTCAAAAGGAAAGCACCCTTCATCTGGTGCTTTAAACCAACAACTATTTAAACATATTTTATGTGAGTATTTCATATAAAATATGATTGTCTCATTGACAACCGCTTCTCTCGACATAACACTAGGTGTTGCCTGGTGGACGATAAAACAAGTATTTTCAGGAGCAATATATTTGGGAACTTACCTGTTTTCAGAGCCATCCTCATCAAAAAAGAACAAAATCCTCGGGGATGACCCAAATTTCGTGCCACATGCGTTTCAAATTGTTGAACTAGAAATAGCGCACTCGCATACTACGTTATCTACTAACAAGAACAACGAACAAGACGAGAGAGAACTTATTGTTGATGATGATTATATAAACATAAGCAAATCAGAAAGTATTTTAACAACCAAAGACAAATACTTTAAAGTTCCGCTGAAAGACATCATTGATCATAAAGAAAAACTGCCATTTTGGTTTATCCCGTTTTTAAATACTTATCCTCTGACAAATTACGCAATAGTTAATAATGAAAACAACACATTTGCTACAAGAATTTTGAATGAACCCATATTCTCTCCATTCACATTAAGCAAACATTTAGATATAAAAAACAAAACCCATAAAATGTATGTTTACATAAAACAAGAAGATGTTGAAAACATCATTACTCTGTTTTTAAAATCATCGAACAATTAAAATAATATTTGATAATAATATAGTGATATATGGATCGTGCGTTTTATGAAACTGAACTTGGAAAAGAATTGTTAAAACAACGTGAACAATCTGTCCAAAATGTACCAAATATGTCCAAAAGAGAAATAAGACAAAATGTTAGAGAAATGACTGGTGAATTGCCTCAACAGGTGTCTGAATATTCAGAAGAACTTGACAGATCGCAACAGATGATTGGTTTTTTTCAAAAACAAGGTTTAAATCCAGATCAAATACGTAGTGATATAAAACGTTCCTCAACAAAATTAGGAGAAAAATTCGCTAATATTGACCAACTCAAAACTCAACAATTGTTAAATAGACTTAATTTAATAATGTCAAAAGACCCATCATTTTTCAGAAACTTGTTTAGAAGAGAAAATCCTAGTAAATACATGCGAATAATATACAATTATTTAAAAAACGTTCTCGGAATAACTACAAAGAAAGATGATGTCGAAAAGATTATCAAAATTGCGAAATTAACGTACAGTAAAGATCCACGTGACAAGGAAACACTTGAACGCATTAAACAGTTTGCGCAACAAGGAATTTCTAAACCCCAACCCCCAGTTAATTATGCTGATTACCATCCTAATAAAATGTTATTACACTTCTTAGAAAACGTTCAATCAACACCTAGAAGTTTTCAATATCCAATTCTTGTATTAGAGAATCCTGAGCAAATCAGGTCAGACATACCATCTGTTACTGAATTATATGAATCCCCTGAAAGCGTACCCCCTCTTGAAGAACAAGTTCTCAATCGCGAGCAATTATATGAGATGATGAGCGAGCCAGACCATGTAATCGGTCAAATTAACATTAGTACAATTTACCCAACTATAGAAGATTTCATAACATCTGCTTTAAGAAATGAGTATTTTACTTATCCTGTAATAGAAAAAGAATATGATGGTACTATTCCTAGAACAGGTCATATTGGAATAAAAATAAATCCAGCGATAGAAGACGCTGTGAATAGATTTGAATCTATTTTTGCCGGTAATATGGTTGCTACTCCAATAACCGATGTTGCTGATTTGCCTATATATTTCACAGTAGCCAGTGTGCTTGACTCAGATGAAACACTGCCAATGAAAGAATATATAAAAAGCACAATAACAGATTCAGTTATAAGGACTATTAATGATTTAAAAATAAGCGAAAATGATCAAGTTCGATGGCTGATTGAAAGTGTTGGTCTTGATTTAAACCATTTAACTAATCTGGATCAACAAGCAGCGGCAGGAAGACATTCGGCAATATTAATTTTACATCAAAGAAAACTATATTCAATTGGTTATTCCAGTTTAGGAGGAAAGGTCGAACGTAGTGGTTCTTTAATAAATATGTTAAACAACATTTTACATGCCAAAAAAGGGCTTATTGCAACAAGAGATTACTACATTGATACTGATCCTGATAATATAAATTTACAAATTTCAGACATTGGTATATTAAGACGCAATCATTTAGACAATTTATTAAAATATGGAGACGACATTGGTTATGTGAGTATAGGTGGAATTGTGTATGATTCGCCTGACGGAAAAATTTATAGCCATATCGAAGAACTGGCTGAAACAAACAGCATTGATGAAATCGCTCAAGATGAAGTGATAAAATCTTATTATGATAACGGTTTATTAACAAACTATGGTACACAATTCTTTTTACCAAAAGATGCTTATGTTTTTCAAACAACTCAACTGACTGTTTTGTCAGACATTGTGAAGTTGTTTTCAAAGAAATATGGCGAAATGTTAAGTAGATATGGAACTAATTGTGCTAGATTTGTTCAACATATATTTCAAGACCGAATTGAATGTGGTCTGGCTACGTTAGCAGTTCCAGCCGTGTGTAAACGTTTAGACAGTTTACCTTTACCAAAAGTGGATGGCGATTACATTTTACAATTTATAAACCTTTATATGGCGAATGATGTTGACGCACTTGTTACGCTTTGTAGTCCAAATCCAAACGTTTACGGTGGAAACAAACACAAAAAAACACATAGAAAAAGACAAAATAAACAAGATAAGAAAAACAATGTACGTAAATCAAGAAAGCACCAACGTAAATCGAGAAAATTAAGAAAATAACTTATTCATATTGACAACCTCGCGTTTTTCGCTCTCGTGCTTCAAAATCTTCGCAATAGTTGCGTCATCTGTTAGGCGTATGCTGTAATCCAGTTGATTATTTGTGCGTCCGATACGACCGAACGCCTGAATCAGTTTCTCCTGCGTCATTCCTGCGTCATCGATGTATCCGTGACAAAACTGGTAATTCGTTCCGTAAATATAGTCTCCACCCGCAATAATCATAAACAACCCCTGATCATATGCCAATCGCTTCATAATCTCGAGGTATTCCGTGTTCATGTTCTCCTTAAAAACTCCCACACCAGCAATAAGTAGCATCTTGTAAACATCATCCAATCCATCAATGCTCATAATCATCTCAACATCCTTCTCCATTACACGACTAGTGAACCTGTTTTCGCCGGCATTCACCGACTTGTGAAACCGCTCTGTATGTTGCTCAGTATTCGGAATGTATCGACGATTCAAGTGAACCCTCTTCATTTGGCTCGTCAGCGTCTCGATTAATTCCAATTTGTCCTCATACGGAGTCTTCTTTTCTCTCTTCTTTTCTTTCTTATCTTTTGATTGACCTGAATTATCATCATCCCCTGTTGACTTATCCTCATCCTTCTGCATGTTCTTAATCTCTTCATTAAGTACACTGATTCGCTCATTAACACGGTTATTAAACTCAATCGCCGACATCAACTTGCTCTTCTCATCATCCGTGACTTCGAGCATCTGAAAATACTTCTTAGCAGCGGTATCCACGTCGTCGCACAGATAAAGAGTCGGTCCATCAGTCAACGTCACCGCATCAGACGCCACAATTTGCGTCGTCGACTTGTATTTTCTCTCACGCAGCTTCGCAGCCTCGTCAAACACTTCTCTCCAGCATGCTTCCAGATCACTAAACACATCCAAGTAGTACAACTTAATCGACTCGACATTAATATCCCAAATTTCGTCGAAATAGTTGTTAATCTGACGAGGCTTCCTGAGACGCTTATTAACCAGTCGCAAAAACGCACAAATTTCTCTCAAATCAAAGTGACGCAAAATAGTTTGTGATGACCTACAATATTCAACGCACGCCATCAACTCACCATAATCTGAATACAAGTAGTGCGGCAAAACTGCGTATCCTCTCACATCTACAATCGGAATCGTCTTCTTACACTCGTAGCTCTTAACCGCCACGACATTCTTCGTATCGAACTTGTTCTCGAAAAATGCCACCGCATCGCGAATCTCATTCTTATCCGGCAACGTCGCTGACGACAAAATAACATTAGGAATCTCGTTTTCTCTCCAATTCGCCGAAAGAATGCTATGAAAAGGGTGTTCGTCGTAATCCAGTGTAATCGTCGGCTCATCCCAGTACATCACAATCTTCTCCTTGTCATTAAAGGCCAGCATATATCGCATCGCATGTAGATACGAGTGAACATCACTTACAATTAGTTGCACTTTGTCGCCCACTGTATTGTCCACCTTTCCGATACCACCACTCTTCTTGTTAATTGTGTATTCCTTGGCTGCGAAATAGTGGAGTCGCACATCTTCACTATCGTTACAACCAAATGCCACACCAATCGGCACCTCCGCACTGATACACGCCCTAGCCAACTGGAGCCCCACATGTTTCGCAGCACACACGAAAATCACCTTGAAACCCTGGCTAATTCCAATCGGTGTCAGCGTCTTTCCAGTAGCAGTTGGTGCCTGATAGAAAATCAACTTGGCACCTGGCCTCTTAATTTCTTTGAAGACGTCTTGTTGGTGCTTATACAGAACATAGTCCTTGTAGTCCAGCAACGACCTGTTTCTCTCGATAATATCATATGCGTTCTTGATAACATCGATGTTCTCGAATTCCCCCTTAATATGCTCGATTATCTTGTTAATAAACTCGGCAACATACGTATTCAAGTTGTAAATCGTATTCTTCATGAGTTGCGTCAGCGTATAAAAATGCTTTACCGACTTCTTCTCCATCATCTTCTGGCAATTCGCGAGCAATACGAATTCATACACATCCATGTCATCGTTAATCTTCTTGTTTGTGTTCTCAATGCGGATGAGATCTGCCTTCTTAAGAACGTCCTTCTTACTCTCCTTAGCAACCACAACAATACCAGTCACCCCGTACTTCTTCATCATCTTGTCAATTCGCTCTTTAAAATACTTGTTATACAGGAAAACGTGATACTTGTCATTATCCTGTGGCTTCTCGTCGGAAACAAGTTTCATATATGAAAGCAAACTCAAACTCTTGTTATAATGATAATTAGGGTTTGAATAACCACGTTTAATGAGTGTCAAAATCTCCTTCTCGAGGCCACCGATGGGCACTTCAATACTCTCCCACTCATTCTTAGTAAGTTTGGTTTGCCTAAGATCCATTGCTGTTTGCTGAGTGATGCGGGATGAAAACTAAATAAACATGTCGCGTTGTTTTTAATATTGTTTCGTTAAATGTTTTCGGGCCACAAACAATTGAAAAAATTGAATTAGAAACATGTCAGCAAATAAGTTGTATATTCACCGACACAAACATCCAAAATGCCGTACATCTTCTCCATCGAGGGCAACATTGGTTCTGGCAAGTCGACGCTGGTCTCCAACATCAAGAAATCATATTCCGGGAAACGCATTAATGGACGCGAAGTCATTTGCGTCCAAGAGCCTGTGAGCGTGTGGAATGACATCAAGGATAAGTCTGGAACCACAATTCTCGAGAAGTTCTACGCAGACCAAGACAAGTATGCGTTTCCATTCCAGATGATGGCCTACATCTCGCGTCTGGCTATTCTCAAGGAGACAATCGCCGCCAATCCAGACGCAATCATCATCACCGAACGCTGCACTGACACTGACAAGCACGTATTCGCCCAGATGATGTATGATTCAGGGAAGATGGAGGACATCAACTTTGCGATTTACTTGAAGTGGTATGATTGCTTTCTCAAGGAAGTCCAGGTTGTCGGACATGTTTACGTGAAGACGGAGCCGACGACGTGTGACGAGCGAATTCAGCGACGAAGCCGTGCTGGTGAGGACGGAATCCCGCTGGAATACCTCGACAAGTGTCATGATTACCATGAGAATTGGCTGATTGGCAATGGTAAGGAGAAACTCGTTCTCGATGGCAACCATGACATTACGAGTAATGAGTACAACGGATTTCTGAATCAAATCGAGCAGTATATCATTGACATAACGTCACCATATCACAAGTACAATGAGGAAACGCAAAAAATGTTTCAGAACCACTTTTGTTGACCGCTAACCGCTAACCGTTGGTTAAATAATTATTAAAGAAAAACGACTTCGGCTTATATTTTAGTATATCCAACTCATTAGCAGTTGTTTGAAAGTTTTTTGAATCATATATATCCTGAAGTAGGAGCCATTCAAATAATCCACCTGGATATATGTAAACGTTAGTGAATCCTAGCAATGTTAGTTGTGAATACTTGAGATATATTTTCTCATCATTGTAATTCTTGCCGTAAATGTAAATTGGTTTTCCCTTTCCACCCGTTTTAATTAACACATTTATAGTGTCTTCCTCACGCATACAGTCAAGTGTTCCCTTAATAAGACATTTTTGCTCATGTTTTTCGAGAGTATTAATTATAAGAACATGTTCCAAGTTGGCACCTTGAATATCCTCATAATTCACTTTTTTTATGGAATTCGCATTCCCAATTATGTTTCCCATAATAAATATTCAAATGCTTATAATTTTTAAATATAAACATGTGAAAAATGAAATTTCAACCAGCAGATTTATGTGCTATTAAATCTAACAATAATTTCCACCTCTTCCTTCTTAATACTCTTGGTTGCAGAGAGAGAAAGTTCTTGACGCTTCTTTCGCGTTTTATTGGTGGACGGCAAATCATTTGTTGTGTTTTTCATAGTAACATTTAGATTCCGTGTATTCATGTCTTCTTCGATTTCTCTCCGATGTTCTTCAATGAACTTGAGAATATTATTTTCCAATGCCCACTTAAAGAAGTTAAGTTGACCTATAGTTGTCTCGATTTTGGTGTCATTCTCATAAGGCATAACTATCCTCTCCCATCTACAAAATGGGTCGAACTTCTTCTTTCCATATGCCCTCAATCGCAACTTATAATCAATAAAAACCTTAAACCGCACATTTACATTGTTTCTCTCCACACCATAAACGGTATAGTTCTTCTTTGAATAATTCGTGACAAACCAATCGATTAGCCGGAGAGAAATGCTAGAATCCCCGTTAATGTATGGCAAAATCCTCTTCATATTTGAGTAGTTATCCTCACTATAAAACGCTCTTAACCTACTCATAAGCAGGTCGTTTTGTGTTGAGAGAGAAAGTGACATCTGTATAATGTTGAATATACAATAATAAAAATACTTATTTAAGTCATTTTCTGTGGTTTTGATTAATTAAAGTTGGAATCGCGGGCTAATAAGTATTGATCACGGTTTGCTATGTCATCAACATAACTATTATTGGATAGAAAAGGATTGCCACCAACTTGTACTAGCAAATCGCGGTCACCCATGCGAGTATTGATGGCATCGCGAGTGAATTTCTTGTTTTGCATTGCGGATTGCGTCATATTTGTGGTAGATTGCGCAATGTTCGGAGCAGATTGCGTCATATTCTTTGAAGATTGCGTAATCCGCATCGTTTTCAACGGTTTCTCTCCATATCTCCAAACCTGATTTGATTGTTGTTGAACTGGTTGTTCTCCTTCTTCAACTTGTTGTCTCAACATTAAGATATCCAAATCCCGCTCCATTGACGATTTATCATTCAGAGAGAAATTCAATCATCAATTTTTACTAAATTCATCTGCTTTGTAAACTTGAATTTATCGGCATCCAACCGTCTTCGTCTCAAATTACAGTCTAAACACGCGGCTATCACATTGTCTCTATTGTGACCCTGGTCATTATCCACCCTATCCAGCGTCCATTGCACCTTCTCTCGCTGCTTCTCATAAAGAATAAACATCTGTTTCAAACAATATTTACATCTCATTTGAGAGACAACCAGTAGTTCTATCAATTCATCAAACGTTATAAACTTCTCTCCATCATATTTCTCCTTCTTCACATCTTGTTGCTTATATCCAGCCAACTTGGCAGCCAACTCACGACGAACCACCGATTCAGCCTCAAATGGCACTGACAACAACAAGTTTTTCACATAATTCAACTGCGAACCCTCTGCAAACCACGCCGTCTCCACTTCCATCATCTGCTTTCTCTCCGCAGTCTCCTTTTCCTTAATAACAATGGTTTTGCTCATATTTCATTAATTATGGCGAAATATAGTTAAATCCATATCAATATATTGTTTTTAATGAACCAATTGAAAAACTTAAAATATAAAACAATGCTCATTCAAGGTAAATTAACGCCTGAAATCGAAACAACTACTAATATTAACACTGCATTAGAGACCGAGAAAACAGATAAACCTGCGACTTGGAATAAATTGCCTAAATCTGACAAGGCTATGTGCCTAAATACTTATGTATCCAGCGTTCTCTCCACCGAATACGAGTTGACAGACAGCGAATCGGTCGCAGCAAAGGAATACCTCAGATCAGCAATAGACCGCAAGAAATTACAGAAAAACAAGGACGTTGTATTCACAAATGGCGAATTAATGAAGGTAAATGGACTTATCTTTAACAAGCAAACACGCAAATTCACGCTTAAAGAGAGTGAAAAAAAGCCGAGCACACTAAAAAATCTCGCACCTACGAAAAAAAAACCAGTTGTTCCCATTATAAAAAATTGATTCGGATAACCTCTTGTTTATAAACAATAAAAACCCTCACGAAAATGCAACGTCTTGTAAACACCATCAAAAAGATGCTTCCTTTTGCAAAAAATACTAAGGAGTTTGAGATTGGCAGATGGAAGATAAATTACTGTAGCAACATTATAAGACAAAAAGTTGAGATGGCAAACGAGGACAATTGTGGTGGATGTGGGGACTATTTGAATCTAAAAATTAAAGATTTAAATACAACGGCATTGATTAATGTTAGTAAACAAAAATGAGCGGTACCAGTGATTTGCCATACAGTGCCACATCTCTATCTATAGTGGCAAGAATTCTGTTTATGTATCTCCTTTATAAAAATAAAAGTACAAACACTCTTTCTCTTATTTTTTGTCTCTTAAACATTTGCTCATCAAGCATATGGATATACTACAGCACAAACAAAAATGATTTACCTATGATTGTAAGAAGTTCATCTGAACTTTTTCTTATTACTCTCTCTGCTGCTTACATAACTAGAAACAAAATCATTTTATTTAAATCAAAGCAAGAATCACTGCCAATTGCCAAAATTGAAATTGAAAAAGAAGAGTCTTGAAAAGGTATTAAACACTTCTCTCCATCCAATTTAGACACCAATCATGTTCGACGAAACCCATTACTCAACAATCACCGTCGTTTTGTCGGTATACGGCAAATTCTTTCCAGACAAGTGTCTTCATGATGAACTCGGTGAAATTGTCGAATACATGGAGACTAGCACTGATGACAATGACGTCAAGAAGCAAAACATCTATTCAATGATTTCTGAACTGATTTATGATGAAGATGGTCAAAAAGCAATTTATGACATGTTTGATGCGGTTGACATGCCTGAATGCCCACCAGTATGCGAAATTAAAGAGATGCTTACGCTCATGATGATTGCTGATGACGACGAGGCACCTGATTATGGAGAGAACGAGTTTATCGAAGAAGTGGTTGGCGACGACCTATTGAGAGAAATCACCGAAGTCATCACACACAACAACCCAACCATTGTTGCCGAGCCCAAATACAAGGAAATCATGAAGTCATGTGTCCGAGAACATTTCGATGCGTTGATTGAAGATGGAATGCTTGACGAAGATGAGTTTGAAAGCAAGTTGGATAAGGCAGTCGAGGAGTATTACACCGCAAATCCACGTGAATGTGTCTCCGGAATTACGCAACAATCCTCCGAACTACCCGCTAAAATCGAGGGGTTGCGCAACGCGGTTCAGCCCGACCAACGCACTGCCGAGTGGTATGAACAGCGTCACGGCCTCATCACAGCCAGTTCTGCGTGGAAAGTGCTGGATTCGCAGGCCAATTTCAACTCATTTGTTCACAGCAAGTGTCTTCCTTACCAGCCTTACTCAGCAGTCAACGTCGATTCACCGCTTCATTGGGGACAGCGTTACGAACCCGTGTCTGTTGCGCTTTATGAATACATAAACAACACAACAGTTGGCGAATTCGGCTGTATTACGCACCCAGTACACAAGTTCCTCGGTGCTTCACCTGACGGTATCAATGTTGACCCCAAGTCACCGCTATACGGACGTATGCTTGAAATCAAGAATATTGTCAACCGCGAAATCACCGGAATTCCCAAGAAAGAATATTGGATTCAGATGCAACTCCAGATGGAAGTGTGCGACCTCGAAGACTGCGACTTCTTGGAGTGTGTCTTTAAGGAATACGCAAATGAAGCCGAATTTATGGCGGATACTGACGGCATCGCGACAAACAAGACGGAATCCGGGGCGTTTAAGGGCGTCATGGCAATGTTCTATAAGGGTTCAATCCCGGTGTACGAATATTGCCCGATTGATACCGTGGATTATGACGATTGGATGGAAGAGATGATGGAGAGAAACAGCGACAAATTGTTTGTGAAATACATTTATTGGCGGCTCGATTTGATGTCATGTGTATATGTCCCACGTAATCGCGAGTGGTTTGCGGCGAATGTAGGACAGATGCGTCACGCTTGGGAGACTATTCAGAGAGAAAAGGTGAGCGGATTCGACCACCGTAAGCCTGTGAAAAAGGTGGCGGCTGCAAAAAAAGGCGCAAGCGGACCAACCATCAACATCACAACGAACATCGATCATTTAGATGATGAAGAAGAGGAATCAACTACTAAGACTGTTAAAATCACAATGCTGGATGACTGTTAAGTTAAAATTCAGCCGCATCATACATATTCACGCGTCCCGATGTCATACTCGGCACCACATGTTGCTGTTTTTTCAACGCTTTCCCCTTGTATAAGCCACCACACATATCAGCCCTAACACTGCTACCGTCGCACGGAGTAAACCAATGACGCTTATTGTTGGTTTTCTGCTCATAACTTGACATAGAAGTTTTCGGAAAAAGTCGCAGCCTATCAGCCGAACCATGCTGTGATACACCAGGATTCTCCTTAGTCCTGTAAAATCCTTTTAACAACAAGCCGTCATCGGAGATGTTGTTTTCAGGCGAATAATCCATTGGCTGGAGACCTTCTTTCGTGGTCTGAAATTTAAACACAGCAGTCAAAAGCAGAATAATGACAAATAACACTAGGATTCGCAACATAGTCTATAATATATGCGAATATGTTTTATTTAAAAAAATTCATTTAAACACTCCTTATTTGTTTATATATTATAAGGTAAAATGGAACATACATGCGAGTTGTTCGTAATCAAGAGGGATGGTCGAAGAGAG
>Ga0194130_10007303_pt1 | contig 12289 bp, 18 predicted proteins | sample TA2KigsurfametaG_FD_160084 | JGI IMG/M metagenome (GOLD analysis project Ga0194130, IMG submission 160084) | Freshwater microbial communities from Lake Tanganyika, Tanzania - TA2015050 Kigoma 12 surface | ecosystem: Environmental > Aquatic > Freshwater > Lake | place: Tanzania: Lake Tanganyika... | reverse complement strand
CGGTAAGAAACAATAATAGATCTCAGAGTGAAGGATTTGACATTTTCGTAGATAATCAAAATTCCGCTTGGAATCTTGTGTTCAGAGCCAGAGATCTTTGGGAATCTAGCGGCGGATATCAAAATAATTCAGTGCGTATTGGTACATCTATAGCGTTTGGTAATCCTACATATGGTCACACATTTGCCGGCATAGGCGGAACGCACGAACATTCAGGATGGAGACAGGATTTTGCTATGGCACCTGTCAGCGCATATTGCCAGAATCCCCAGAGCTACGGAGATAGGACATCTGGAATAAATGCCACAAGATATGAAGGATTCAGTTATCCATATGAAACATCATGTACAGACTTCACAGGCGGCCCTGGACAGTTAAACGTAGGTTATGCGGTATTTGTAAAATAAGGAATATAAAATGAATGGTATTTTAGGAACTTGGGATTTATTCGCAAACGTCAACCAATCTGTTTTTACTAACAGTTTTAGTACAACCAGTGTGGTAACCGTTAATCTTTGCAACAGAGGCAACTCTACAGCATTCGTTAGAATAGCAGTATCGGCCAGTGCCACCGCGCCAACCAACGCAGAATTTATCGCGTTCAATGTAGAAGTGGCACCAAAACAGATTTACGAAAAAATGAGCATATTGGTTCCTGCAGGCAAACATGTGGTAGTAAGGGCCACAACTGCAGAGGTCAGCGCAGTGTGTTACGGCATAACTAATTCTAGCGTAGCACCTGCTGGTGTGGCAAGGAATTTTGGTACTGCTCCTGTGTTTACTACCAGTACATCACAAACTGTCAAATCAGGTGAAGCGGTAAGTCTGCAATTAGATACCAGCAACGAGGAAGGAGAAACTGCTACCTATGCACTAACCAGCGGAGTATTACCTTCAGGACTAAGTCTATCTGGATCTGGTTTAATATCAGGCACAGTGGCCACAGCAGGCTATCCTTCCGGTGATGTTATATCAGCCGTAACAATCACAGCTACAGATAGTAGAAGTCAATCTACTCCTCAGGTATTCAATATAACTAGACAATGGAAAGATGGTTCTAGTTCAGTAAACGCTGCACCAAATGCACAAGCCATCAAGGCTATGACTGGTACAACTTCTAACACTGCTTATTGGATCGATGTTGGAACAGGGCCTGTTCAAACATTCTGCTTGATGAGCACTGCCACAGGCTATATGTTGGCTGCAAAAATCGCTACTTATACTTTTGATGGCCCGAATGATTGGGGCTACTGGGGAGCCAATTGGTTCAGAACCACGTCTCTCAATGAAGCATCTATAGCCACTAGTACTAGCGCAGACGCAGTAGGACCAGCATACTACAATTACAGAATATCCACAGGTTTTGCTATGTGTCTTAACACAGTTACAAATGCTTTGACATTTAACTATAGTGGAACAACACCTAGGTTAGCATTAGCTGGTACTACCAGTTTCACTCCTGCAGGACTGACTCGAAGTAGTTTTATGACCTGGATAGCAGCCGCAGGCACTGCTAGTACAAACTTCGATAATCAACCAAATGCTAACGTGATCAGGATGAACTCTGGCGTACCGACACCACAAAACTTCGTATCACCAGAGGGATATCTACCTTCTAATAACCGACTTTATGAAGTCGTAAACGTAGGTTTACGCTTTGGTATCGCTATGAACAACGAAGCAGACGCCCTAAGCTGTGATTCGTCTATTGGTTTTGGCACATTCACCAACGGTTGGTACTCCAATCCAAGGCACGTGGCCGCCGGCGGTCACAGATTTTCCCCTGATCAAAGATTTAACTATCCGGGATTCATTTTCGTTCAATAACACTTGACAACCTCCAAACTTGATGCTATAATAATAGTATTGTTTAACAGTTTGGAGGTTTCTCTTGAGTATGCATCTTGAAGGTCCGTGGCTTTCTACCACCGGTAAACGCAAAGGTAAATTCAAATTTCGCAATGCCGATGAGGCAAGAAAAGCTAGAGAATTGGATGAAAGTTGGAAAGAGCTGAAAAAGAAATGGGGCATTGAAGCAGAAGAGCGCAAACGCAAACGTGCCATGTCTGCTCCTGCTATGACAGCGCAAAATCAAATTTATCGTAGAGATACAGGACCTCATATACCTAGTCTGAATGGTGGTATTGATTCGGCCCCTGCATTGAAAATGCCAGATAAGGTTTACACAGGTACGAAAATCAAAGGTATTGGTACTATGCATAAGTCAAACGCCGTGCCAATCTTTTCGGATGAAGAGGCTGTAGATATCGCCAAAATGCGTCGATAATCTCCGGTTTACAAGTGAAATTTTTGATGTTATGCTATATAAATTACGTTTCGCAAAGAAACTAAGATAGTAGGTCGATGAATTGGAAACCATAGTAATCGATCCGCGAGTCTTGGCTTATGAGAAACCCGTATTTTCGGGATGCCAAGGGTCGCCAAAGGGACACAAGTTATGAGATTGTGCGTCCGATGGAGACAACTACACGAAAGTAGGGTTCTTTCTAGAGCCTCGTGAAGTTAACTCCCTTTATGTAATGTCACAGTCGATCGTGACACCAAGTTTAAGGAGGACTTATGGAAAAGTCAATTCGTTTCGTTTGTTACCTAGTAGGCCTTTTAGCTGTATCTATGGTAGTTCAATTTTTAGTCACTAAAAAGTTTGAAAATTTGAAAGAGAAAAATGGTTATTATAGTCAAGACGTGATTACCATAAAAACACGTGAACAGCAACTAGATTGTTTGGCAATGAATATATACCGCGAAGCAGGTCATGAAAACTTTGAAGGAAAGGTTGCCGTGGCCCAGGTTACAATGAATAGAGTTAAAGATGGTAGATTTGGTAAAGATGTGTGCGGAGTTATATTTCAAAAAAATGTGGTAATGGACAAGGTCGTATGCCAATTCTCATGGTATTGCGATCAAGCAACTAAATCACGACCAGTTAATCAAACTGCATATAAAGAAAGCTACGAGGTAGCGAAAAAAGTTCTTTTAGAAGGGTTTCAATTGAGTGTGCTCAAAGATGCACTATATTATCATGCAAATTATGTGAATCCTCGTTGGCCTCTCGAAAAGATTGGTTCAATCGGCAATCACATTTTCTATAAGGGAAAGAAGGACAAAAATGTTTAACACAAAATTCAATATTCTGCCACATTTTGAAAACATAGAACATTTCAAAAATTGGGCCACCGAAAAGGTCAGCCACATCTCAGCAGAAACTTTTGGATGGTTAGCTGTTATTATTCTACATTCAGCAACTATTCCGAGTCTACTAGCCATGATGAGTGGTTTGACTGATCGGCTTCCGGCTGTAGATTTAGTATTATTAGTTTGGGGAGGCCTAGGTTTATTGTTTGTAAAGGCCGCAGTTCAAAAAGACATGCTTAATGTCGTTACTATCGGATTTGGATTTATCGTACAGGCAGTAATGATGGCCCTAATCTTCTTCAAATAATTTGGTGATTCCCGCAGTTGACTCCGGTCGGCTGCGGTGTTACAATAATAATTGTCGTAACTTACACACAGAAAGGCAGTTTATGAAAAAGGCAATTCTTACAGGCATGTTGGCAGTGGCCATTACTGGTTGCTCGTCGATGAAAGCAATTGATGATCGCAAGACTTATGCTCAACCTAGTTGGTATCAGACCTGCGCTCAAAGTGGAACCGAAGGTTGGTTCTGGTGGTCTAAGGATATGGCATACGCCTGCGGTGCTGGCGAATCAATTCATGCACAGGCCGCAGAAGAACAGATGTATGCTATTGCTATGAATAACTTCGCAAAGCGCATCAACTCAGAAGTTAACAGCGAAACTAAGATCGAATTTGTAAACGATAAGAAAACTACCTACACTAAGATTTCTTATGTAGTTCGAGATACAACGATCCGAGAGCACCTGCAACGAGAAGTAGGACATTTTACCATGCAGGGTCGCCACTACACTTTCGTTCGTTTGAAAATGCCCAAATCTGTCTTTGATCAGTTAATTGCTGAAGCCAAAGAACAGAAAGCGGCCCGTCAGTAATGCAGCCCTTCCCTGTGAAAAACTACCTGTGGGTAGTAATATTGGCATCGTCTATTATCATGCTCGCAGGTTGTTCTTCGGCCCCTAAGGTGCAGGCACAGAAGCCTCAGTACTGTCATACCAGTCAAGAAATCCTAGTGAAGAACGGAGAAAAAGTAGATAGTGCTACTTTGGTAGAATGCACAGATGACCAGATCAAACGAATTGCAGTGGCTAGGATAGGCATGGCTCCTAACTGCGGTGAATTTACTTATTGGATGCAAATTGGAGGCAGAGATGTTCAACGCAAAGGAATCAGCTGTCAGAAGTTGGATGGTAGTTGGGAAATTATTAATACTGGCCGGAATTAATTCTGCTTACGCTTCAGACATTTATAATCCTCGCTTCTTTGAATATCAAGGAGGAACATTTATTAATGAAGTAGCTAATGTTTCTTTTGGTTGGTTTAAGACATTAGACAATGAGCAAAAAGATTCTCATGCTCAGGCTATAACTCATGCTCTAATGTTTGCGGAAAATGGTCAAGCAGTAGAATGGTATAAAAATAATGCCAGTGGTTATGCTGTACCGGTGATTACATGGCCTACCGGTTCCGGTTATTGCAGAAGATTGCATCTTCAGGTCATAGCATACAATATGAAAAAGACTATGCAACAGACTGCATGTTATTCAAATCCTAGCAGAAATTGGAAATGGGTACGGGAATAAATATTTGTTCATGAAAATAAATTTAAGCGACAGGCTCATAGCGTATTTGGCACTAATCAGCGGACTCAGCATTAGTGCTGTTGCCATTTATTATTCTGTAGCTGGCTTAATCAGTATCTTTGCGGCCGCTGCCATACCTATCGCTATCATGGGCATTGTTCTAGAAGTTGGAAAATTATCTGCCACTGTTTGGCTCAAACAAAATTGGTTGTTGGCACCAAAATTTCTAAAAACATATTTATTCATTGCTATAACGGTATTGATGCTCATAACATCGATGGGTATCTTTGGTTATTTAAGTAAGGCTCATTTGGATCAAGCTGTGCCTACAGGAGATGTTGCAGCCAAAGTATCTCTGTTAGATGAGAAAATCAAAACTGAAAGAGATAATATAGAAACGGCTCGTTCTGCATTGAAGCAGATGGATGCTCAAGTTGATCAAATCATGAGCAGAACTGACAACGAGAAAGGTGCAGAACGTGCTGTTCAGATTCGAAGAAATCAACAAGCAGAAAGAGGTCGACTACAAGCAGATATAGCTAAGTCTCAGGCTAGAATAGCTCAATTAAACGAAGAAAGGGCACCAATAGCCAGCGAACTTCGTAAGGTCGAAGCAGAAGTAGGACCAATAAAATATATAGCAGCATTGATTTATGGAGATAATCCAGATGCCAATCTGCTTGAGGCTGCTGTGCGTTGGGTAATTATAATCATAGTGTTAGTATTTGATCCTCTTGCAGTTATTTTATTATTGGCAAGTCAATACAGCTTTGCATGGTTTAGACAACAGAATCAAGAAGCCGAGGAAATGGCCAGCGATCTTTACGAATTAGAAAAGGCCATAGACAACAAAAATAACGATACACTCAAGGAAGAGTCTGACGTTTCTCCGTTTCCTACCGTCGAAGAAATCACTCCTAAAGATGAACCTCCTGTTGATGAAATTAAAGTCACACCCGAAACACATGCCTATCTTTATAAACCCTGGGTTTGGAAAGTTCCTGGACAGGAGCCCATAGGACCATTAGTTTATAAACCAGAAGAAGATAAGTACGAGCAGGAAGAACACGAAGAATTACATCATCCAGATGACTCTGCAGAAATTAAAGCAGCTAAGACTAAATGGAAACATGATCATCCTAACGATTCTCTTAAAAGACATCGAAAATTATACGAACAGGGGTTAATAACTAACTTACCTTGGGAAGATTATCTACTAAAGGCCAAACCAGATTTTGTTATAGACACAGAAGATCAAGAAGCAGCTATAGAAGCTGCCAAATGGGCCGAAGAGCGACTTACATCCAAAAAAAAAGGTAACGACTTGGATGGAGAGGGAAGGGAATCGTCAGATAAAAAAGAGCAAGGAACTTTAGAAGGCTATATACAAAATGCCGAACAAAACGAATCGACTATTTGGCAAAGAGTGAAGAAAGCGAAAGAAGGATAATGACGAATCAAGTTATTGTAGTAACTGATCCCGACGATACTTTAATTGACGGTTTTAGATTAGCGACCGTAGATCTAACATCAGAACAATCAAAACTAATTTCAGACATCTTATTAGACCTAAATTTTTCCGACACAGTGATTTTGTACAGTTGGAAAATTGGAGAAAATACACAATGGCTGCTAGATAAAAAAAGCAAAAGTGATGTTATAATTTTTAATGCTGATTCATTAGATCAAACTATTGCTGGTTATATGTCTGCTCAAAAAAATTCTTATTACATGGGAACTCTAAAATCTATAGGAGCAGTGAATAAAAGAGCTATATATTCTAGTAATGAATTACAGCAGTTACTAAACACTAAACTTAATAATTATGAATAAAAATTTATTTACTGGTAGAACCGTTGTTTTAAAAGAAAACGAAAACATTAGCCAAGCTCTAAGACGTTTTAAGAAAAAAGTTGAGGACGCAGGAACATTGGAAGATATTAGAAGAAAAGAATTTTACGAAAAACCAACTTCGCAGAGAAAAAGAGCTAAATCTGCAGCCAAAGCACGTTGGCTAAAGAAGTTACGCGAACAACAATTACCTAAGAAATTATTCTAAGAAAGGTTTATCATGCGTATCGAAGATGAAGTCAAGTTAGACTTCAAGGATGTATTGATTCGACCAAAGCGCAGTACTCTTAGCAGTCGTAAAGAAGTAGATTTACAAAGAACCTACAAGTTCAAACACAGCGGTACAGAATGGAGGGGCGTACCCATCATGGCCAGTAATATGGATGGTGTTGGTACACTGGCTATGGCTGAGTCGTTGTGGGATCATAAATTGTTTACCTGTCTAGTAAAGACATATGATGAAAGCGATCTTTTTAACTTGACAACAGAAGTTGGCCGCAATCATTTTGCTGTCAGTACAGGTACTAGCGATAGTGATTTTCTAAAACTTCGTAGAATTATAAATGCTTATCCAGAAATACATTTCATTTGTATTGATGTAGCGAACGGATATCAAGAACGTTTCGGCGAATATGTTTCTAAAGTTAGGCAAACATATCCGCATTGTACAATCATTGCAGGTAACGTTGTTACCGCAGACATGACACAGGAGTTAATTTTACGTGGAGCAGACATTGTTAAAGTGGGTATTGGCCCTGGTAGCGTTTGTACTACTCGTGTGCAAACTGGCGTGGGCTACCCACAGCTTAGTGCTATTATTGAGTGTGCCGATGCCGCTCACGGTCTTGGCGCTCATATTATTGCTGATGGTGGATGTGTTTGCCCTGGTGATGTTGCTAAGGCTTTCGGCGCTGGCGCGGACTTTGTGATGCTGGGTGGTATGCTGGCTGGGCATGACGAAGGTGGTGGCGAAATCAAAGACGGTAAAGTTACTTTTTATGGTATGAGTTCAGATACTGCTATGGACAAACATCACGGTGGTTTAGCTAACTATCGTAGCAGTGAAGGACGTACAGTAAAAGTAGACTATCGAGGTCCTGTGCAAAATACAGTACTAGACATACTCGGCGGACTACGCAGTACCTGCACTTACGTGGGAGCACCTAGCCTTAAACAATTATCAAAGTGTACAACATTTATTCGTGTTAACAGACAAATCAATGATGTATTTGTAAAGTAATGATTGACTTATATAATAAGAAACTGTATAATAATAATATGAATACAGATATAATGATTGACTTAGAGACTTTAGATGTTCTTCCCAGCGCAACTATCTTAACTATCGGCGCTGTAAAATTTGATCCATTCGGTTCTGATGTAGAAGAGCCTTCTATGGAAAAATTCTATGTAAAGGTAGATATCGACAGTTGTGATCGATTGGGCTGTACTGTGAGTCCTGCAACATTGGACTGGTGGGGCCGACAATCACAGGCCGCACAGGAAGAAGCATTTAGTCCTGACGATAGGATAGATATAGTTGATGCTATGAATCAATTGTATAAATTCTGTTGGGGTGCTAAACGTGTATGGAGTCATGGTGCTGGATTTGATGTCATAATCTGCGAAAATATTTTTAGAAAAATGCAAAAAGCAGTGCCGTGGCAATTTTGGGAAGTACGAGATACTAGAACTATTTTTGACATAGGTATTGATCCTAAACGTCCACCTGTACTAAAACACCATGCTTTAGAAGATGCTTGGAATCAGGCAGTTGGTGTACAGAACGTTTTCAAAAGACTAAGAACAGCTAGTTCTGGATTAGATGGTATTTTGTTTAGTCCTTTAGCTAATCAGAGATAAATAAATTTGTTAGTACTTCGGGCTAACACAGGGCATAGAGCCCAAATAGATCTTACTTTATAAGGAGATATGTATGTCTAAGATCATCGGTATTGACCTCGGCACCACCAATTCATGCGTGGCCATCATCGAGAACGGAATCCCCAAAGTTATTGAAAATTCAGAAGGTGCTAGAACTACACCTAGTATCGTAGCCTATACTCAAGACGAAATTATTGTAGGCGCAAGCGCAAAACGCCAGGCTGTTACAAATCCAAAAAATACAATTTATGCTTCTAAGCGTTTAATCGGACGTAAGTTTAACGAAACAGCCGTACAAAAAGACATCGATCTGATGCCATATGAAATTATGGAAAGCAAAAATGGCGATGCTTGGATTCGCGCACAGGGCAAAGAATTAGCCCCTCCGCAGATTTCTGCCGAAGTCCTTCGCAAAATGAAAAAGACCGCAGAAGATTATTTAGGAACAGAAGTGACCAAAGCTGTTATTACTGTGCCTGCTTATTTTAATGATCAGCAACGTCAGGCCACTAAAGATGCAGGACAGATTGCAGGATTAGAAGTTCTTCGTATCATTAACGAACCCACAGCGGCTGCACTAGCATACGGTGTGGATAAGAAAGACGGTAAAGATCGAAAAGTTGCTGTCTATGATCTGGGCGGTGGCACATTTGACGTATCGATGATTGAGATCGCCAACGTTGACGGTGACAAACAAATTGAAGTTTTATCAACTAACGGAGATACATTCTTAGGGGGTGAAGATTTTGATCAACGCATTATGGATTTCCTTGTAGAAGAATTTAAGAAAGAACAAGGTGTAGATTTAACTAAAGATGTTTTAGCGTTACAACGGCTTAAAGAAGCCTCTGAAAAAGCTAAGATTGAGCTATCTAATAGTTCTCAAACAGATGTCAATCTTCCTTATGTAACAGCCGATGCATCTGGTCCGAAACATATGAATATCAAATTGACTCGTGCTAAGTTAGAAGCATTAGTTGACGATCTAATTCAGCGTAGTCTTGAACCTTGCAGAATTGCGATGAGAGATGCTGGTGTGAATCCTGGTGACATTGATGAAGTAATCTTAGTTGGCGGACAAACACGTATGCCTAAGGTTCAGGAAGCTGTAGAAAAATTATTTGGCAAGGCACCTCGTAAGGATGTAAACCCAGACGAAGCAGTAGCAGTTGGTGCAGCAATTCAAGGAGCAGTTCTCGGCGGAGACAGAAATGATGTCTTGCTGCTTGATGTTACACCATTAAGTCTAGGCATCGAAACGCTAGGCGGCGTAATGGCCAAAATCATTCAAAAGAACACGACAATTCCAACCAAAGGACAACAGATCTTCTCCACAGCAGAGGATAATCAACCAGCGGTAACTATCAAAGTATTCCAAGGCGAACGTGAGCTTTGTCAACACAATAAACTATTGGGTGAATTTAATCTTGAAGGGATTGCTCCTGCTCGTAGAGGCCAACCTCAAATTGAAGTTGCATTTGACATCGATGCCAACGGTATTATGCACATATCGGCCAAAGATAAAGGCACAGGAAAAGAAAACAAGATCACAATCAAATCAGATTCTGGATTGAGCAAAGAACAAATCGAGCAAATGGTTCGTGATGCCGAATCTAATGCCGAGGCAGACAAAAAAGCACGTGAACTGATCGAAGCAAAGAATCAAGCAGAATCTACAGTACATGAGGTAACTAGAGACAAAGAGGAACTTAAGGACCAATTATCCGAATCAGAAATAGCAGAAATAGAATTGGCTATCAAGGCAGTTCAAGAGGCAGCTAAGGGAGACGATGCAGCGGTAATCAAATCTGCATTAGAAAAAGTTTATCCTTCAATGAAGATTCTTTTAGAAAAACGTCAGGCCAAAGAACAGACTAATCAAGAATCTCAACAACCTCCGCAGGATGATGTAGTAGATGCGACCTTTACTGAGAAGAAGGAATAAAGATGGCTGAAGCCGGCAAAGGTTCTAGACCACGTCCTTTTAGTGTCGATCAAAAAACCTTCGATACTAATTGGGATTCTATATTTGGAGGAAAAAAACAATCTGTCATTGAAGAAGTCTCTAAACTAATCGCAGAAGAGACTCTTCAAGTAACAGAAAACAGAATTACAGACCACTCGGGTGAGGGTCGGTAATAGGAGCATAGGGCTCCACTTATCTTACTTTTTAAGGAGATCATTATGAATAATCAATTAGCAAGACTAGATGCAATCAATAGGGCACTTATCGGTTTCGATACAATGTTCGACACACTAGAGCGCCGTTTCGCAAACAGCGTATCTAACAATTATCCGCCACACAACATTATCAAGACAGGTGAAAACCAGTACGAGATTCAGTTGGCCGTTACAGGATTTGAAAAAACAGAAATTTCTGTAACTGTCGAAGATAACGTACTTGTTATCAAAGGAGAGAGCATGACTACAGAATATGCCGCCGAGCAGTATCTACATAGGGGCTTAGCAACTAGAGATTTCGCCAAAGAATTTCCTCTTGCAGAACACATCGAAGTTATTGGGGCAGAAACTAGAAACGGTATGCTAACTGTTAAGTTGGTAAGAAATATCCCAGAGTCTGCCAAACCCAAGGTAATTGACATTGTAGAGGTTAAGTAATAGTATAGGGGGAAGGAAACTTCCCCCATAACTGTTTTGGAGAAATTATGACTACTGAAGCCAAAATCGAAGAAAAAATTAAAGTTTCCCTGCAACCGCCAAAAATGTGGAAAGTAGTATTGCTGAACGACGATCATACTCCTATGGAATTTGTTATGGAACTACTGACAAAAATCTTTAGGCACAGCGAGAACAATGCTAGAGATTTGACTATGGAGATTCATAATACCGGTAGTGCAGTAGCAGGAGTTTACGCACACGAAATTGCAGAGCAGAGAGGAATAGAATCTACTCAGTTAGCTAGAGCCAATGGATTTCCGTTACAGATCACGCTTGAACAAGAGCAATGACATTCGATGATGTTAAACTTATTAAACATCGAAGTACAGGTGCTAGAAGATTTGGTTATTGGGTCCATTTTCGAGATCGACGTCCTAAACAGCTATCAGATGGTGTTGCCGGGAAAAAATCTATAAGAAAGTTTCTGGAGCAAAGCCTTGGCCCTATAGGCGGTAGATGGCAATATCAAAAATTTAATCAGTCTGATTATTTCATAAAATTAGACCACGAGAAAGATCTCTTATTTCTCATCCTTAGATTTAAGTAAGTGTAAATAAGTCACTATGAGCCTAAAAGAACTTACACACGAACAACATCGAAGAGCAGAAACAAGACCATTTGTTAAAGTATTGTTTTCTGGAAACATTGATCACGCACTTTACGCACAATACTTATACAATCAATTTCCAATGTATGAATTGTTAGAAGTATCTGCTATGCCGCATGGCCTACTTTCAGATGTACCAAACATCCTTAGAGCCAGGTCTATATATCAAGATTTCCAAGAATTATGGGGCGATAGAGAAGATACTCCTGCGGTATGCAAAGTTGTGCATGAATATATGAATCATATAATGAGCATCAAAGATGATCCTAAAAAATTGATGGCACACATCTATGTAAGACATATGGGAGATCTAGCCGGCGGACAGATGATTGCAAAACGCATTCCCGGATCTGGAAAATATTATCAGTTCGAAAATGCAGAAGAATTAAAAATCAAAATAAGAGCCAAGATCGACGATTCTATGGCAGACGAAGCTAAAGTTTGTTTTGATTTTGCAGCTAAATTTTTTGAAGAAATGATGGGGTATGTTAAACAGTAAAGTTTGGGATTCCTTAATACGTATTCAAAA
>Ga0194130_10007302_pt1 | contig 12292 bp, 9 predicted proteins | sample TA2KigsurfametaG_FD_160084 | JGI IMG/M metagenome (GOLD analysis project Ga0194130, IMG submission 160084) | Freshwater microbial communities from Lake Tanganyika, Tanzania - TA2015050 Kigoma 12 surface | ecosystem: Environmental > Aquatic > Freshwater > Lake | place: Tanzania: Lake Tanganyika... | reverse complement strand
CCGCCTCGGGTGACACCCGCTTCGCGATGCGCGTGCCGGCCAACTCCGCCACCCCGCAGGGCACCTTCACGATGCGCGGCTTCGTGGTGAACAGCCTGATGCGCAACGGCGTCTTCCGGTACACCTCGTACAACCTCGAGACCATCGACCGCGTCGAGGTCGTCAAGGGCCCCGCCGCCGTCTTCTTCGGCCAGGGCTATCCCGGCGGCGTCATCAACTACATCACGAAGCAGCCGGACTTCTCGGGCAACAAGACCGACGTCGACTACTACGTGAACAGCAACTCGGGCCACCGGGTGATGATCGACCAGAACCAGACCCTCGGGAAGAAGGCCGCCCTCCGCATCATCGGCGGCTGGGAGGACACCCAGGGCGAGCGCCGGTTCGAGTATCGCCGCGCCAACACCGTCACCCCGTCGCTCTCGCTCATCCCGTTCGACAGCGGCAAGGTGAAGATCACCGCCGAGGCCGAGTTCCTGCGCGAGAGGTTCAGCTGGAACGACTATGACTGGATCTGGAGCGACTTCGCGGGCTGGAAGGAAGCCGCCACCACCGGCCGGTACAACTCCTCCACCGCCACCCTCGCCAACACGATCGTCGCCAACGCCGGCAACGGCCTGACCGCGAACGTGATCCAGAACACCACGACCCCGACCCTGGCCTACGCGACCTACATCAACAACAAGCGTATCGCCACCAACAACTGGTCGCTCCCCGCCTACACCGGCGTCGAGCGCGGTGCCTACATCACCAACGCCGCCGGCCAGTGGGTGAAGGACGAGGCGTTCAACTACACCAGCCGTGGCGCGCACTTCCGCAACACGATCGACAACCTCTCGGTCACCGTGGACCTCACGCCCTTCAGCTGGCTCGGCGTCCGCTACAACTTCCTCAACGAGAAGTCCGAGAACTACTCGGTCGGCCAGGGTGGCGCCCTGATCCTGCCGCACGCCAACGGCATCAACTGGAACTCGCTCACGGGTAACCTCTCCGGTTACTACCGCTACGCCCACACGCACAACTTCGACGCGGTCGCCAAGTTCGACCTCTTCGGCGTGAAGAACAAGCTGCTCGGCGGCTTCCAGCGCATCAGCCCCTACCAGCAGTTCCTCGGCGGCCAGGCCTTCGGCGAAGTGCAGTGGGCCTTCCTCCCGGGCGCCCGCAACACGACGTCCAATCCGGACTACCGCGGCACCAACGTCGCCCTGTACAACCACGGCGGCGTCCCGGTCAACCAGGTCATCCGCGACCGCACCGGCGCCATCAAGCCCGTCCGCCAGATCTACTCGAACTTCGACCCGGGCTTCGAGATCTACCCGGACATCAACGTCTACCATCAGGACGACCGCAACGCCCTCGACGGCTACAAGTCCAAGACCGAGTCCCTCTACCTCAACTGGCAGGCGACCGCGTTCAAGGACCGTCTGACCCTGCTCGCGGGTTACCGCGAGGAGCGCAACTGGCAGCGCGGCCAGTACCAGCCCAACAACTATCCGTGGTTCATCTACTTCCCGAATATGCACCTGAACCCGACCCTCTATCCCGAGAATGTCTGGGGTCACTCGATCAGCTACCAGCGCGGCCTGTACTCCGACACCAAGGGCAGTTCCTGGATGGGCGGCCTCTCGTTCGCGGTCACCAAGGAGCTGAGCATCTACGCCTCGAACTCGAAGACGTTCAAGTTTAACAACGGCCGCATCTCCGGCATCTTCGCGGGTGACGAGGCCCTCTGGTTCGAGGAAGCCCGCCGCACCGGCTTCGGCGGCACCCCCGGCCAGTCGTTCCGCTACCTCGGCCAGACGGTCACGTCGCTGCAGCAGTTCCGCGACATCCTCACCGGCCGCGGCGTGTTCGAGCTGCTCAAGAACGAGCAGGGCATGAACTGGGAAATCGGCGCCAAGCTGTCCCAGCTCAACGGCCAGCTCGTCGGCACCCTGTCGTTCTTCCGCGGCGAGCGTGAGAACCAGATGCTCGACGACGGCGCGAAGCAGTCGAACCTCGAGGAGCCGCTGAACTTCAGCACCGACCTCTTCGCGGTCGGCTCCCCGTACCGCGGTCAGCGCCTCCTCCGCTGGCGCACGACCGACCTCCTCAACCGCATCGAGGGTGGCGAGGCCGAGCTGATCTGGACCCCCCGCCGCAACTTCCAGGCCGTCGTCAACGGCTCCTGGCTGTGGACCGCCAAGACGGTGTACGACAAGACCCGCGCCGCCCCCGGCACAACCGCGTACAACGCCCTCGCGCCCGCCGGCAAGGTCGCGTCCGACATCTACTACAACGCGCGCATCGAGAACGTCCCCGAGTACCGCCTGAACGTGTTCGGCAAGTACACGTTCACCGACGGCATCGGCGGGGTCGCCCGCGGCCTCAACGTCGGCCTCGGCATGCGCTACTCGTCCGAGACGGTCGTCTCCCGCTCCGTCGACTGGAACCCCCTCGCGGGCGGTTACCACGCCGGCGACTACGTGGTGTATGACCTCACGGTCGCGTACCCCTGGAACATCCTGGGCTACCGGATCCACACCAACTTCGGTCTCTACAACGTGACCGACGAGAAGTACTCCGAGGGCTCCTTCGCGATGTCCCCGGCCCGGAACTGGATCTTCCGGAACACGCTCAAGTTCTGATCCGGCCTCCCGGTCGTGATCCCCAGGCGGCGCCGCAAGGCGCCGCCTTTTTTGTGCCCACCCGCCGCACGCATCGCGCTTGCCCGCCCCGGCCGGCCCGCTGGACTGCGGGGGCCCGCCGTTCCGGATGCCGCCCGCCCCCACCTTCCTCCTGCTCCGCCGCCGCTACCTCGGCGACGTGGTCCTGCTCGGCGCCGTCGCCCGCAACCTGCGCCACCACCAGCCGGACGCCCGTCTCCACCTCGTCACCGAGGCCGCCTACGCCGGCCTCGCCCCGCTCCAGCCGGAGCTCGCCGGGGTCCTCACCTTCCCGCGGCGCCCCGGGGAATGGCCCGGCTTCGTGCGCCGGCTTCGCGCGCTGGGCGCCACGCACGCGCTGGACTTCGACAACACGGAGCGCACCGCGCTCGTCACCCGCCTCTCCGGCGCGCCGGTGCGCGCCACCTTTGACCGCGAACTGATCCCGCACCGCTGGCCGCGGCTCTACACCCACGCGGCGAAGGTCACGAACGCGTTCTACGATTCCCACCCCATCATCGAGACCTACCTCGCCCTGCCCGCCGCGCTCGGGGTGCCGGTGTTGGAACGCACGCCGCGGCTGGTCCCCCTCGCCTCCGACCTCGCCGCGGCCGCCCGCCTCACCGGCGGCCCCCGCACCGCCGATCCGCGCCGGCCCCGCCGCGCGCTCGTGCACCCGGGCTCCCGCAGCGCCTTCCGTCTCTGGCCGGCCGAACGCTTCGCCGCGGTCTGCGACCGCCTGCAGGACGAACTGGGCGCCCAGGTGTTCCTCACCGCCGGTCCCGGGGAGGAACCGCTGGTCGACGCCCTCCGCCGCGCGGCGCGCACCCACCTCGTGACGCTCCGTCCGCTGACCACGCCCGGCGCGCTCGCCGCCCTCGCCGCCCAATGCGACGCGTTCCTCGGCCACGACAGCGGCCCGATGCACGTGGCCGCCGCCGTCGGGACGCCGGTGGTCGCCCTCTTCGGCGGGCAAAACGCCACGATCTGGCGCCCACCCGGCGAGGGCCACACGGTGCTGCAGGCTCCCCTGCCCTGCGCCTGCCTCGGCGCCGCGGCCCCCGGTCCCTGCGTGCCGGGTGACTCGTACCGCAGCTACTGCGTCCGCCACCTCGAGGTCCCCGCGGTCTTCGCCGCGGTGGCCGCCACCCTCGCCCGATGAAGACCGTTTTTCCCCTCGACGGCTGCCGTGCCGTGATCACGGGCGCCTCCTCCGGGCTCGGCGCCGAGTTCGCCCGCCAGCTCGCGCCCCGCGCCGCCGCCCTGTTCCTCGTGGCCCGCCGCGGCCCGGAGCTTGAGGTGGTCCGCCGCGCCCTGCCCGCCGGGACCGCGGAAGTTAGGCTCCTGGTCGCGGACCTCGCGACGGACGCCGGCCGCGACGCCCTGACCGCCGCCCTCGACGCCACCGCCTTCCGGCCAAACCTGCTGGTGAACAACGCCGGCCTCGGCGATTACGGCCGGTTCGACGAGGCGCCCGCCGCCCGCTCCCGCGCGGTGCTCGAGCTGAACGTCACCGCACTCACGCTGCTCACCCACGCGCTGCTCCCGCGCCTGTCCCGGCCCGCCGGAATCCTGCAAGTGTCCTCCCTCGGCGCGAGTCTGCCGGTGCCGGAGCTGGCGGTCTACGCCGCTTCCAAGGCCTACGTCAGCAGCTTCTCCGAAGCGCTCGCGGTCGAGCTGGCGCCGCGGGGCGTGACCGTCACCTGCCTCTGCCCGGGCCCCACGCCGACCGGCTTCAGCGGGGCGGCGCGGCGACCCGGCGGCCCGGACACGGATCGGCGCGGCACCGGTCCCCTGCGGATGCCTCCGGAGGCCGTGGTCGCGGCCGGCCTCGCGGCGCTCGCCGCGGGGCGGTCGAGCGTGCACCCGGGACGCACGGTGGCCTTCGCCGCGTGGCTCTTCCGCGTGCTGCCCCGGCCGATCCTGTGGGCGCTGCTGCGGCGGCGCGCCGCGCGCGGGGGCGGCGCCTAGACGAAGAGCCCGTCGCGCATCGGGCGGGTGACGTCGCAGCGCTGCGCGATCTCGGGGTTGTGCGTGACGAGCACGACGGCCTGGCCGTTGTCCTTGGCGAGGCGGGTGAGGAGGTCGAAGACCAGGTTGGAGTTGCGGACGTCGAGGTTCCCGGTGGGTTCGTCCGCGAGCAAAATGGCGGGTTGGTTCGCGAGCGCCCGGGCGATGGCCACGCGCTGCTGTTCCCCGCCGGAGAGCTGGGTGCCGAGCCGGTGCGTCTTGGCCCCGAGGCCGACCGAGTCGAGCAGCGCGTGGGCCCGCTCGCGCATCGCCGCGGGCGGGAGCCGGCCCAGCTTGCGCATCGGCATCATCACGTTCTCCAGCGCGGTGAATTCCAGCATCAGGAAGTGGAACTGGAAAACGAAGCCGATGTGCTCGCCCCGCGCGGCGGTGCGGGCGGCGTCGTCGTGGTTCGACATCCGGCGGCCGTTGATCTCGATCTCGCCCTCGTCCGGCCGGTCGAGCAGGCCGAGGAGGTAGAGCAGCGTGCTCTTGCCGCAGCCGGACGGACCGACGATCGCGTAGACCTGCCCTCGCTCCGCCTCGAACGAGACGCCCTTGAGCACGTGGACCCGGCCCTCGCCCTCGCCGAGGTGCCGGTGGAGGCCGCGGCAGCGGAGGGCCCAGGCGGGGCCGGCGGCGGGGGCGGGCGGGGGCGGGCTCACTGGGCGGTGCCGCGGACGATGTCGCCCGGCTCCAGCCGCGCGGCGCGGCGGGCCGGGATGAGGCTGGCGACCATCACCATCACCACCGCGGTGAGCACGGCACCCGCGTAGTGGGCCGGGTCCCAGGTGACGATGAAGCGGTCGGTCTTGAAGATGCCGTTGATGGGCAGCGGGACCTGGGAAACGAGCCACGTCACCGCCGCGCCGAGCAGCGCGCCGGCGATGGCGCCCACGGCGAGCACGATCCCGGCCTGCCAGAGGAAGATGCGGGTGACGTCGCGGCGCTCGTAGCCCATCGAGCGGAGGATCGCGATGTCCTTGGTCTTCTCGAGGACGATCATCGCGAGCGTGTTGAACATCGCGAGGCTGGCGATGAGCGTGAACACGGAGACGGTGATCATCGTCGAGATCCGCAGGGCGCGGAAGACGGCGAGCCAGGTCTTCTCCCGCTCCTGCCACGCCTTCACGCTGTGGCGGAGGACCTGCTCGAGCCGCGCGGCGTCCTGCGGCGCCCGCGCCGGGTCGTGGAGGCTGATCTGGAGGAACGTGGCCCCGCCGGGACGCTTCAGGAGCGAACGGGCCTCGGCCTGGTGCAGGTAGACGTTGGTCTTGTCCACCTCGCGGTAGCCCGTCTCGTAGATCGCCGCGACCTGGACCCGCCGCGACGCGCCGCGGGCGGAGATGACCAGCGAGTCGCCCACCGCCAGCTGGAGCCGGTCGGCGAGGACGCGGCCGACCAGCGCTCCCGTGGGCGAGTTGCGGAAATCCTCGAGGCTGCCGTTCGTCACCTGCTCGGCGAGGTCGGAGACGCGCACGTGGTCCTCGAGGCGGATCCCGAAGACCTGGGCGTCCTCCGCCTTGAACGCGCTCTGGAGCTGCACGTTACCCCGCACCACCGCGGAGACGCCGCGCACGTTGGCGAACTCCCGCACCGCCGCCATCAGCGCCTGCGGCTCCTCGATGCCCTCGATGTACTTCACCCCGTCGCGCCGCGCGAAGTGCGAGTCGCCCCCGCCGGCCGCCGCCATGCTGCGCATCGTGTCCTGGATCTTGTCCTCGATCCGGATCGCCCCGTTGATCCCCAGGATCGTCTTGGTGAAGAAGCGCTCGAAGCCGCTGGTCGTCGCCTGCGTGACGATGAACAGGCCCACGCCGAGGACGGTGCAGGAGAGACTCATCACCATCGCCCGCTTCTTCGCGGTGAGGAAGCGGTAGGCGATGCGCAGGTTCGGGGACGTCACGGCGGGCGGGCGGCGCGGCGCCGCTCAGAAGGTGACCTCGACCTTGACCCGCTGGCCCTCGCGGAACTCCTCCAGCTGGTCGACGATCACCAGCTCGCCCACGGCCAGGCCGCGCTTCACCTGCGCGTTGTTGAGCGAGACGTAGCCCACCTCGAGGGTGCGGCGCTCCACCCGGCCGTCGCGCACCACCAGGACCTTGTTGCCGTCAAAGAGGGAACGTCGCAGGACCATAATCTGGTCCGGCACCGACTCCACGGTGATCGTCACCTCCCCGGTGCTCAGCGGGCGCAGCAACTCGGGGTCCGCCTTCACGTCGAGGTAGACGGTGAAGCGCTGCGCGTCGTCGGCCGCGGGCAGCAGTTCCGAGACCGTGGCGTCGAAGTTCTGCGTGCCGTAGGTCAGGAGCCGGATCCGGGCGCTCTGCCCCAGCTTAACCCGGCCGAAGCTCTCCTCGCTGATCTTCGCGATCACGATCCGCTTGCGGGAGAACACGAGCGCCACGGGCTGCCCGGCGTTGATCAGCGCGCCCTCCCACGTGAGGGCCCCGGTGTTGTGGATCGTGCCGTCGAACGGCGCCGTGACTCGCATCCGTTCCCGCTGCAGCTCGAGCGCTTCCATCGCCACCTTGAAGTCGTCATCGCCCTTGCGGTCGTCGAACTCCGTCAGCCGCAGGCGGCGGTCGATCTCGTCCAGCGCCCGCTGGAGCCCCTTGACCTCCTCCTCGGGCGCGTTGCCGAGCTCGAACAGCCGGCGCGCGGTGGCGAGGCGCTCCTCCGCGACCTTGCGCTCCGGGTTGTTCTCGAGGAGCAGGCGGGCGCGGGACTTGTCCGTCTCGTGCTTGCGCCGTGTCTCGCTGATCTGCCGGTCGAGCTCGGTGGTGTCCAGCTGCACCAGGACGTCTCCCTTCCGGAAATGGGTCCCGGGCCGGAGGTTGGCGGTCACGACCTTGCCCGCGGCCTCGCTGCGCAGCTCCTTGAAGCCGCCCTCGGCGTCGACCACCACGCTCCCGGTGACGGCGTCGATGGCGGTGTCCCGGTTGGCGGCCTTGACGCGCGCGGTGGCGCGGGCGCCCTGGAAAAAGGCGAAGGCGCCCCCGGCGGCGAGGGCGACGACGAGCGCCAGGAGCAGGAGGCGGCGGCCGCTACGGGGAGACGTGGACATCGGCGGAGAGAGGCTCGGTCAAAGGTTGGGCTCGGCGCCGGCCAGGGCAACCAATTCGGCCCAGCGGGAGAGCAGTAGCGCGCGGGCATCCTGCAGGCGGATGCCGGTCTGGAGGATGGCAGCACGGGACCGCTCGAGCTCCGCGCGCGGGACGTTCCCGAGCTCAGCCTCCCTAGCCAGGACCCGGCTGCCTTCCGTCGCGCTGCCTAGCCGGATTTCCGCCAACGCGACCTGCTCGGCGTCGAGCCGGAGCGCGCGTTCGAGCAACTGAAGGTTCTGCAGCAAGGCCTCGACCTCCGTCTCGGCGCGGCGTTCCTGGGCGCGGCGGTTCGCGACCGCCTCCCGGATCGCTGCCCGGGAAGCGAAGCCGTCGAAGATCGACCACTGCGCGAAGACGCTGACCGTGCGGCGTTGCACCCCCTGCTGGCTGACCGTGTTATTGTTGACGTTGGTGGAGTTCTCCAGGGTGGTGCCGGCACTGAGGAAAAACTTCGGGCGCAGCCGCACTTTCTCGATCTCATGGCGCAGCAGGGCATCCCGTAGGCGCAGATCGTTAATCTCGTACTCCAAGGTGCTGCGGGCGCCATCCCTCAGCGCGGTCGCGACAACCGCGGCGGCCAGGTCCGGTGAAGGCAGGACGGCGGGCACGGCGTCGGGCACGGCGGCCTCGGGCAGCTCGCGCATCCCGGCCAGGCGAGCAAGTCGGGCCCGGTTCGCCTCAAACTCGGTCGCGAGGCGGCCGTGATCGAGCCTCAGTTCCCGGAGCCGGAGCTTTTCCCCCTCGACCGCCGCGCCCGAGGCGACACCCCGGGCCTTCTTTTCCTCCAGGACCGTGACTTCGGCGACTGCCAGCCGCACCGTCTCCGCAGCCGCGGTCACGCGGGCCTTCTCCGCCACAAGGGCAAGGAAGGAGCGGCGCAGGAGGGTGCGGAGATCGCGGGCGGCAAGGGTGAAGGATTTCTGGGCGATCAGGGCATTGATGCGCGCGGAGTCGCTCTGGTTCTGCAAGGCTCCCCAGTGATAGAGGGGCTGCGTGACGCTGAGGTTGTAGAAACCGCCGCTGTCGCGCGTCTGGGAACTGGTATTCGACGAGATCGCGGTCTGGTTGATCGCGTAACTGATTCCGCCGCCGACGTTGGGGAGCCGCTGCGCGTCCGTGCCCTGGATGCGGATGCCGGCCAAGATGCGCTCGAGGTCCTGGGCCAGCAGCTGCGGAGAGCGGCGGCCGGCGGTCTCGAGCAGCTCGCGCAGCGCCGGCAAGTGGTGCTCGGGCAGGGTTCCGGTCACATCCGGTCCCGCGGCGCCCCGGGCGACGGCGACCCCGAGGCCGACCCACGCCAGCAGCGCGGCGCAGGCCCGGCGGGAAGGCAGGACGCGGTGTAGGATCGGCACGGGAGGAAGCGGGGCAAAAGCGCGGTATTTCAGCAGCCTTTGCAACAGGTTTCTCCCGAACGCGGGCCCGCCGGCGTTTCCTCGCCACCGGCGCGGAAAATCCTCCACTCTGCGGTGATGCAAGTGCCCCTCTTGGACCTCAAGCCGCCCACGGCGGAGCTCCGTGCCGGCCTGGATGCCGCCTACCGGCGGGTGCTCGACTCCGGCTGGTTCCTCCTCGGGCGCGAGCTGGAGGCGTTCGAGGCGGAATTCGCGGCCCACGTCGGGACGCGCCACGGCGTCGGCGTCGCCAACGGGCTCGAGGCGCTCCAGCTCGTCCTGCTCGCCCGCGGGATTGGTCCCGGCGACGAGGTGATCGTCCCCGCCAACGGCTACATCGCCACCTGGCTGGCGGTTTCCCAGGTCGGGGCCCGGCCCGTGCCCTGCGAACCGGACCCCCGCACGTACAACCTCGACCCCGCGCGCGTCGCCGCCCTCCTCACGCCCCGCACGCGCGCGATTTTGCCCATCCACCTTTACGGCCTGCCTGCGGACACGGCGGCGCTACACGCGCTGGCCGCCCCGCGCGGACTCCTGGTGCTCGAGGACGCCGCCCAGGGGCACGGCGCCCGCCTCGGCGGCAAGGCGGTCGGCGCGCTGGGCCACGCCGCCGCCTTCAGCTTCTACCCGAGCAAGAACCTCGGCGCCTTGGCCGATGCGGGCGCGGTCACGACCGACGATGACGCGCTCGCCGAGCGGCTCCGCCACCTGCGCAACTACGGCTCGAAGGTGCGCTACCAGCACGAGTTCCAGGGACTCAATTCCCGCCTGAGCGAACTGCAGGCGGCGTTCCTGCGGGTGAAACTGCCCCACCTCGCCGAGTGGAACGCCCGGCGCGTCCGCCTCGCCGCCCGCTACCTCGAGCGCCTCGCGGGGATCCCGGACCTGACTTTGCCCTGGACCCCGCCCGGCGCGGAGCCGGTCTGGCACCTGTTCGTCGTGCGCACCGCGCGGCGCGACGCGTTGCAGCGCCACCTGACGGCGGCGGGCGTCGGCACCCAGATCCATTATCCGGTGCCGCCCCACCTCACCCCGGCATACGCGTCCGCGGGCTGGCGCCCCGGCGACTTCCCGATCGCCGAGCAGCTGGCCGCCGAGGTGCTGAGCCTCCCCATCGGCCCGCACCACCCGGAGGAGCAGATCGATCTCGTGTGCACCGCGGTGCGGGAGTTCTTCGCGCGATGACGGGGGCGGCGGAGCACGAGTGCCGGGAACTGCCCGCGGACCAGTTGATCCCCGCCGCCTGGCGCGCCCTGCCCGGCCCGGTCCGGACCTTCAACCCGGCCCTGCTCCCGGACGGACCCGACTGGATCCTCGCCTACCGCGTGGTGCTCGGGGACGGCAGGCGCCGCCTCGCGTGCTGCCGGCTCGACGCCGCGTTTCAGGTCGTCCCGGGCTCCCCGGTGGCGTTCTCCGACGCCGTGGTATTCCCGGATGATCCCGCGCTCTCGCCGGTGGCCCGCACCTGGCTGGCCGACCCGCGCCTGCACCGTTGGGGCGGGGGCATCTTTGTTTACTGGAACTCGGGGTGGCACGAGCCGCACAACCACCAATTCCTGCAGGAGGTGGATCCGCACACCCTGCTCCCCGCCGGCCGGGCCCGGGAGCTCCAGCTGGCCGGGCCCCGGCGGCCGCTGGAGAAAAACTGGTCCGCGTTCGCGACCCCCGAGGGACAGGTGCACGCGGTTTACTCCGTCACTCCGCACCGCGTACTGCGCTTGGCCCTTGGCGGCGAGGGCCCGGTGATCTGCGACGACGCCGCGACCACCGCTTGGGAGCTGGCCGGCTATCCGGCGGCGCACGGGGGCCTGCGGGGTGGAGCGCCCCCGGTGTGGCACGCGGGACGCTTCTGGTCGTTTTGCCATTCGGTCCACGACGGCCCGGCCGGCTATTGCTACCGCGTCGGGGCGTACTGCTTTCGAGCCGGACCCGATTTCGCCCCGGTCGCGGGACCGACGGTGCCGCTCGAGCTCGCGCGGGAACGGCGGGCGCGACGGGAGCATCCGCGGCTGAATCCCGCGGTGGACGAGGTCATCTACCCGTGCGGCGCGGCCTTCAGCGGCGGGCGCTGGGTGATCAGCCACGGGATCAACGACGAGGCCTGCGCGCTGTCCTTCGTCGCCCCGGAGGCGGTTGAGGGTTGCCTCCGCGCGCTGCCCGGCCATCCAGCATGAACTCCAGCCCATGGCCCGAAACCTACTCCAATCGCTGATCCTCGATCCCGCACGGATGGTGGGTGGCCTCTGGGCGCATCGCGGGCTGGTCTGGCAGTTCACGCGACGGAACATCGAGCTGCGCCACCGGGGAAGCCGCCTCGGGCCGATCTGGGCCCTGCTGACGCCGCTCTCGATGCTGGTGCTTTACTTCATCGTCTTCGGGGTGATCTACGGACAGCGGTTCGGGGTCCTCCCGGATGAGACGAGGCTGGATTTCTCGTTGGCACTGTTCCTTGGGCTGACGCTGTTCCACGCGTTCTCCGAGACGCTCTCGGCCTCCCCGGGGCTGATCGTCGCCAACCCGAACTTTGTGAAGAAAGTGGCCTTTCCGCTGGAGGCTCTCCCGTTGGCTCAGCTGGGAGCGACGCTCTTCCACCTCCTTGTCGGTCTGGGGTTGGTACTGCTCGGAGGCCTGTTCTCCTCCGCGGGCCTGACCCTCGCGGTGCTGTGGCTTCCCGTGCTGGTTCTACCGCTGCTGCTGATCGCCCTGGGCGTCGCGTGGGCCGCCGCGGCCATCGGAGTGTTTGTCCGCGACCTGGGTCAAACCACCTCCTTCATCTCGACGGCACTCCTGTTCGCCTCGGCGGTGATGTATCCGCCGAGCAAGATTCCGCCGGAGCTGGGTCTGCTGCATTGGAACCCGCTGCTGCGCCTGATCGACCTGAGCCGCCGCGTCGTCCTCTGGCACGAGCCCCTGCCGTGGGTGCCGGTGCTGCAACTCTACGCGGTGGGCCTCGCGGCCTGCGTGCTGGGCGCCGTGCTCTTCTCCCTCCTGCGGCGCTCGTTCGCGGAAGTGCTCTGACCCGGACCGGCGGGCATAAAAAAGCTTCTTCACGCTTTGCTGTGGGTCACGAGGGGAGCGCTGAGGTCGGGCATCAGGTCGAGTTTGCCGCAGAAGAATAGAATTCTGGCGCGGTAATTCT
>Ga0194130_10007286_pt1 | contig 12316 bp, 12 predicted proteins | sample TA2KigsurfametaG_FD_160084 | JGI IMG/M metagenome (GOLD analysis project Ga0194130, IMG submission 160084) | Freshwater microbial communities from Lake Tanganyika, Tanzania - TA2015050 Kigoma 12 surface | ecosystem: Environmental > Aquatic > Freshwater > Lake | place: Tanzania: Lake Tanganyika... | reverse complement strand
CCGAAAGACGCTGAAATTCAAGGGCCTACTAGCTGCCGTGGCTGGGGGACCAGGATTCGAACCTAGACTAACCGGGTCAGAGCCGGTTGTTCTACCGTTAAACTATCCCCCAGCAGGGGCCGTCGGCCGGGCAGGGATGTAGCGGCCGGAAGCCGGCTTTGCAAGCGCTCGACAGGGCCGTTTCGGGCCCGCCGGCCAGCGCGCGGAAGCGGCGCGCCGGCGCGCAAGTCGGGCTGGCGATCAACCTTGGGAACCAACCGAGCTTGGGCTGGCCGGGGACCAAACCGCGTGGTCTTGCGTGGCGCTCCAGGTGCGGGTCACGCCACCGCTGCCGCGCGTCGGCTCGCGACAGACTTCTGTGGCGAGCAATCCAGAGCCGCCGCGACCCGGTGTGCGGTGTCGATCGAGCGTCGGCGCGACCGTGCTGGCTGAATTTCCCTCGCCGCCAGAAGGCCTTGGCGCTACGATGACCGACTGACGTGGGGACGCAGAAAACGGGGCGGCGGTGACGACAGCGGAGCACATAGGCGGGTGGCGGCGCGGCCGGTTCGCCCATACCTATGCCGCGATCGATCTCGGCACCAACAATTGCCGCCTGCTGATCGCGCGTGCCTCGGCCACCGGTTTCGATGTTGTCGACGCCTTCTCGCGCCCGGTGCGGTTGGGCGAGGGCATCGGTGATCGCGAGCGGCTGTGCGAGCAGGCGATCGATCGCACGCTCGACGCGCTGGAGGTCTGCGCCGCGAAAATCCAGCGCGCCGGCGTCACGCGCTCGCGCCACATCGCCACCGAAGCCTGCCGCCGCGCCGCCAATGGCGCGGATTTTCTGTCGGCGGTACGCGAGCGCGTCGGGCTGAAGCTCGAGATCATCAGCGCCGCCGAGGAGGCGCGATTGGCGCTGGCGAGCTGCCAGTCGCTGATCGACCCGGCGCGGCCCTACGCGCTGCTGGTCGATATCGGCGGCGGCTCGACCGAGGTCGTCTGGGTCATGGTGCGGGCGCGGCCCGACCTGCCCTGCGGCGTGGAACTGGGCATCATCGACATGGTGTCGATCCCCTGGGGCGTGGTGACGCTCACCGAGTCGATGCTGTGCGGCCAGCCGCGCGAGCGGCCGCTCGAGAACGGCGTCTATGACGGCATGGTCGGCCTGATCCAGGACGCGCTCAAGCCGTTCTGCGCCGCCAACAGCGTGCACGAGCGCGCCGGCGCCGGCGAGGTGCAGATGATCGGCGCCTCGGGCACGGTCACCACCATGGCGGCCCACCATCTCGGTCTGCGCCGCTACAGCCGCGCCGCCGTCGACGGCGCGTCGCTGGCGCGCGACACGGTGCTGCGCATCGGCGCCGAGCTCTCGCGCATGTCGGTGCGCGAGCTGACCCAGGTGCCGTGCATCGGCCACGACCGCGCCGACCTGGCACTGGCCGGCGGCGCCATCTTCGAGGCGGTCTGCCGGATGTGGCCGGTGGGCTCCATCCGCGTCGCCGATCGCGGCCTGCGCGAGGGCGTGCTGGCCGACCTGATGCGCGAGGCCGATCGCGAAGCCGATCCGCTGCACGCGCGCGCCGATTGCTGACCATGGCGGCGAAGAAACAGGCCGGCAAGGGAGGCACCCGCTTCACCGGCCGCGGCCAGACCGTGCGCGTGAAGACCGCACGCGGCCGCAAGATCGGCTCGACCCTGTGGCTCGAGCGCCAGCTCAACGATCCCTATGTGCAGGAGGCCAAGCGCCAGGGCTATCGCTCGCGTGCCGCTTTCAAGCTGCGCGAGATCGACGACGAACTGCGCTTCCTCAAGCCGGGCGTGCGCGTGGTCGATCTCGGCTGCGCGCCGGGCGGCTGGACCCAGGTCGCGGTCGAGCGCGTGAAGCCGGAGAAGGGCGGGCAGGTGGTCGGTATCGACATCACCGCCATTGATCCGATCGCCGGCGCCGAGATCCTGCACCACGATTTCATGGCCGACGACGCGCCCGCGATGCTGCGGGCGAAGCTCGGCGGGCCGACCGACGTGGTGCTGAGCGACATGGCCGCTGCCGCGACGGGCCATCCGCAGACCGACCACGCACGCATCATGGCGCTGGCCGAGGCGGCGCACGACTTCGCGCGCGAAGTGCTGCGGCCGGGCGGCGTCTACGTCGCCAAGGTGCTGCGCGGCGGCACCGAGCGCGGGCTGCTGGAGCGGCTCAAGCGCGACTTCGAGAAGGTCAAGCACATCAAGCCGCCGGCCAGCCGTGCCGACTCGGCGGAGATGTACGTCGTCGCCACCGGCTTTCGGGGTGGTGCAGGGGAGAGATAGCGCTTCCTTCTCCCCGCATCCGCGGGGGGAAGGAAGAGACAAGAGGAGAGATCATCATGACCATCAGCATGTATTCGGCCTCGGTGCCGGTCTTCCAGCGTCAGCTCAGGGCGCTTGGCAATGTGCTCGACAAGGGTGCGGCCTTCGCGGCGTCGAAGAAGATGCAGGACGCCGTCGTGCTGCAGCTCAGGCTCTATCCCGACATGCTGCCCTTCGTGCGGCAGATCCAGATCGCCGCCGACTTCGCCAAGGGCACGCCGGCGTTGCTGTCCGGCGTCGAGCCGCCGAAGTACGACGACACCGAGGCGACGCTCGCCGACTGCAAGGCCCGCATCGACAAGACGCTGGCTTACATCAGCGGCTTCAAGCGCGAGCAGATCGACGGCAGCGAGGGCCGCGACATCACGCGCACCATCGGCGGCAACCCGATGACCTTCAAGGGCGAGGTCTATCTGCTGCACTTCGCCATGCCGAACTTCTATTTCCACGTCACCACGGCCTACGCGATCCTGCGCAGCATTGGTGTGGAGGTCGGCAAGCGCGACTTCATCGGCGGGATGTAGCGGCTAGGCCGACGGCCCGAAGGACGCGGTTCATTGCGCCGAAACCTGACGCGACGCAATGAATCGCCACATCCCCTCTGAACAAGCGAGACACAATATCTAGCGAGGTCCTTGGCTTTGCAGCCGCGATGTGTATGATGGCGCGCCATCCCAAGGGAAACGCGGGTGGCGATGGCGCCACCCATCGCTGGACGAGGTGGCCATGGACATTCAGGAAGCGCTGACGTTCGACGACGTCCTCCTGAAGCCGGCCGCCTCGGCGGTCCTCCCGCACCAGACCCAGACCAAGACAAGGCTCACGCGCACGGTCGAGCTCGGTATTCCGCTGATCTCGGCGGCGATGGACACGGTCACCGAGGCCAACATGGCGATCGCCATGGCGCAGGTCGGTGGGCTGGGCGTGGTGCACAAGAATCTCGACATCGCGGCGCAGGCCGACGAGGTGCGCAAGGTCAAGAAGTTCGAAAGCGGCATGGTGGTCAACCCGCTGACCATCGAGCCCGACGCCACCTTGGCCGACGCGCTGAAGTTGATGTCGGCGTACAACATCTCCGGCGTGCCGGTGGTCGAGAAGAGCGGCAAGCTCGCCGGCATCCTCACCAACCGCGACGTGCGCTTCGCCACCGACGAGAGCGCGCTCGTGAGTTCCCTGATGACCAAGGATCGCCTGGTCACGGTGCGCGAAGGCGTCAGCCGCGACGAGGCCAAGCGTCTGCTGCACCAGCGCCGTATCGAGAAGCTGCTGGTGGTCGACAACGACTATCGCTGCGTCGGCCTGATCACGGTGAAGGACATCGAGAAGGCCAACAAGCACCCGCACGCCTGCAAGGACGAGAAGGGCCGCCTGCGCGTCGCCGCCGCCACCGGCGTGGGCGACGACGGCTATCGCCGGGCCGAGGCGCTGCTCGACGCCGATGTCGACATCATCATCGTCGACACCGCGCATGGCCATTCCAGGGGCGTGCTCGACTCGGTCACCCGCATCAAGAAGCTCAGCAACTACGCCCAGGTGATCGCCGGCAACGTCGCCACCGCCGAAGGCACACGCGCGCTGATCGACGCCGGCGCCGACGCGGTGAAAATCGGCATCGGCCCGGGCTCGATTTGCACCACCCGCATCGTCGCTGGCGTCGGCGTGCCGCAGCTCACCGCGATCATGGAATCGGCCGAGGTCTGCCACGCCGCGGGCGTGCCGGCGATCGCCGATGGCGGCATCAAGTATTCCGGCGACCTTGCCAAGGCGATCGCCGCCGGCGCCGACGTCGCCATGATCGGCTCACTGCTCGCCGGCACCGACGAGAGCCCGGGCGAGGTCTTCCTCTACCAGGGCCGTTCCTACAAATCCTATCGCGGCATGGGCTCGCTCGGCGCCATGGCGCGCGGCTCGGCCGACCGCTACTTCCAGCAGGAAGTCGCCGACTCGCTGAAGCTGGTTCCCGAAGGCATCGAGGGCCGCGTCGGCTACAAGGGCCCGGTCGGCAACGTCATCCATCAGCTGGTCGGCGGGCTGAAGGCGGCGATGGGCTACACCGGCAACGGCTCGATCGCCGAGATGCAGACGAACTGCCGCTTCCTGAAGATCACCGGCTCGGGCCTGCGCGAAAGCCACGTGCACGATGTCGACATCATGCGCGAGGCGCCGAACTACCGGCAGAACATGTAGGTATCGCCAGCGCCGGGGGATCGAGCGGTCGATCGGACGTACCTGTCGCCCCAAGCGCAGCGAGGTTGCGCTCGGGGCGACGGCGCCATGTCGATCTTGGGCTCGTCGCCCTACAGCTTCAGCCCCATCTCGCGCTGGAGCGGCTTGATCGAGGGGTAGTCGGTCAAGGTGCTGGACGTCGCCTTGTAGGCGCCGGTCAGGCGTCCCGAGCCGTCGAGCGACAACGCGGCGTCGAACTTGGCGATGCGATGCGTCGCGTGAGAGCCGAAGAGGCGTGTGCCCGGACCGGAGTCGCGGCCGCCGGTGGTCCGGCCGTCGACCAGGATCGCGCTGGTACGCGAGCGGTAGCAGTGGACGAAAACCTCGAGGTTCGGGAAGTTGTCGCCGTGGACCTCGCCGCTGATGGTCATGCGGTTCGCGGTCGAGAAATCGATCTTGGCGGTCACCATGGTGTCGATCTCTGGCGCGCCGGGCACCAGCGGATTGCCGCCTTCGGTGCTGGCGCTGAACTCGATGGCGCCACTCTTCGACAGGATCCGGCGGAACACTGTCTTGACGTCCGCCATACCGTGGATCGATCCGCCGAACGTCCCGAAGAGGATCGTGCCGCTGCTGCCGCCGATGGCGCGCACGGCCCGGGAGCTGTCGAAATAGACACAGCCGTAGGTGCGCGAGGTGTCGCTGATCGAGCCCGACGCCTGGGTGCGCGTGTCGCCCTCGAAAGTGCCGACACCGATGTCGCCGAAGGTGGTGAAGGGCGCGTAGCGCCGGAACCAAAGGCCGTAGGGGATCCGTTCGTCGGACATGGGTCTCTCCGTGTGCTCGTGTCGATATCTCAGGCGGCGCGGGCGCGCATCGCCGAGACGTAGCCGTAGTGGTTGGTCAGGACGCGCTCGGCTTTGCGGAAGCCGTGGGTGTTGGACGCGCCCCACGACCAGATATCGAGGCTGGCCTGCTCGCCGGTGATGCCGGCGCCACCCTGCAGCACGACCCAGTGGTTCGCCGTGCTGAAGAAGCCCGATACGCCGCCGTCGCGGGCGATCATCCGGGCGTTGATCAACATGCAGACGCGGCGTCTTTGCCCGGCGAGCCCCAGCGCCGTCTTGAGCGAGTCGGCGCCCTTGGTGACGAACAGGTTGGTCTCGTTGGTGACCTGCTTGTAGCCGGCCTTCTCGAACCAGCTCGCCATCGTGCGGGGCATGGTGATGCCGCCGACTTCGTTGGACGAGGATTGGTAGTCGAACAAGGTGTTCTCGGAGTCGCGCAGGCTCGCGAGCGCCACCCAGTCGACCGCCTTGACACCCGGCGGGTTGGCGTTGCGGCAGTCCTTGGACGGCTTGACCTCCAGCTTGCCGATGCGCGCGCTGCCCGTCAGCCACATCTGGGTGACGTAGGTGACCCAGGCTTCCGGGTCGTCCTTGAGCAGGCAGTAGAGGAAGCTGGCGGGCCCGCACAGGCTGGCGTCGCCCTGGTTGATCATGTCCGGATTGGCGAGCCGGTTCCTGATGCCCTGCAGAACCTCGGTGTGGCTGAGATGGGGGAAGGCGCCGGTCTTGGGGCCATTTGCGAAGGCGGCGACGATGGATTCGACGGACATGGGAGGCTCCTCCGGTTGACCGGGGAGCGTCTGAGCGGCTCCCCGATGGCGTTTTCGATGGGGGGAGGATGCCCGCGGCAGATGCCGTGGCCGTGTCGTGGGGCCCGCTGAATTGTGTCGTGTGTGTCGTCGCGGCCGGCGGGCTATTTCTGCGCCTCGAGCCAGTCCAGGATCAGCCTGGCGGTCAGACGATTGCCGGCCGGGTTCATGTGGATGCCGGTGTAGGACCCCGCGATACCGTGCGCGCGCACCGCCTCGGCGACGGCGGCATAGGTGTCGATGGTGTCGATACCGCGCACCCGCGCGCAGTCGGCGACGGCGCGCACGACGGCGACCTCGTGCCGGCGGAGATGCTCGGCCTCCCAGGCCTGGATCGAATACTGCGCGACCAGCACGACCCTGGTCTTGTGCTGGTCGCGCAGCGCGGCCAGCCGGTCCATCAGCAGGCAGGCGACCTTGTCGCCATAGTCGTGCGCCGGCTCGATATGGCCGGGCTGGCCGCGCCACCACCATGCCTCGTGGCCCAGCCGCCGCACGGCGACATCCATGAGGTAGGAGTAGCCCAGCACGCGGCGCAACAGGTCGACCCGCGGATTGGGATCTGGCGCGCTGAGCGGCACGTTGCGCAGCACGAGCTTGCCATCCTCGATCTCGAAGTAGGGCTTCGGCATGCCCCAGAGGATGCGCATGCGCGCGCGTTCGACGTCGTCGGCGATCAGGCCGACGATCAGCGTGTCGGGCCTGTACTTGCCGATCAGCGACTCGGCACGCAGCACCACCTGGTCGATGCCGTAGCCCGGCACGCCGCCGGTCAGCACGCGCCGGTCGAGCGCCTCCTCCATATAGGCCGCCCAGCTCTCGTCGTCGCCGACCTCCGCGCCCATGGCGAAGGAATCGCCGACGACGAGGATCGGCGGCTCCATCGTCGACGGCGGCTTGCCCTGGCGGTGCAGGCGAAAGCCGTCGGCGCCGTATGTGATGTGCACGTGATAGCCGTTGTCGCTGCCGCTGTAGCCATCGCGCGGGATGTAGCCCAGCAGCGGGTCGGGCCGCATGGTGCGCCAGCGGCCGACCCATTGCCCCTGGTCGGCGACATAGTTGTGGAACTCCCATCCCCTGTCGCTGCCGCTCAGCAGGCGGACGCCGATCTCGCAGCCGATCAGGCCGACGACGACGCTGACCAGCAGGACGGCGCTGTTGACCAGGGCGTCGCGCATCAGCGCGGCGCCGTCAGATGCCGCGCGATCAGCGTCGCCGTCAGCGCGTTGCCGGCGTCGTTCATGTGCCAGTTGATGTAGTAGGGGGCGACGCCGTCCTTCACGACCGCGCGCTCGATCGCCTCGAAGGTGTCGAGCACGTCGAGCTTCGCCGCCTTCGCGCAGCCCGCGACATGCGCGACGAGGCGGCGCTGCTCGCGCCGGTCGGCCTCGTCCCGCCAGGCGCCGGGCGTGTACTGCGCGACCAGGACGGTGCGTGTCGGCAGCGCCGCCAGCCGGGCCATCAGCAGGCAGGCGACCCGCTCGCCGTCGCGATGCGCGCGATGCTCCAGCGTGACGCCGGCGTACCAATAGTCGAGCAGGTCGAGGCGGCGCATCACCAGGTCGATCAGGAAGGAATAGCCGAGCACGCGGCGTACGAGATCGAGCCGCGCCGCTTCAGGCGGCGGCACCGGCACGTTGCGCAGCGCCAGCGCGCCGTTCTCGATCGCAAAGTACGGCTTGGCGGCGCCCGAGCGGCGCGTCAGCTCGGCGCGGCCGACATCGTCGGCGATGAAGCCGACCAGCAGGGTCGCGGGCTTCAGTCGCGCCACCAGATCCTCGGCGCGCAGCACGATCTGGTCGAGGCCGTAGCCGCCGACGCCGCCGTTGATCACGCGGCGCTTGGTCAGGCGCTCCAGATGCGCCGGCCAGGATGCGTTGTCCTCGACCTCGCCGCCTTCGGTGTAGGAATCGCCCACGGCGAGGATCGCGTCGTCGGCCGGCGGGGGCGGGCGGTCGTAATTGTGCTGGCGCAGGCTCAGGGCGTCGGCGGTGTACATCACCGCCTCCTGGTGGTCGGTGCCCTTGAAATTGGCGCGCGGCACCCAGCCCAGCCGTGCGTCGTACTGGGTCGGTACGCCCGAGCCCAGGGCGGTGCGATAGGCCGTGATGTAGTTGGGGAATCGCCACAGCGATGCACGCTGGGCGAGCACCCGCGCCGCCGCCTCGAGCGCGGCAAAACAGAGCAGCAGGCTGCACAGAACCAGCGCCGCGCCGATCGTCGCCTCGCGGCCCTTGCCGACTGTCCTGCGCATCGATTGACTTCCGCGCCCGCGGGTGGAACTAGAGCGACCAACTTACCATGACACAGTCGAATCCGACATGACCCCCGGTGCCCGCATCGGCACGGCGATCGAGGCGCTGGCCGAGATCCTGGCCAATCCGCGCAAGCCGGCCGACGCCGTGGTCGGCGAGTTCCTGCGGGGACGGCGCTATATCGGCGGCGGCGATCGGCGCTCGATCACCGAGCGCGTCTACGGCGTGCTCAGGAAGCGCGCCCAGATCGAATGGTGGCTCGAGCGCGCGAAATCCGAGCTGCCGGTCTCGCCGCGCCTGCGCGTCTTCGTCGACGTGCTGCTGCACGATGGCTGGCGGGTGAACCAGCTCGAGCACGCCATCGATACCGGCCGCTACCGCCCGGCCTCGCTGGCACCGGCCGAGCGCGACGTGCTGACCCGGCTGGAGGGCCACACCTACGACCACCCGGCGCAGCCGCGCGCCGTCAGGCTCAACATCCCGGGCTGGATCGAGCCCTACTTCGACGAGGCCTTCGGTGCGCGCTTCGAGCCGGAGGTCGCGGCGCTCGCCGAAACCGCGCCGGTCGACCTGCGCGTCAATCCGCTGAAGGCCGACCGCGCGCGGGCGAAGAAGGCGCTGAAGGCGGAAGCGGTCGAGACGCTCGACACCGACCTCTCGCCGCTCGGTCTGCGGCTGAAGGCGCGGCAGTCGGTGGTGACGACGCCGGCCTTTCGCGACGGGCTGATCGAGGTGCAGGACGAGGGCTCGCAGCTCGTGGCGCTGCTGGTTGGCGCGGCGCCGGGCATGCAGGTCGTCGACTACTGCGCCGGCGCTGGCGGCAAGACCTTGGCCATCGCCGCCCGTATGGAGAACAAGGGCCGCATCGTCGCCTGCGATGTCTCGGAGGGGCGGCTCGAACGTTCGGCCACGCGCCTGCGCCGTGCCGGCGTGCACAATGTCGAGCGCCGGCCGATCGACGCGGAGGGCCGCAAATGGCTCAAGCGCAATGCCGGCAAGTTCGACCGCGTGCTGGTTGACGCGCCCTGCACCGGCACCGGCACCTGGCGGCGCAACCCCGATGGCCGCTGGACCTTGCAACCGATCGACCTCGAGGAGCTGCCGCCCAAGCAGGGCGAGATCCTCGACGCGGCAGCAAAGCTGGTGCGGCCCGAGGGCCGGCTGGTCTACGCCACCTGCTCGTTGCTGCCGCAGGAGAACGAGCGGGTGATCGAGGGCTTCCTGCAGGCGCATCCCGACTTCGAGGCGCTGCCGGTCGAGGCGGTGTGGGGCGAGACCGTCGGCACGAAATTCCCCGACGACGCGCGCGCCGGCACATCGTTGCGGCTGACGCCGGCGCGGCATGGTACGGATGGCTTCTTCGCCGCCGTGCTCCGGAGGAAGGCCGCATGATCGCCATCCGCCCCGCGCGCCTCGAGGATGCCGCCACCCTCGCGCGCATCTACGTCGAGACCTGGCGCGACACCTATGCCGGCATCCTGCCCGACCAGATGCTGGTCGGCATGTCCGACGTGCGCCACGCCGCCGCCTGGACGCACGAGCTGCGCGGCGACGACCGCTTCGGCGACACCTTGGCGGCGGAGCTGCCGAACGACGGCATCGTCGGCCTGGCCACCGTCGGCGCCACGCGGCGCGGCTCCGACAGCTTCGTCGATGGCGGCGAGATCTACCGGCTCTACGTCTCGCCGGCCTTCCAGAACCGCGGTATCGGCCGCGCGCTGATGCTGGCGAGCTTCGACTGGATGCTGGCGCGCAAGCTGGGCGCGGCGATGCTGTGGGTCGTGGCGCGCAATCCCTCACGCTTCTTTTACGAGCGCCTGGGCGGCATCAAGCTCGGCGAGCGCACCGAGCACATGGGCGGCACCGCGGTGCACGAGATCGCCTATGGCTGGCCCGACCTGAAGGCGGCACGCGAGCGGCTCGACTCCCTCTCCCCGCAGGCGGGGAGAGGGAGAACTGCCCACATTGTCCCCCCAGCCGGCATTTGCTAAACGGCTGCGTCTCTGCCGCCCCTCCCGGAGACCACCCCCCAAAATGACCGATCGCATCCTGATCGTGGATTTCGGCTCCCAGGTCACCCAGTTGATCGCGCGCCGGGTCCGCGAGGCGGGCGTCTATTGCGAGATCCATCCGTTCAACGCGCTGGATGACGCCAAGCTGAAATCCTTCGACCCCAGGGCGATCATCCTCTCGGGCGGCCCCGCGTCGGTGACCGAGACGCACACGCCGCGCGCGCCGCAGGGCGTCTTCACCCAGGGCGTGCCGGTGCTGGGCATCTGCTACGGCGAGCAGACGATGGCCGCGCAGCTCGGCGGCGCCGTCGAGAGCGGCCATCACCGCGAATTCGGCCGCGCCACCATCGAGGTCAAGACCGACAGCGCGCTGTTCGACGGCGTCTGGGGCCCCGGCGACCACAAGCCGGTGTGGATGAGCCACGGCGATCGCGTCACGCGCCTGCCCGACGGCTTCAAGGTGATCGCCACCTCGGAGAACGCACCCTTCGCCGCCGTCGCCGACGAGGCGCGCAAGTTCTACGGCGTGCAGTTCCACCCCGAGGTGATGCACACCCCCGACGGCGCCAAGCTGCTGCGCAACTTCGCGCGCAAGATCGCGAGCTGCGAGGGCGACTGGACGATGGGCGCCTTCAAGGCGCGCGCCATCGCCGACATCCGCAAGCAGGTCGGCAAGGGCCGCGTGATCTGCGGCCTGAGCGGCGGCGTCGATTCATCGGTCGTCGCGGTGCTGCTGCACGAGGCGATCGGCGATCAGCTGCAATGCGTCTTCGTCGACCACGGCCTCTTGCGCCTGGACGAGGGCGCCGAGGTCGTGCGCCTGTTCCGCGACCACTACAACATCCCGCTGATCCACGCCGACGCCTCGGACCTGTTCCTCGACGCGCTCAAGGGCGTCACCGACCCCGAGGTCAAGCGCAAGACCATCGGCAAGCTGTTCATCGACGTCTTCGAGGCCGAGTCGAAGAAGATCGGCGGTGCGGAGTTCCTCGCCCAGGGCACGCTCTACCCCGACGTGATCGAATCGGTGTCGTTCACCGGCGGCCCGTCGGTGACCATCAAGAGCCACCACAATGTCGGCGGCCTGCCGGCGCGCATGAACATGAAGCTGGTCGAACCGCTGCGCGAACTCTTCAAGGACGAGGTGCGCGTGTTGGGCCGCGAGCTCGGCCTGCCCCAGGACATGGTCAACCGCCACCCGTTCCCCGGCCCCGGGCTGGCCATCCGCATCCCCGGCGACATCACACGGGAGAAGCTCGACCTGCTGCGCAAGGTCGACGCCGTCTATCTCGACGAGATCAAGCGCGCCGGCCTGTACGACGAGATCTGGCAGGCCTTCGCTGTGCTGCTGCCGGTGCGCACCGTGGGCGTGATGGGCGACGGCCGGACCTACGACCAGGCGTGCGCGCTGCGCGCGGTGACGTCGACCGACGGCATGACCGCGGACTACTACCCGTTCCCGCACGAGTTCCTGGGGCGGGTGGCGACGCGCATCATCAACGAGGTGCGGGGGATCAACCGGGTGACGTACGACATCACCAGCAAGCCGCCGGGGACGATTGAGTGGGAGTGAATCTGTCCCACTCTAAGCGCTTCTGTAGCATCCGGGAAACCGCAGTGTAGTTTTATTCCGTGTACCTGACACTAGAGATCAATCTTGAGATCAAGATAGGATACCTTCCTTAGGAAATGGCTAGCATTCCCTCTCTGTCCTCAAAGATCGCCGTCGTCGACGTTTTTTGCGGCGCCGCCGGGCTGTCCTACGGCCTCAAGGCGAGCGGTATTGGTCCTCCCCCTGAAAAGTGGTCCGCCCTGAACTCTGTCTTTTGACATTAAGGAGGACTGCAATGCCGAAGAAGAGGCACAAGCCTGAAGAGATCGTCTCGAAACTCCGA
>Ga0194130_10007272_pt1 | contig 12345 bp, 14 predicted proteins | sample TA2KigsurfametaG_FD_160084 | JGI IMG/M metagenome (GOLD analysis project Ga0194130, IMG submission 160084) | Freshwater microbial communities from Lake Tanganyika, Tanzania - TA2015050 Kigoma 12 surface | ecosystem: Environmental > Aquatic > Freshwater > Lake | place: Tanzania: Lake Tanganyika... | reverse complement strand
GGGAAGCCGATCGGGGGCGCAGTTCCAAACGGGGCTGCGCCCCTGTTGGCTGATAGGCGATAGGCTACAGGCTGTAGGCTGTTGGGTAGTTGGTTAGTTTTTTCGTCTTTCGTGATGGAGGGAACCGGCGAAGCCGGAATTGAGATCCGGTAGGGCGGGCTCTCCGTAGCCCGCCTTGTCAAAAAATGATTTATGAAAGTTTAACGAGGCGGCTTGGGGACAAGCCGCCCTCCCTATTCGAAAGTGCCAAATCGGATCAGAATTCGGCGCGGGCGGTTAGGGACAACGGCTCCTCCCTAGCGCCAAGCGAGGAAAATAGAAACGAGGATAAGGAGAGCCTGAAAGATGAGGCCCCCGCGAATGGAGAAAGGGTCGCGGTCGTGGAAGTGGCAGCGGTCGTGGAGGCGGTGGAGTGTTTCGAGCCAGGAGGGAGGGCGTTGCAGGAGGTCGCGGATGCCGGTGAGGTAGTCGGGGAGCATCGAGCCGATCGCTCCCGTGAGCAGGAGGGGCAGGGGAACCGCGGCGAAAGCCGGAGATCGCAAAAGGATGAGAAACACGATCAGGGCAATGAGTTGGTCGGCGATGGACATGGGAAGCAGGCGGGAGAGCTTGGTTTTTCGATCGGGAGAAGAATGGACCCAGTGACCGATGCCGGTGTCACCGTGGGGGATGGCGTCCAAAGCAAGATGGCTGAGGATAGCAGTCAGAAAGACCGGGATTTCACCTCCGGGGACGACTTTGGCCAGAGCCATGCCGGCCACGATGTGGACAGGGGAGAACAAGGATTCAGCGGTCGGCTTTGGCCAAGGCTCGGACAAAGGCCCGGACGCGGGCGGGATCGATTTTTCCAGACCGCTTGAGGGCGGTGCCGACGATAAAGCCGGAAGCTTCGGGCAGGAACTCGCGCAGATTTTGTAGGGTGGTGCCGCTGCCGAGGAGGAGCGGGGCCCGGGGGGCGGCGGCGTGGGCCCGGCGCAGGTGGTCGGGATCGGTGCCGTGGCCGGTGCCGGCACCGCTGAGAATGAGGGCATCGGCGCCGCCGCGTTCCCAGGCGTCCCGGGCCTCGTCCTCGATGGAGTAGCCCGGAGCCAGCGGGGCGGAGTGTTTGACATCCACATCGGCAAAGACGCGGATGTGGCCGGCGCCAATGCGTTTCCGGAAACGAAGGAGCTTTTCCGCGATGCCATGGAGGACGCCTTGGTCGGCCAGGCGGGCGCCGACGAGGACGTTGACGCGGATGAAGTCAGCCCCCGAGGCGGCCGCCACAGCCATGGCGCCGACCCCATCGTTGCGGAGAAGATTGATGCCGAGCGGTCCCGGAAAAAGCTCACGAGCCTCGCAGGCGAGGGAGGTGAGACAGGCGACAGCGACTGGGCCGGCGTCGTCGGCGGCAAAGGGGGCATCCCCGAAGTTTTCCAGGATGATTGCGTGGGCCCCTCCTTTTTTGAGGGCCAGCAGGTCGCGGCGCATGGACTGCCGGATGGGATCGAGTTTGCCGCCGTAGGCAGGTGCGCCCGGGAGCGCGGGCAGGTGAACCACGCCGATTAGGCATTTCCCCGGGAGAAGACCCGCGATAATTTTTTTTGCGGCAGACATTTCCAGGGAGTATCCACCGAGGAAGCGGGAGCAGTCAAAAGTTAAACCACCCTCAAAAAAATGAGTCTATTGAGTAGAAAATTTGTAAAATGCTGACCAATAACGCTTACAGATGTGAACAAAATTAAAAATAATGATTGTAAGTAAGCGGTCCAGTAGCAGATTATCATGAGAAGCTTCCATTTATGGAGTGCATCCAGCAATTGATTGTCGGGGCGCTGAAGAATTCCGGGCATACCGTGGCGCTGATCGATCGGGAACTTCGCATTCGCTGGGCGACGGGGCTGCACCGAAAAGTGGTGGGGGCCTCGGTTCATGCAGTTTGGAAAGGGGCGCATGTGGCGAAGGGGCAGATCCGAAGCCTGATCCGCGATCTTTCCAACGGCAACGGTTGCAGTGCGGAGGGGAAACCGTCTGCCAAAGGTCGGGGCCGGATGCGGATTGATTTCATTCCCTTGCGGGATGCGACCGGAGAGGTGGAGGGTTTTGCGGTAATCCGGCAGATCGTGGGGGCGGCGGCGGCGGGGATGTCCGATGGGGTGGCGGAAATTTACGAACTACTGTTTGAGCTGAATGCGGACGAGTTTTCGGGTTTGTTGGCGGCGTAGGTGCTGGGTTGACGGTTGGCAGGATCGAAAGTTCCGCGGGTCTTTGACGGGTGGGTTTACGTTCAGGGGAGCAGAAGGAGGGGATTGATTTTTCACCGCCCAGACGCAGCGGGCTGGTGGGGATCAGGAAGATGGAATCGCGGAGATGGGGGTGGGGATTTTTAGATTTTTGATTTCAGAGGCAGGGGCGACAGACTACGAAGAATGGAAACCACGCCTGGCAATCGTGCGGTGTCACATGGGGAATTTTTTGAGCGTTATGAGAAAGGGGATTTGCCGTGGCAGATTGATCGGCCGCAGCCGGAGGTGCTGCGGTTGATCGACGAAGGAAAGTTTGCGTCGCCGATTTTAGATTTGGGCTGCGGCGCCGGGGACAACGCCTGGGAGCTGGCCCGGCGGGGCTACCGGGTGCTGGGAATGGATGTGGTGCCGGAGGCCTTGCGGAGGGCGCGAGAGAAGGCGGTGAAAGCAGGGTTTTCCCAACCACCGGAATTTCTTTTGGGCGATGCCTTAAAACTCGAAGACAGCGGGCTGGAAGCGGAAACGATCCTGGATTGTGCGCTTTTCCATATTTTTGAGGACGAGGAGAGGCCTGCGTATGTGCGTGGTTTGGAAGCCGTTTTGTCCCTTGGCGGTCGTCTGCATATTTTGTCCTTCAGTGAGTTGGAGACGCGGGAGCCGGGTCCACGCCGGCTCCATCGGGAGAGTATTGCCGGGGCTTTCGGCAAGGGTTGGACGCTCGAGGAGGCGGTGCGATGCCGGTACTGGGACCGCGTAAGGCCGGACGGGGCCCACGCGTGGCGGGTCACTTTTCGAAAAGGTTGATGGGCAAGGGCTCGGGGATGTGAAAAAGGCGGGGATGGGTTCTTGACGCTGACCGTCGATTTCTGAAGTATGTTTGTTTAACACAAATACCCTCAAAAGCAGATATGACCCACGATAATTCCCAGACTGTCATTGGTAAAAGCGTTACCATCAAGGGTGAAATCTCCGGCAGTGAACCCCTGATAATCGAGGGTACCGTAGAGGGGCGGGTGCAGATCGAAACCTCCGTGATGATCCGGGACAGCGGGTTGGTCAAAGCTGATCTGGACGCGACCAACCTTAACATCGCCGGGGGCGTGGTCGGCAATATTGCCGTGAAGGAGAAGGTGGAGATCGTCAACGGCGGCTATGTGGTGGGTGATATCCGTGCCCCGCGGGTGGTGATCAACGACGGGGCCAGCGTGAAGGGCCACATCGAGATGGAAGTGGATCCGGACAAAGCGGCTGCCCGTCGCCACCAAAATGGGCATGCGTCTCCGGCTAGTCCGACGAGTTCCGAGGAGCCGAAGAAGCCGGGAGCGTTGGGCGGACTGCTGGGACGCAAGCCGTAAGGCGCGGCTGATTTTTTTCCGCGAAGCCGCGGAAACTCCTCCGAATCAATGTTCCTGGACGGAGCCGATCTTGCGATAGCGATCCTGCCGACCGGCGATCAGTTTTTCCGGAGAGAGGTGGCTTAATTCGGCGAGGTGTCTGGAAACTTTTTCCACGCAGGCTTTGACGGTGGTCTCCCAATCGCGGTGGGCGCCGCCTTCCGGTTCCGGGACGATTTCATCCACCAATTTTAGATCGAGCAGATCCCCGGCGGAGATGCGCAAGGCCTCGGCGGCCTGTGGGGCAAACGCCCGGTCTTTCCAAAGGATGCTGGCACAGCCCTCGGGGGAGATGACGGAGTAATAGGCATTTTCCAGCATCAGAACCCGGTCGGCCACCCCGATCCCAAGAGCGCCGCCACTGCCGCCCTCGCCGATGACCACAGCGATGATGGGGACACGGAGGTTGAACATTTCGCGGAGATTCACGGCGATGGCTTCGGCGATGTGGCGCTCCTCGCTGGGCACCCCGGGAAAAGCGCCGGGAGTGTCGATGAAGCTGACGATGGGAAGGCCAAAGCGGTCAGCGAGACGCATCAGGCGAAGGGCCTTGCGGTAGCCTTCTGGGTGGGCGCAGCCAAAGTTGCGCATGAGGTTTTCCTTGGTGTCCCGGCCTTTCTGGTGGCCGAGGAAGACGACCTTCTGTGGGCCGATCATGGCAAAGCCGCCGATCAGGGCGTGATCGTCGCCAAAGGCGCGGTCGCCGCCCAGCTCGACGACTTCGGTGGCGCCCAGGCGGAGGTAGTCGAGGAGGTAGGGACGTTGGGGATGGCGGACGATCTGGACCCGCTGCCAAGGGCTGAGTTTGCCGTAAATATCGCGGCGGGCCTCCTCGAGTTTTTTCTCGAGGGAGGTGATTTCGGTGCCGGCCTCGATCTTCTGTTTGCCGGTGAGTCCGCGCAACTCATCGAGCCGCTTCTCGAATTCAACGAGGGGCTTTTCAAACTCCAACGGGGCGATGGCTTTGGCCTCGGCCATGAAGGGAAATTCTACCCGCGAGGGCCCCGCGAGGGCAAACGGCTCCCCAGCGGGGAGAAAGGGGTTTCATGAGGTCGGGGAGTGCGACAGGATAAGGCGATGAATCGAGGATGGAAGGGGGTGGCGGCTTTTTTTGGGGTGTGGATCGTGGTAACCGCGTTGCTGTTTCCGGCGGTGCGACTCGCGGTGGAGGCGGTGGTGCCGGGCATGTTCACCTCGCCACGGATTTTCGGGCGGGTCCAGCTAGGGGTGGCGTTGGCGCTGGTTCCGGTGCTGTTTTGGTTTTGGAAAGATGGACCCAAACGGTTTTTTATGACCGGGAATCGGGTGGCGGCGGGTCTGCGGGTGTTGGGGTGGGGAGTTTTTGGGGTGGCGATGGTGGCGGCGACCGCGTGGATCCAGAATCTTCTTGGAGTCAGGAATTGGTCGGGCCTCCCGGGCATCGACCTGTGGGCGGGGGCCTTGGCGACCGGCATCCTGGTGGCGGTGCTGGAGGAATTTTTCTTCCGGGGTGTGCTGGGGCTGGCCTTTTGGAAAGCGGCCGGGGAGAAACCGGCAGTGGTGCTCCTTGCAGTCAACGCGGCTGTGTTCGCCGCTGTTCACTTCCTCCGGCCCAACGCCGATCTTCCGGAGGGGGTGTTGGCCGGTTTGGTTGGCTGGTCAAATTTGCAGCTATGGGCCGCTCCGGTGGATCTCTGGAAGCTGGCCGGTCTTTTTGTGGCGGGCCTGGTCCTGGCCCGGATCACTTGGCAGCAGCAGAGTCTATGGGCGGCGATCGGGCTCCACGCCGGCTGGGTGGCGGGTCTGCGGATCTGCGACGGCGGCTGGAGTGTGAAAGCCCAGGCGACGGCGGGTTGGTGGGGGCCTTCGTTGGAGGCGGGGCCGATTCCCTTTTTGCTTTTGCTATTGGTGGCGTGCGCGCTTTGGGGGCGACCGATCCGTGCGCGTTTGGATTGAGGGCATCCTCGGCCTGATGTTTCCGGCGGTGCGTCCGCCCCGACCCTGGCCGCGCCTGGCACGACCCTTTTGCGAACGCTGTGCAGAGCCGTTTCCTCGTCCGGTGGCGGAATCGTTTGTCTGTGCCAACTGCGGAGAGCGGGAGTGGGCGTTGAGTCGGCTGCGGGCGGCGTATTTGGAAAAGGGGAGCGTACGGGAGGCGATCCTGGGATTTAAATACCGGCGACAGTTTCACCTGCGCCCGTGGCTGGGGCGATGGCTGGAGGACGGATATCGCCAGCACTATGCGGGGGAAGCGTGGGATGCGCTGGTGCCCGTGCCCCTGCATCCGGACCGAAGGAAGAAGAGGGGCTTTAACCAGAGCGCGGAGATCGCCGATTGGGCGGGGAAACGGGTAGGCGTGCCGGTGGTGGAGGCTTTGCGAAGGGTCAAGGCGACCTTGCCACAGGCCCGGCTGACCCGGGCGGAGCGGTTGCGGAATTTGAGAGGCTCGCTGGAGCTGGCTGGGGGGTTTGACCCCCGGGGAAGGCGGTTGGTAATCTGTGATGACGTGTTCACGACCGGGGCCACCGTGGATGCCTGTGCGCGGATCCTGCGCCGGGCGGGAGCCGCGGAAGTCGTCGCCCTGACCGTGGCGCGAAGATAACCTCCCCCCCAACCATGCCTGTTTTCGAACGAAGAAAGTACGAGCCCCGCAAGGAGTCCAAGCCCCGGGTCCGCGGAGTACCGAGCGGACTGTGGACGAAATGTCCCGGCTGCAGCGAAATGGTTTATAACCAGGTTTTAAAAAAAGCTCTGCAGGTCTGCCCGAAATGTTCGTTTCATTTTCCGCTGGGGGCAAGGGAGCGGCTGGTCTCGGTTTGCGACGCCGGAAAATTTCAGGAGGTGGACGCGGGGATGGAGGCGGTGGATGTTCTGCAGTTCAAGGGCGTGGCCAGCTATACCAGCAAACTGAAGGCCAACCGCAAAAAGACCGGTCTCAAGGACGCGATTATCACCGGCACGGGGAAGATCGGCGGTCGGGATGTTGCTCTGGCGGCGATGGAGTTTTCTTTTTTGGGCGGGAGCATGGGCGCGGTGGTGGGGGAGAAGGTGACGCGGACGATCGAGCGCGGCCTGCAGAAAAAAGCGCCGGTGGTGGTTTTTTCCGCCTCCGGCGGGGCACGGATGTATGAAGGTATGTTTAGTTTGATGCAGATGGCCAAAACGAGTGGGGCTTTGGCACGGCTCGGCGCAGCCGGCCTGCCGTTTGTGTCCGTCCTGACCAATCCGACGATGGCCGGGGTGATGGCCAGTTATGCCTCCTTGGGAGACGTGATCGTGGCCGAGCCGAAGGCGATGATCGGGTTTGCCGGCGCCCGCGTGATCAAGGAAACGACCCAGCAGGAGCTACCCAAAGGGTTTCAGACTTCCGAATTCCTCCACGAACGCGGGCTGATCGATCTGATCGTGCCTCGTCCGGAGATGAAAGAGACGCTTGCGCGTCTGCTGCGCTACCTCTGAAGCGAAACGATCCCGTTGCCCGGCTGGAGGCGGTCTGCGCCGCCGGCATCCGGCCCGGTCTGGAACGGACGCGGGCGCTGTTGGCCCGGCTGGGACATCCCGAGCGGGATTTGAATTTCATCCATATTGCCGGAACCAACGGGAAGGGCTCCACAGCGGCGGCGCTGGATTCTATTTTAAGGGCGGCCGGTTTTTTCCCGGGGCTTTACACCTCTCCCCATCTCGTGGATTTCCGGGAGCGCTTTCGGCTCGGGGGCGTGCCGGTGGGGGTCCGGAACCTCGAGAAGGAGTTAAGGTCTCTTGTAAAAATTTTACGGAAGATTCCGTGGTCCAGTCGGCCGACCTTTTTCGAGGCGGCGACAGCGCTGGCCCTGAGGATTTTTCGGTCGGCTGGGGTGGATTTTGTGGTGTGGGAGACGGGCCTGGGCGGGAGGCTGGACGCCACCAACGTGGTGCAGCCGGAATTATGCCTGCTGACCCCGCTGGGTCGCGACCACGAGGAAATTTTAGGGCAGGGGTATGAAAATCTCGGCCGGGAAAAGGCGGGAATTTTGAAACGGTGCGTGCCGGTCTTTTCGGCGCCCTGGCCCGCCGAGGCGAAGCGGGTGCTGGCCCAACGGGCCCGACAGTTGCGCTGTCCCTGGAAAATTGTCGGGCCGCGTTCGAACAGCCAGTTTTCGTTGGCCGGGGGTCACCAGCGGCAAAATGCGGCTCTGGCCGTGGCGGCGGCGCGCTATCTCTCTTTTCCCGAGTTCATCATCCAGCGGGGGCTGGCTCGGACGCGATGGATGGCGCGGTTCACGGTGTTGCGAAAAACCCCGCTTTTGGTTTTAGATGGGGCCCACAACGAGCAGGGGGTGGAAGCGGCCCTGCAAACATGGAAGCAGATGATGGGGAGAGGGCCGGATCGGGTGATCTTCGGATGCCTAAGGGACAAGGCGATGGGGGCGATGCTCCAAAAAATTCGGAGGACGGGTGCCGAGCTCTGGGGCGTGGCCCTGCCGGGGGTGCGGGGCTCGGACCCGCTGACCTGGCCGGTTTCGCCCGATCGATTTTTTGGGTCTGTGGCTGAGGCGATGAACGAAGAGAAGAAAAACAATCAGGCCACGCTGGTGCTTGGCTCTTTGGTTCTGGCGGGTGAAGTGTTGCGAGGACAGGGGGTGAAGGTGGCGTGATTCGGGCGGTCTTTTTCGACGCCGGCGGAACGTTGTTGCGGACGGCGGAGCCGGTGGGGCGGACCTATGCGCGTTTCGCAAGTCACTACGGCTGGCCAGCGGAGGAGGAGCCTTTGGACCATGGATTCCGGACCGCGTGGAAAAAAAGAAGCGCTGAGGGAGCTGGGTTGGATGGAACCCTGGGGCGGGAAGGTTGGAAAAGGATCCTGAAAGCCAGCGTCGAAGCCGGGGGGTTGCCGGAAGGTTTCCCGTTCGACGACTATTTTGATGAGGTCTATGCCCATTTTGCCCGTCCGGATGCCTGGAGGGATTTTCCGGAGACGGAAGCGGTGCTGGCTCGGCTCCACGAGCGGGGCATCCGCACAGGAATTTTGTCCAACTGGGATCCGCGGTTGCGGCAGGTGCTGGCAGGATTTCGTTGGGCCGAGCGCCTGGATCCGGTGCTGATTTCCGAGGAAGTGGGGGCGGAAAAGCCCGGCCTGGAAATTTTCCGAAAAGCCGAGCAGGCGGGGGGGGTCACCGCCGGGGAGTGTGCCCTGGTGGGGGACGACCCCCACAGCGATCAGCGGGGTGCCGAAGGGGCGGGCTGGCGCTGGGCCCTGGTGTCCCGCCCTGAAAGGGGGTTGGAGGAGGCATTAGCCAGCCTTGGGCTCTAGCCTTGCCTGCTAATAGGGGAGAACGCCTTTTGACTTCCCGGGAGGGTGGGAGCACCTTGAATCAAGGTGCAACGAGTTGCCTGACAGATGAATTCCTCTCCGGGGTTCTTAGGTTTTTTCAAGACCTCCATCGGGCGAAAGTGGGTGGTGGCCCTGACGGGTCTTTTTCTGATCTTTTTCGTGATCGTGCACATGGCGGGCAACTTGCAGATGTTTGCGCCGACGCCGGACACGATCAACCGCTACGCTGAACTGCTCAAGTCGAACGCCTTGGTGCTCTGGGGCTTTCGCGCCGCGCTCCTGGTGGCAACGGTTCTGCACATTTGGGGGGCGCTGTCCCTGGCGCGGGAAAACCGCGCCGCCAAACCGATGAACTATGCGGTGACGGGCCGGAAAGCGCGGCTGGGTCTGACTTGGGCGAGCGTGACCATGGTGATCAGCGGCACGGTGATCCTCGGGTTTGTGGTTTTCCACCTGCTGCATTTCACGGCCCAAGTGGTGGACCGTTCCTATCAGGAAATGGAGGCAGTGGTGGATGGCAGGACGATGCACGATGTGCACCGGATGGTGGTGGTCGGTTTTTCCAAGCCGCTGATCAGCGGGTTTTACGTGCTGGCGATGGGGCTGCTCTTTTTCCATTTGCGGCACGGGGCGGCCAGCGTCTTTCAGACGATCGGAATCCGGGACCGGGCTCTGTCGAGGTTGATTGAAAACGCCTCGTGGGCGCTGGCGGTCATTCTGTTTGTGGGTTTCAGTTCCATCCCGGTGGCCGTGCTGCTGGGGGTCTGGAAACTGTGAAGCTGGAGGCCCGGGTTCCCGCCGGCCCTTTGGCGGACAAGTGGAAGAACTTCAAGGCCTCGGTCCGGCTGGTCAGTCCGGCCAACAAGCGGAAGTACGAGGTGATTGTGGTGGGGACCGGTTTGGCCGGAGGTTCGGCGGCCGCCTCGTTGGCGGAGTTGGGCTACCGGGTGAAGTCCTTCTGTTTTCACGACAGCCCGCGCCGGGCCCACTCGATCGCCGCCCAGGGCGGGATCAACGCGGCCAAGAATTACCAAAACGACGGGGACAGTGTGCGCCGGCTGTTCCAGGACACGATCAAGGGCGGGGATTTCCGCTCCCGCGAGGCGAGCGTCTATCGGTTGGCCGAGGTCAGCATGAACATCATCGACCAGTGCGTGGCCCAGGGTGTGCCTTTCGCCCGGGAGTACGGCGGGCTGCTGGCGAACCGTTCCTTCGGTGGCGCCCAGGTTTCGCGGACCTTCTATGCGCGGGGAGCCACCGGCCAACAGCTGCTGTTGGGGGCCTACGCAGCGCTCAACCGTCAAATCGGGCAGGGGCGCGTGCAGATGTTCCCGCGGCACGAAATGCTCGACCTGGTGGTGGCGGACGGGAAGGCCCAGGGGATCATTACCCGGAACCTGGTGACGGGGGAGCTGAAGGCGCACGCCGCGGATGCGGTCCTGCTCTGCACCGGGGGCTATGGCAACGCCTACTATCTTTCCACCTACGCGCGCGGTTCCAATGCCACGGCGATCTGGCGGGCGCATCGGCGGGGTGCCGCTTTTGCGAATCCCTGCTTCACGCAGATCCATCCCACCTGCATCCCGGTCTCGGGCGAGTATCAGTCCAAGCTCACGCTGATGTCGGAATCGCTGCGGAATGACGGGCGGGTCTGGGTACCGAAGCAATCCGGCGACCGCCGGCCGGCGGCGAAGATTCCCGAGGCGGAAAGGGATTACTTCTTGGAGAGAATTTATCCGAGCTACGGAAATCTCGCACCGCGGGACATCGCCTCGCGCGCGGCGAAGCGGGTGTGCGACGAAGGCCGCGGCGTGGGGGGATCGGGGCTGGGGGTGTACATGGATTTTTCCGAGGCGATCAGCCGGCTGGGCCAGAGGACGGTGCAGGAGCGGTACGGCAACCTCTTCAACATGTATCATGAGATCACCGGCGAGAACGCCTACGGGGCGCCGATGCGGATTTTTCCCGCCGTGCACTACACCATGGGCGGATTGTGGGTGGATTATCATCTGATGAGCAACCTTCCCGGCTTGTTCGTGCTGGGGGAGGCAAACTACTCCGACCACGGGGCCAACCGGTTGGGGGCCAGCGCGTTGATGCAGGGATTAGCGGACGGCTATTTTGTGATTCCGTACACCCTCGGGGACTACCTTTCGCAGCAGAAACCGGCCGGGCCGAAGCAGGCCGCCGACACGGAGGCGTTTTGGCAGGCGACCGAAGATACGCAGAAGCGGATCCAAAGGCTGCTCGGCGTGAAAGGAAAGCGACCGGTGAGCGAGTTTCACCGGCAACTGGGCAGGATCTTATGGGATCACTGTGGGATGAGCCGGAGCCGAAAGGGCCTGGAGCAGGGGATCGAGGCGATCCGGACCCTGCGCCAGGAGTTTTGGCAGGATGTGAACGTGCCCGGCAGCGGGGAGGATCTGAACCAGTCGTTGGAAAAGGCGGGCCGCGTTTCGGACTTTTTGGAATTGGGGGAGCTGATGTGCCGCGATGCCTTGGAGCGGGAGGAATCGTGTGGTTGTCATTTTCGGGAGGAGTACCAAACGTCCGATGGGGAGTGCACCCGGAAGGACGAAGCGTTTGCCCATGTGGCGGCCTGGGAGTACGCGGGCGAGGGCAAGGCGGCGGTGCGTCACGCGGAACCGCTGAAGTATGAAGAGGTCAGCCTCGCAACGCGGAGCTACAAATGAAGCTGCATCTCAAGATCTGGCGGCAACCGGGCAAGGATCATCCAGGCAAGTTTGAGGCTTACGGCTTGGAGGGACTGAATCCCAACATGTCCTTTTTGGAAATGATGGATGTATTGAACGACCGGCTGACGCGGGAGGGGAAGGAACCGGTGGCGTTTGAGCATGACTGCCGGGAGGGAATTTGCGGCTCGTGTGCGATGGCGATCAACGGGGAGCCGCACGGTCCGAACGACGGAGCCACGACCTGTCAGGTGTATCTCCGTTCCTTCAAGGACGGGGAGACCTTGACGGTGGAACCGTGGCGGGCGCGCGCCTTTCCGGTGCTCAAGGATCTGGTGACCGACCGGTCGGCCTTTGACCGGGTCATGCAGGCGGGGGGATTTATTTCGGTGAATACGGGGCAGGCGCCGGATGCCAACGCCATGCCGATTGGGAAAGAGGTTGCGGAGCAGGCTTTTGATGCGGCGCATTGCATTGGCTGTGGGGCGTGTGTGGCGGCCTGTCGGAACGGGTCGGCGATGTTGTTTGTGGCGGCGAAGGTGTCCCATTTGGGATTGTTGCCGCAGGGTCAGCCCGAACGGAAGCAGCGGGTCCAAAGGATGGTGGAGGCGATGGATGCGGCTGGGTTTGGAAATTGTTCCAACCAGTACGCATGTGAAGCGGTTTGTCCCAAGAAGATTTCGGCTGATTGGATTGCCCGGATGAACCGGGACTACGCCCTTTCCGTAGCCCAAAAGCTCTAG
>Ga0194130_10007271_pt1 | contig 12346 bp, 9 predicted proteins | sample TA2KigsurfametaG_FD_160084 | JGI IMG/M metagenome (GOLD analysis project Ga0194130, IMG submission 160084) | Freshwater microbial communities from Lake Tanganyika, Tanzania - TA2015050 Kigoma 12 surface | ecosystem: Environmental > Aquatic > Freshwater > Lake | place: Tanzania: Lake Tanganyika... | reverse complement strand
CGAATCAATCTCCAACTCTGCTCATCATTGGCACACCCAACGTTGTACGGCATGGGGTGGTTGCCCTCGACAATCGGATTATCAAGGCATCCGACTTCGAAACTTCAGCAAATCACCTGACGTACTCATTGGTTGAGGCCCCGGCACATGGAACGGTCTTGCTCGGTGGTCGAACGCTCACAGTCGGAGCACATTTCACCTTGAATGATCTTGTTCGCAAACGACTCGCGTACCACAACAATGGTGCAACTGCACTCAGTGACCGCATCGTCATTCGTGTGCATGATGCCGCAGGGGCGACTACTGACGCGAATGTGCGCATTGCTGTCAGCACAACTTCACTCTTCCGCAGCATGTTGACACATATCGCACCCTGATTCATTCCTCTGTAAACAATCACGTCACGCCGGTAATGTCATTATTACCGGCGCTTTTTTTGTGTCACTATATTGTTACTTGAAATAGTATTAAGCAGTGTAGTAGTATTGTATCAGGTTTCTATAAGCAAGGATTCAGCTGTATGACAAGCGTGATTGGCACCTTATCCGTACACATCTTTGCGATTGGGCTAACGATCGCGGCACTCAGTCACATACGTGCACTTGCCGGACGACGCAGCGTGCGTCGTGAAATGATGAGCAACGCAGGGGTTTTTATCATCGTCGTCGGACTCATCTTCAAAGCTGCAACGCAGATCCCAGATGTACCATCTGTACAGTTGCACGACTGGATGATTTTTGCAAACCCGATTATTGCCTCGGGGTACATGTGTATTTTGTCGGGATTTATTGGGTGGGACAGAGTTTCGTTGAACATACCAAGTTGGTGGCGCACAATCATTTTGTTTGTGATTGTCCATGGTGCCACGATATGGGCATTCGTTGAATACCCGAAGTACTGGGCATTTATTCCGATTGTCGCCATCTCAAGCGCATTATTGATTATCGACTTCATGTTGCTGAGCTATATTCTGCGGCAGCGATATTTGATTGCACTACCATTCTTTGTGTTACACATTATCTCAACGATTATTTCGGGGCTCATGGAAATCAGTGGCACGCAGAACCTAAACTTTCTTGAGGGAATGTTGCTCACGAGTGCTACAACTGCGTTACTGTTCTACATCAACATGCGACTGGTAATGCGCCTCTCCAACCGTGGCCGAATGTTAATCGTGTGAATGCAATCGACATTTTCGATTTGACATTCAACGCGCTGTCGGTTATACTCCTAATTCGTAAGTGATGCGCGTGATGCACCAGGCGTTACGAGCCGGAGTGGCGGAATGGCAGACGCGATGGTCTCAAAAACCATTGAGGGCAACTTCATGTGGGTTCGACTCCCACCTCCGGCACCAATTTGTTAGCGGGGCGTGGCTCAGCCTGGTAGAGCGCAGCGTTCGGGACGCTGAGGTCGGAGGTTCGAATCCTCTCGCCCCGACCAACTTGAGATGTACCGGCTCCTCAGCGGAGTCGGTTTTTTATTGGGGTTACACAGATGCACACCAAAGGGATTGCACCGTTATGGCTGTTGGCCGCACTTTTGGGGCATAGTGCATGGGGGATATATCCGGTACTTGCACGATATTTACAAATTGAAGCAGGACTACCTGGATTAACGCTCTTGACCGTGGCGAACGGATTTGCCATGATTGTGATGTGTGTTGTGGTTGGTCTGCGCGGTGAATTTCGCCAACTGTTGATTCGCGCAGGATGGATGGTTGCAGTATTTGCTGCATTACGTGCAATCACGAACGTCTTAGCAGCGCGCTATGCGCCAGCAGCGCAAGTTACATTAATTGGGTTACTTACTCCTCCTCTCGTCGCTATCATGGGCAAATTCTGGTTCGACGATCCACCACCCGCAAAAACAGCATTAGTCTTGGGCATATCGATGACCGGAGCCATCATCATGTTGAGTTCCGAAATGCAAGCGGAGTCGTTCTGGCAGGGTGGGAGTACCAGTAGTTGGGTAGGTGTGGCACTCGCAGTGACAAGCAGTGTTATGTTAGCCCTCTACATGTTGTCGGTCCGACGCACGCACAAACACAATATTTCGAGTGAAGCGACTTTTTTGCTCCAACTCATTGCGGTGGTCGCATCCTCGATTCCACTGAGTGTGGGAGCGAACGAAGATTGGAGCCGCTGGCAACAACTCACTTCGTATCAATGGACTATTTTTTTAATCTTTGCGCTAGGGATTGTAATTGGCGCGAATTTGTTACAAGTCTACACACTCCGAAAACTCGGTGCACCACTTGTGACCTCAGTGCAGGCATGGCGTTTACCGGTTGCAGCAATCGCCGGCGGAATCGTGATGAACGAGTGGCTTTCTACGCCAGCTGAATACATTGGCGCACTGATTACTGCAGGGAGTGTGACGTGGTATTTGATTGCGCAACGGTCGCAGCAACCTGCAAAAAGTCGAGTATGATAGAACAGTCAAGCCAGCTTGACCCACGTATGTGCGGGTGCTATTATTTGCATGTGACTCCGTAGCTCAATTGGATAGAGCGCAACCCTCCGGAGGTTGAGGTTGCTGGTTCGAACCCAGTCGGAGTCGCCATTTGTAGCCAATACACCGCATGTGGTGTGTTGGCTTTTTGATGGAGTAATCTATGCAGCCAATGATTCAGGCTCGTACACTCGCCAAACGCTTCGGCGAAGTGGTGGCCGTACGCAATATAAGCGTGTCCGTCATGCCAGGGAGTGTGTATGCGCTACTCGGACCGAACGGTGCCGGAAAAAGTACGACCATCAATATGCTCACAACCTTGCTGAAACCGGACCAAGGGAGCATCACTATCAACGGCCACGATGTGGAACGTGAATCTGACTTAGTGCGACGTGTAATAGGGGTAACATTTCAAGACCTAGTCCTCGATCGGGACTTGACGGGACGTGAGGCATTAGATTTTGCTGGACGGCTCTACAACATCGAAGCGTCGAAACGCCGTGCGCGCATCACTGATTTGGTTGAAATGGTTGGACTAGGTGACGCCATCGACCGCATGACAGGCACATATTCAGGCGGTATGCGTCGTCGGCTAGAATTGGCCCGTTGTCTGATGATGGAGCCCAAGGTGCTCTTTTTGGATGAACCTACGCAGGGGCTCGACCCACAGCATCGTGCGCTCATCTGGGACTACATACGCATGCTCAAAACACAACAAGGTATGACGGTGCTGCTGACGACGCATGGAATGGATGAAGCTGAAGCACTCGCCGATGTGGTTGGTATTATCGATCATGGCAAGATGATGCACGAAGGCACCCCAAGTGCATTGATTGGCCAACTCGGGAGCGACTTGATTCGCTTGTCAGGGACATTTACGCACCTACATACACCGGAGTGGACGAGCGAACAGTGGGTGACGAGTTGGCAGGCCTCAGAAACTGAAATACGGATAGGTGTCGACATCGGGGCACGCCGCATCACACAGGTCATTGAATTCGTCAATCAATCGGGTAACACGATTGAAGAAGTGAGTATCACCCGTCCAAGTCTGGGCGACGTCTTCTTGCAGGCAACTGGGCGTGCCTTGCGTGACGAGCGATAGGAGCAGCTGATGTACACAGCAACACATACCATATGGCTACGCCACATGCGCAAATTCTTTCGTAATCGCGAAGAATTGGGCGGTTTAATTATTCAACCAATATTGTGGGTTGCGTTATTTGGCATCGGTATGGGGCGTATGCTCCCCGGCGATGGCGATTATGTGAGCTTCATGTTACCGGGCATCTTGGCGTTAACTGCGCTGGGGAGTGCTACTGGAGGTGGCATGATGTTCTTAGATGAACGCTTGCGCGGTATATTGCGTGAATACCAGGTGGCACCCATCCCACGCATGAGTATCTTGCTGGGCCATATCCTGGCTACCGTAAGTAAATCGTTTTTTCAGATATTTATCGTGTTAAGTGTTGCGTTCGTGGCTGGTGCGCGGATCTCAGGTGATATCGGCAATCTTGCGATGAGTGTGGTTGCGCTCATCTTATTTGCGGTGGGATTTGCCAGTATTGCTTTGGCCGTCGCAATGCGATCGAAGAGCATCATGGGCTACCACGGAATGATCTTTCTGTTTAATTTGCCAATGCTGTTTGCGTCGAATGCGCTTTATCCCCTCGAAAATGTACCGACCTGGATGCGTTGGTTGGCTATGTTTAATCCCGCAACCTGGTATATCGAGGTGGCTCGACCTGCATTTGCCGTGCATACTCCGATTATGTCATCCCTCATCGCATTAACGCTCCTTTGTGCGTTTGTAGCCTGGAGCATCCAAATTGCCCTGTCGCGCTTTCGCGCAATGACCTCTTGAGCTACCGCGTGAAGAGGTCACATGCAGTGCATGTGACCTCTTTTTTTGGCGAACCGACATGCTCACCAACCCTCCTAGGATGAATATAGTTAACACTGTGTGTGTAGTGTATTTATTTATCACATAAAAACACAAAAACGAGTACAATACAAAAAGTAGCACAATTGTTCACCTCCGGTAGATAGGCGTGATATGGCACGAGACAGCATCGTGATTCGCGGCGCACGCGAACACAACCTCAAAGGCATTGATCTGACGATTCCGCGCGACAAATTGGTCGTTCTGACCGGAGTCTCCGGATCTGGTAAATCATCATTGGCATTCGATACGCTATATGCAGAAGGTCAGCGTCGTTATGTAGAGTCATTATCTGCCTATGCACGGCAGTTCTTGGGTCAGCTCGAAAAGCCCAAAGTCGACTTTATTGGTGGATTGTCGCCGGCTATTGCAATTGAACAAAAAAGTGCCAGCAAGAACCCACGCTCAACGGTGGGCACGGTCACTGAGATATATGACTACATGCGTTTGTTGTATGGTCGAGTCGGTACACAACACTGCCACGTGTGTGACCAACCAGTTGCATCGCAAAGCGCTGAGCAAATGACCGATCGCGTGCTTGATTTGCCGACTGGAACGCGATTTATGGTACTTGCCCCACTCGTATCACGTCGTAAAGGTGAATACAAAGAAGTCTTTCAAGATGCGCGCGCAGAGGGATTTACACGCGTGCGCGTCAACGGCGAGATATTGGACTTGAGTAGCGAGATCAAGTTAAACAAAAAAATCAAACACTCAATCGAAGTGGTTGTGGATCGTCTAGCTGTCCCGGCACGAGACCAAGAAGATGACCGAGGTGCGAGTGGTGTCGGTAAAGCAGGCGCAGGCACGCAACGTGCTTGGAATGCATACGTGACACGGTTAACTGACGCAGTTGAGTTGGCGGTACGCACTGGCGAAGGCGTCTGTATTATCTCGATTGTTGATCGCCCCAAAAGCGACGAAGAGCAAGCCGATCAAGTCAACGAGTGGATTATGAGTGAAGAGAACACGTGTACCACATGTGGGATTTCATTCGGTGAGTTAACTCCACAACAATTCTCGTTTAATTCGCCACAAGGGGCATGTCCAGATTGTACGGGCTTAGGCGTGCGACTTGAGGTCGATAATGCATTGCTAGTGCCGAATGATTCATTGTCGTTGCACGACGGTGCAATCCCGTACTGGGGTGAATTGCGCAAAAAGAAAGATGGTTGGGGGTATCGGTCGTTATTGGCAATTGCTCAGCAATTTGAGATTGATCTTGACATGCCGTGGCGCGAATTGAGTGACCGCGCGCGTAACGTGATTCTCAACGGTAGTGGCAAAGAGCGCATCAAATTCGCCTGGAATAACGAAGAAAGCGGCGCGCGCGGTGAGTTTATGCGCACGTGGGAAGGTCTTGTTGCCGAGATTAACCGACGGTATCACCAGACTGGTAGTGACATGACACGCGAGTTTTATGCGTCCTTTATGAGCGAACAACCGTGTCCAACTTGTCGAGGCGCTCGTTTGCGTGCCGAAAGTCGCGCAGTGCGCGTCGGTGGTTGGTCAATCAGTGAGGTATGCGCGATGAACATCAATGATGCGCATCGCTGGGCAAATGCACTCGCCGGTAACAACGATGCGGATGTTCGTAATCGGCATGTTATGGCCCTGACCGGCAATGCACTTACCATTGCTGATGACATTCTCAAAGAGATCCGGGACCGACTTGGATTTTTGTTGAATGTTGGCTTGCATTACTTGACACTTGAACGTGCAGCACCAAGTTTGTCTGGTGGTGAAGCACAACGCATTCGATTAGCCTCACAAATTGGCTCCGGTTTGGTCGGCGTCATGTATATCCTCGACGAGCCGAGCATCGGTTTACATCAACGTGACAATCGAAAGTTACTGAACACGCTCATCAAATTGCGTGATTTGGGCAATAGCGTGATTGTGGTTGAGCACGACCTCGAAACGATGCAAGCAGCCGACTTTTTGATTGACTTTGGGCCGGGAGCAGGCGTAAAAGGGGGCACGGTGGTGGCCGCAGCCCACCCAGACGAGGTTGCCAAAAACGAGTTATCGGTGACAGGCGCATACCTTTCTGGCAAGTTGACTATTGAGACGCCTAAGGTGCGTCGCAGCGGTAACGGTCACTGGATCGAAATGACCGGGGCAACCATGAACAACTTGCGGGGCGTAGATATCAAATTCCCCCTTGGTACATTCGTGGCAGTGACCGGCGTTTCGGGATCAGGCAAGTCATCCGTCATCAATGGAACACTGTATCCGACACTTGCAAATCGACTGAGTCGCGCACAACTAAGTCCGGGACCGATTACGTCTATACACGGCTTAGAGCATCTCGACAAAGTAATTGATATTGACCAACAGCCCATCGGGCGTACACCTCGATCGAATCCTGCAACGTATGTTAAGTTGTTTGATTTGATTCGCGATTTGTTCGCACAAACACCCGAAGCCAAAGTTCGCGGGTACGAGGTAGGTCGCTTTTCATTTAACACCAAGGGCGGACGGTGCGAAGCGTGTGAAGGTGCCGGGGTACAGATGATTGATATGCAATTTCTCGCTGATGTCGCTGTACGGTGTGATGTCTGCAAAGGTAAACGATACAACCGTGAAACACTGGCAGTAAAGTACCGTGGCAAAACGATTGCAGATGTCCTTGAGATGGATGTGCAAACCGCGCTTGAGTTCTTTGCGCATATTCCACGAGTCACACGCATTCTCAACACGCTCCACGACGTCGGTCTGGACTACATCGCCCTTGGGCAACAGGCAACCACGTTATCAGGCGGTGAGGCACAGCGCATCAAACTCTCACGAGAACTCGCACGCATGGATACGGGTCGAACCATCTATATTTTGGACGAACCGACAACTGGCCTGCACTTTGCTGACGTACAACGGCTATTGACGGTACTGCATCGACTTGTCGATGCCGGAAACACGGTGCTTGTTATTGAGCACAATTTGGACGTCATCAAAACCGCCGACTGGATTATTGACATGGGTCCCGAAGGCGGTAGTGGCGGCGGAAGTGTGGTGGGCATGGGAATTCCAGAAGCGGTAGCGACAATTGACGCATCACACACGGGATTCTTTCTCAAGGAGATCTTTGCGAGCAACAAGTGATGCGCAGATTTGCCCCTCGGCACAAACTGGGGGGCATTTGTTTGGCTGCCAGATTAGGGTACAATAGCGACATCAGGGCATACCATGGATTAAGGAAACGCACGTGTCAGACCGGTTCAAGATTGGCTTGGCGTTGTTGGCGACCTATACGATTTGGGGTTCTACGTATTTAGGAATGAAATTTGCGCGAGAGAGCTTTCCACCGTTGACCATGGCAAGCATGCGCTTTGCAATTGCCGGTCTTGGCATGATGCTCTTCATGCGTTGGCGCGGTGGTGAATGGCCGTCATTGCGACAATTATTGGGCGGTCTCGGCATAGGTGTGATTTTGTTGGGTCTTGGTAATGGTGGTGTTGTGCTTGGTCTCGGATATATCTCGACAAGTCTCACTGCGTTGATTCTGGCAAGCTCACCGATTTGGGCGGCTATTTTTGCGGGATTTTGGGGATTGTGGCCCACTCGTCGCGAGGTCGTCGGTCTGGTCGTTGGATTTGCCGGAGCAGGTGTTTTATCATTCGACGGCAATATTCAGGCAGCGCCATTTGGCTTTATGATGCTCATCATGGCGGCTATGGGGTGGGCATTTGGGACGGTCTTGATTCCGCGCGTGAATCAAGCAGAAAGTTTCATGGGGAGTGGCGTACACATGCTGGGGGCGAGTATTTCATTAGGAATTGCCGCTACACTCTCCGGTGAACACTTCACGCAAGTACCGACTACGACATCGCTGATTGCATTCGCATATTTGGTCATCTTCGGTTCATTTATTGGGTTTACTGCATACGCCTACTTAATCCCGCGCGTACGACCATCATTAGCAATCAGTTCTGCATACGTCAATCCGATGGTGGCGATTTTGTTGGGGTTTTTGATTGCTGGTGAAACAATTAGCTCGACCATGCTCCTCGCCATCCCGTTGATTATCGGTGGCGTATTGCTCATGTCAATGGCCAAAGCCAAAGCCAAGGTCAAAGAAATAGAAACCACGGCGTAATTACGCCCCCGGTAGATACAAAGCGTGCTGCGTATCTACCGGGGGTGGTGTTATTTACCGCGCCGCACAATACCTTCAGCCACGCGATACGAATTCGCCATGATGGTCAATACCGGGTTGAAGCCACCATTGGTGACGTGCAGTGAACCGTCAGCCACGTACAGGTTGTTGATGGCATGAATTTGTCCATGGCGGTTGGTGACCGATGTGGCCGGATCATCGCCCATGCGACAGGTACCCGCTTGATGCTGACCAGCACTCAACCACGACGACGGCGGCTTGCCCCAGATACGTTCTACGCCGGCAGCCTGCAACCACTCTTTGGCGCGTTCATACATGAATGTCGCCGTCCTGACGGACTCGGGATGCACCTGTCCTGAAAGTCGTGCAACGGGGAGGCCGTAGCGATCGCGCACAGAAGCATCGATGGTCACGCGTGATTCAGGATTTGGGATATCTTGGATGGGGCCGGTGATATCAATGAAGCGTGGGTAGGCGTGGCGCATGAACTCCTTGGCAGCCTGCCCCCAACGGGGCACTTCAGGTGGCATGAAGCGCTTCCAAAAGATGATTGGCAAGGTGATAAACTCATCGGCCAGCATGCCCCCGCCGATGATATCGGGGTTACCATGACTGAACTGCGTGGTGCAAATACTCACACCAGGACCTTGGCCATCCCAGATAGGCTCAGGAGCGAGGCCAATGGCACGCGGGTACATGTGTCCCTGAAGATGACGCCCCAGGTGCCCTGAGTGATTGCCCAACCCGTGCGGATGGTCAGAGGTTGCCGAATTAAACAGTAGCCGTGGCGTCTCGATGGCGTTACTTGAGACGATGACCAATCCGGCATCAACCGTATGACGTTGACCATCTGCGCTTTCGTATGTGACACCCGCAGCCGTACGCGCGTCATGCATGTTGATGTGCAAAACCATCGTTTCGGTGAGCAATGTGCAGTTCCCAGTTGCGAGTGCACGGGGAATCATCGTGTTATGCGTGCCGTTTTTTGCGTTGACATGACATGCAAAGCCGACACAAAGTGTACACCCCGTACATGCAGGGCGCTGGTTGTACGGCACAGAATTAATGAGCAACGGCGGTGTGAATGTGTGCCATCCGAGTGCATTCGCCGCGTGTTGCAGATAGGTGCCACGTGCTGTTTTCGCAACCGGCGGCATGGTATATGGATTCGCACGCGGCCAAACTTGCGCGGCCAGTGCACTATCGCCTGATACACCTACTTCGTATTCAACCTTTTCGTAGTAGGGTGCCAGTTCTGCATAGGTAATCGGCCAATCGGCTAGTGAACTACCTTTTGGAACACCATACCGTGAAGCCATACGAAAGTCGTCGGGCAAGAATCGCCACGCTTGGCCACCGTATACGGGCGTCCCACCACCGACTGCCATGGCATTATTGTTGTAACCACTTTCGTATGGTTGTACGATGTGTTCAACCCCGTCTGGAGTTACAAATACGCGTGGATTGCCTTCGCCAGGTCCAGTATTTTGACCGTACTGCGATAGACGATGATTGCGAAGGTGGTCAGTTTTTTCGTCGGCAAACGTGTGATGTTTGCCACGTTCTATCAAAAGAACTTTGGCACCAGACTCGGCAAGCAGTGCAGCGGTCACACCACCGCCGGCACCGGCACCCACAATGATGGCATCATATTTCATCGGCGTTCCTCGAATCCAATACTGATCCACGATACGCCGTGTGCGTTACCACCTTGACGAGGATCCGCATAAAACCCCTCAGCACAGTGCTCAGCCATCGTGGCCACAAAGGCGCTTGGTGAGGTGCGCCACACTGCTTGGGTCTCGTTGCGTTCTAGCGCATGCAGCAGATTGGTTGCCTGTGCCTGCGACAGCTGTGCGAAACTGGCGGCATGGCGGAGTTCAGCCTCATGCTGGAGCGCAGTTAATGCTGATTGGTACTGGGAGACAAATCCAACCCCGTCATGTTGTAAGAAATGAATTAAATAGCGATCTACCCCAGCCATCAAGCCTCCAGGGGCTTCATCGGCAGGGATCATGCAGTCGACGACGGCACGCAACGTCGCGTACTGGGTGGCATCAAACATAGACACCTCTCATCTGGTTTATCCGTGGGGATATCTTACCATATTGGGTTGGCCATGCAAGAGAGCCACAGCGGTGCTGTGGCTTTACGGTGAATACGTCGGTTATGTAGCGCACATGCCCTTTGGCCGACATGCAATGACGTAGGTGTAGCCATTCGCTGCCGTGCAATCTCTTTGGGCGCATTACCCCACACGGAGATTGCACGCCGGTTCACTCTTTCGACTCCCACGTGCCTGGCCGACATGCAACGACGGTAGTGTGATCCTTCTCAAGCGCCGTGCGAAATGCTATAACAACGATTTGAGTTCTTCGGCAGATTTACGAGTCATACCCGGGATAGCCGCCAGTTCCTCGATAGATGCGTTGCGGATGGCGTCGAGGGACCCAAACGCTTTGAGCAACGCCTGACGACGCTTTGGGCCTATCCCTGCAATTTCTTCGAGGGTAGAACTCTTCATCGATTTAGCGCGGAGTGTGCGATGGTAGTTCTTGGCGAACCGGTCGGTCTCTTCGTCAATAGTTTGAACCAGACCAAGTGCAGGACTATTGCGATCGAGCACAATTAGCTCTTTTGCGCCGGGCAGAAGGATATCGAATCGGTCACGATTCGGACCTTTGACTACGCCCACGATGGGGATGTGTTGAAATCCGAGGATCGTCAGTGATGCCACTGCCGCACCAAGTTGTCCGACGCCACCGTCGATTAATATGAGATCCGGGAGCAGTGACCATGCTTCCTGCTCCTTTTGTTGTGTAGCGTCATCCTTGGCATTATCAGCGGCTAATTCACTGACCGGGATAAGTACATCCTCACCTAACGCAGCCGCTGCGCGCTTGAAGCGCCGTTCAATCATTTCGCGCATTGCACCAACGTCGTTGGGGGTGTCAACCGATTTAATTCGAAATTTGCGATAGTGCGCTTTTTTGGCCTCACCATCTTCAAAGACGGTCATTGCCCCAACCGAATTTGTCCCTTGCGTATTAGACACATCAAAACACTCAATACGACGGGGTAACTCGGCAAGTTGCAAGATGGTGGTCAATTCACGAAGACCGAGGAGTGAACGTTTTTCGCTGTCCATCCAGCTCGCACGTATTTCGGCGAGTTTACGATGTGCATTTGCCGTTGCCATTTCGACCAATTCACGCTTTTCACCTTTACGGGGGACGCTGATTTCAACTTTTTGGCCACGTTTTTGTGTGAGCCAGCGTTCTATGATCATCGGTTCTTCAACGTGCTCGGCCAGCAAAATGTTCGGTGGAACCTCAGCAGCATGGTCATAAAATTGCGTCAAAAAGGATGCGAGCAACTGCGCATCATCTTCATCCTCGGTATTCTGCAAGGCAAATGGTTCTGCGCCGATAAGTTTACCGTTGCGGATGTAGAAGATTTGTACGACTGCTGAGCCATCTTCTCGGGCAAAGGCTACCACGTCTTGATCGGTATTCACGGTGCGCATCACCTGTTGGCGTTGGCCGATTTGTTCTATTTCTTTGATTTGATCGCGTACAAATGCGGCACGTTCAAAGTTCATGTCGTCGGCAGCAGTACGCATGCGTTTACGCAACGTCTTAAGCACGTCTTCGGTTTTGCCTTCAAGAAAGCGACACACCGAATCGATTGTCTGTTTGTACTCGCGTTGATCAACCAACGCGGGGACACACGGCCCCAAACAACGGCGCATGTCATAGTACAAACATGGCTTCCCCATGCGTTGATGTCTCCGAAAGCGGTCATCACCACAATCAAATGGAGGACGAAAGGCA
>Ga0194130_10007266_pt1 | contig 12350 bp, 11 predicted proteins | sample TA2KigsurfametaG_FD_160084 | JGI IMG/M metagenome (GOLD analysis project Ga0194130, IMG submission 160084) | Freshwater microbial communities from Lake Tanganyika, Tanzania - TA2015050 Kigoma 12 surface | ecosystem: Environmental > Aquatic > Freshwater > Lake | place: Tanzania: Lake Tanganyika... | reverse complement strand
CGCAGGTCCACGCTCCCGGCCCGCACGCGCAGGAGGAAGGCACGGGCAGACGGAGTCCCCGCCGAGCCCAGCCCCCCCACCACCAGCACCTGGCCATCCGCCAGCCGCACCGCGGCCGGCTCGGCGAGCGCGACCGGCAGGTCCGGGCCGGGCCGCGAGGTGCCGTCTGCCGAGACCACGTCCGTCCGGGAAGAGGCGGCCCCCGCGGGACCACCCACCACGAACACCTGCCCATCCAACTCCACGGCTGCCCGGCCATGGGCGGAGGACAGCTCCCCGCTGCCCCGCCGGCTCCCCGGGCTCCCCTGCAGCGCCAGCCGCATCCAGGAGGAGCCGGACGGCACACTGCCCGGCACCGGCACCTGGGTCCCCCCGGTGAGCAACAGGTCCCCGCCCAGCTCCGCAGCCCCCGTCCCGCTGGCCTCCAGCCCTGCCGGGAAGGGCGCCGCGGTGAAATCCCGCGACGCCTGCAGCAGTTCCAGCGTCGCCACCGTGTCCCCCTTGGGGGAGAGCCCGCCGGCCACCACCATCCCGCCGTCCGAGAGCGCCAGCGCGGCAAAGTCCGTGCGCGTGGTGGCGAGCGAGCGCGTGGTGAGCACCCCGTCCGCGTAGAACTCCACGGTCCCCACCGGCGCCCCGCTCGTGTCACGGCCGCCCACCGTCACCAGCGTCCCGTCCTGCAGCACCACCACCCGGGGGTCCAGCCGGGGCAGGAAGGTACCGGACGACTCCACCGGCATCCCCACCACCCCGCCCGCGCAGCTGCACCGCCCGGAGATGCACGTCAGGCCGCCCGCCTGGCACCCGCGGGACTCGCACTCGGGGTCATGGCAGTCGGCCAAGCCGTCCGCGTCGTCGTCCACCCCGTTGTCACACACCTCGCGCACCCCGGGCTGCTCGGCGCGGCGGGTGGGGACGAGCGTCAACTTCAGCGAAGAGCCCTCCCCCTCCGCGAGCGCCACCTCGCCGGAGGCAGTTGCCACCACCTCGCCCCGCCAGGTGGCGCTGGCGCTCACCTGCAGCGCCATCCCCGCCGCAGTGGACTTGCCCGAAACGAAGTTCACCTTGAGCGGAAGGCGCAGGTCCGCCCCCTCCACGCTGATTACCCCGAGCGCGACGCCGCTCTCCTCCACCCGGGCAATGACGTCCACCCTGTCCACGTCCACCCCGGGAAGGAGCGTTGAGCTCACCTCCACCTGGGTACCGCCGGGTGCCGGTTCATGGCAGGCAGCCAACGGGAGGAGAAGGGTCAGCAGCAGGGGACGCAGGGCGAGCGGGCGGGCCACGGGCAATAGTCTACACGGTGGAACATTTCAGCGGCGACTCCGTTGCGGGTATGCTTGCGCTCCTGTCGCTTTCAGACCCATGAGCAACCCCCTGCCCCCGCTGGCGCCGGACAGCTTCAGTGGCCGGCGGCTCGGAAAATACGAAATCGTCTGCCGCCTCTCCACGGGCGGGATGTCCGTCATTTTCCTCGCGTTCACGCGCGGCATCAGCGGCTTCCGGAAGTACGTGGTGCTGAAGCAAATCCTCCCGGACGTGAAGGGGGAGGACGAGTTCGTCCGGATGTTCCTGGACGAGGCGAAAATTACCGCCGGCTTCAACCACCCCAACATCGCGCAGGTGTTCGACTTGGACGTGGCCGAGGGAGAGCTCTTCCTCACCATGGAATTCGTCCCCGGGGCCACGCTGGTGGAGGTGGCGCGGGGCTGCCGTGCCGCCCGCGAGCCCATCCCCATGGGGCTGGCGCTCCAGTCCGTGCGGGACACGGCGGTGGCGCTGCACTACGCCCACACCTTTACGGACCCGTTCGGCAACCCGCAGCCGGTCATCCACCGGGACATCGCCGAGAAGAACATCATGGTGACGTACGAGGGCGTCACCAAGCTGCTGGACTTCGGCATTGCCAAGTCCCTGGCAGGCCACTCCCGCACCTCCGTGGGGATGGTGAAGGGGACGTCCGGTTACATGTCCCCGGAGCAAATCCGCGGCGAGAAGCTGGACGCGCGCACGGACGTCTTTTCGCTGGGCGTGGTGCTGCACGAGCTGCTCACCGGGGTGCGCCTCTTCGCCGCACGTTCCACGGAGGAGGCGCTGCTCGCCCCTCTGCAGCAGGTGGTGGAGCCCCCCTCCCGGCAGAACCCGGACGTCTCCCCGGAGCTGGACAAGGTGGTGCTGCGCTGCCTCGAGCGGGACCGTGCGGCGCGCTTCGGTACCGCGCTGGAGTTGGCGCGCGAACTCGAGCGGGCGGTCGCTCCCGGGACCCTCTGGAACCCGGAGGAATCCGCGGCGTTCATGCAGCGCATCTTCGCCGAGCGGCGCGAGCAGACACGGCAGCTGCTGTCCTCCAGTGCCGCGCCCAGCCCCAGCGAGATGATGCCGGTGCCGCAGAAGCGGGTCGAGCCCCCTCCGCCTGCGCCCCCGCAGCCTGCCCCGTCCTCCAAGCCCCGGAACACCGAGAAGAACGACCCGGTCACGAGCCGGGACGTCACCTCCGGCTACGACGACGACGAGCTTCCCGGAGAGCCGGAACCCAAGCCTGCCGCCGAGCAGGTCATCACCGCGGACGTCACCGGCCCGACGCAGGCGCCCCTCAACCGCCAGGCTCCGGCCATCAAGCGCCGCACCTCCCAGTCACGCCCAGCCGTGAGGCTTGGTCCGGCTGGGAGCCCTGCACCTGCGCGCCCGGTGGCGCCCCGCGCGGACCCCGAGGCGGCCACGCTGTCCGAGGTGTCGGGCCCGCCGAGGGACTCCAACGTGGGGCTGTATGCGGCGCTGGGAGCGGCAGTCCTGCTGGTGCTCGCGGCGGCGGCGTGGTTCGTGACCTCGGGCACCAAGGCACCGCCCACCCCCCGCGACCTCCCGCGCGCTGAGCTGCCCAAGCCGGCGCCCCTGCCCGGCCGCGTGCTCGTCCCCCCGGAGCCTCCCAAGCCAATCCCTCCGCCCGAGCCGGAAGAGGCCCCCCCTGCGGCGGACGCCGGCCCTGCCCTGCTCGAGGACGCGGGCACCGGGCAGCAGCTTCCCCCTGACGCCGGGGCCGTGAAGGAGGCGCCTCCCGCAGAGCCGCCCAGGCCTGCTCCGTCCACCCCTGTCGCCGCCCCCGGACAGAAGCCTGCTGCCCGGCCCCCGGCACAGAAGAAGCCGGAGGCGGTGGAGGCCGGCGCGGGTTTCTTGACGCTCGTGACCACTCCGTTCGCGCGGGTCAGCCTGGAAGGTCGGGACCTGGGGACGACCCCCCTCTTCAAGGTGGCGCTCCCGGCGGGGACCCACGCGCTCAGCCTGACGTCCGAGGACGGTGCCGCCTCCCAGCTGTCCGTCACCATCAAGGACGGCGAGGTGACGGCGGTGCGAAAGAACCTTTCGGGCGGCGAGTAGCGCTAGTATCTGCGCCCATGCGCGCGTTGACCCTCGTCTCCCTGCTGCTCCTGCCGTTGATTGCCTCCGCTGCCGTGCCCCGCAGGATGACGTGGTACGGCAGGCTCGCCCGTGCGGACGGCAGCCCCGAGACCAACCCGCAGTCTCTGAAGTTCGCCCTCTACGCGGCGGCATCTGGCGGCTCGGCGCTGTGGGAGGAGACCCTGCCGAGCGTCCAGGTGGTGAACGGCGCCTACGCCGTAGTGCTCGGCCAGGCCAGTCCCCTGCCCGGCTCGGTGGTGAACGGGCAGGACCTCTACCTGGGACTCTCCCTCAATGGCGGCGCGGAGTTGCAGCCGCGCGTCCGCGTGGCCTCCGTTCCCTACGCGCTGACCGCGGGGGACGCCCATGCGCTGGAGGGCCGCACTGCCGCGGACTTCGCCCTCACCTCCCACTCGCACCCCAACGCGAGCAGCACCGCGGCCGGGTTCATGTCCGCACCGGACAAGGTAAAGCTCGACGGGCTCAACTCCAGCGCGTTCGCGCCCTCAAACCACGGCCACTCTGACGCCACCACCACTTCCCCGGGTTTCATGTCCTCGTCAGACAAGGTCAAGTTGGACAAGTACCCATCCACCCCGGCAGATGAGCCGGCGCTCTCCTGCACCTACCGCAAGAACGTGGTAACCGGAGGTGACTTCACCGCAACGGCCCAGTGCGCTGCCACGGAGATGTTGGTGGGCAGCACCTGCGCCACCCTTAACAGCGAAGGTGTCCTGCTGTCCGGCTCCCAGCCGGTGGGGGTGACGGCCGGCTCGAGTTCCACCGGGAAGGGGGTTCGCTGCCTCGGCACCGGGAGCAACGGCACGGAGGAGGTCCACGCCTGGGTGTTCTGCTGCAAGCTCTAGGCAATTCCTCCTTGCCGGGCCGGGCGGTTGACGCCCATCCGGCGAGTCAAGGCACGCCTGCAGCCGGGTCCGTGAAGCCGTTGCCCAGCGCCCCTGGCTGACCGCCCACCACGTCCGCGGCAGGCACCAATCCCCCGGTGACCGACACGGTGGGCGGCACGCAGAGTCCCGCGCGGCACTGCTCGCCGGGAGCGCAGCTGCCGCCGTCCCCGCAGGCCACGGCGGCGCAGGCGCCCGCACGGCATACCTGTCCCGAGGGACAGGACGTCACGGCCAGGCAGCTGTCCAACGCAGAGAGGCACCGCCCCTGGACGCAGGCCTCCACGGAGCGGCAGCCGGTGTTGGACGTGCACGCAACCTCCTCGCACTTCCCGCTGCGGCACACCGTCTTCTCCGCACACAGCACGCCGGCGCACGGGTCCAGCGGGCGACAGCGCCCGGCGGTGGTGTCACACGCCTCTCGCTCCGGACGGCACTCCTTGTCCGTGGAGCAAGACACCTGCACACACCCGGCGGCGGGGCGGCAGACGGTGGACAGCGGGCAGGCCACGCCGTCGCACAGGTCCCTGACGCAGCGTCCGTTGATGCACCCTTCGGTGGGCAGGCAGTCCGCGTCCGTGGCGCACACCACCGTGGCGCACGCGCCGTTGCGGCAGCGCTGCAGCGCGTCGCACGTCACCCCCAGGCACAGCGCCTCCACGCAGGTCCCCAGCTCGCACACCCGCCCCATCCCGCACTCGGTGTCCCCGCAGTGGTTGAGGAGGCAACGCCCCTCCACGCAGGCCTGGCCGGCCGGGCAGGCCACGGTGGCGCAGAGGTCCGGCGGCGCCAGGGGAGGCAGCGGGTTGGTGCATCCGAGGAGGCCAGCAACCACCAGGACACAGCCAGGGCGGAACCACCTCATGGAAGCGTCCCCGTCCGGTCAGCGGCCGGCATGTTCAGCTCCACGGGCTTGGTGAAGTACCACGCCGCCGCAGCACCTCCGCCCACGACCACCGCGGCGCCCGCGAGCCACCACGGCCAGTGCGTGGGCGCGCCGTCTTCGTCCAGGGTGGCCACGGGGGTCTTGCGCGGGACTGCGCCCGACTTCACCCGGGCGTCCTCCACCGCGTCTGCAACGGGCTTCGGCACGGAGGTGCCGGTGCGCACCACTGCCTGCAGCTGCCTGGGGTCCTCCTCGCTGCCCACCTCGTAGAGCACCCCCTCCCACTCGTCCACCACCTGCAGGTAGGCCTCCAGGTCCGCGTCCGGCGGCGTCTTCACCGTCAGCGTCTTGTCCACCGTCCCCGCGGCCAACTGGAAGGCCTCGTCCCCCGGCTTCCGCCACCGCATCCGGAGTGCGTGCGCCATGCCGGACGGGTCCGTGAAGCTGGCCTGCAGCGCCCCGTTGCGCGCCCGGGTGAGCGACGGGGCTGCCTTCTTCTTCCGCGTAGCCCGCCGCGCGTCGTCCAGGGGACGGCTGATGCGGGGCCCCAGCTTGCCGTCCACCGTGGCCTCCGGATCCAGGGCGAGCAGCTTCATGAAGGCGTCCGTCGCCTCTGGCCCCTCGCCCATGAAGGCGCGGCTGAGCGCCAGGCCCTTGAACGCCGCCAGCCGCTGGGCGCGCGTCCCGGGGGACGTGAGCGCCAACTGGTACAGCGTCACCGCCTCGTCGAAGGACAGGGCGTCGAACGCGGCCTGCGCCCGCTCGAGCGAGCCCGATGCTGCATCGCCCGCCCATGCAGTCTGTGCCGTCAAAGCGAGGAGAAGGAGGATGGCTCTCACAGCCGTCGCATCCTAGCGCGGTGTGCGGCCTACTTCTCGCTCCTGAATTAGAAAGAAGGAGAATTGGAGGTAGGGGCAGTAGAGGGCGGGAAGTTGGGGACAAATGCACAAGGGGTTGGATCCATGGGCCCGTCCGCCAGCGGTCACTGTGGACAACTTGTCAGCCTGTCCACCGTTGTCCACAGGTCAGTGGAAACCGGGCAACTGTCCACACCGTTCCCGCGGTCACTCCCGGCGCCGTCCACAGGACAATTCACAGCCCCCGCCGGGCGCACCCGTGCATCCCGGGGGAAGCCGGGGGGAAGGGCTCCTGCTCGGAGGGGGAATGGATGCAACCGTCCCGGCATCAGCCGACGAGCCGCTTCTCCAACTCTTCGAGGTCTGCGCGGACGGACGCGTTGGACTCGCGCTCCGCCTCCACCTTGCGGACCGCGGAGATGACGGTGGAGTGGTCCTTCTGGAACGCCTTGCCAATCTCCGGGAAGGAGCTGGAGGTGAGCTTGCGAGACAGGTACATGGCCGCCTGCCGGGCGTGCGCCACCTGCTTCACGCGCTTGTCCTGGCGCAGTTCCTCGGCAGGCACCTTGTAATACCGGGCCACCTCGCGCTGGATGCTGTCCAGGTCCAGCACGCGCCGCTGCGGCAGCACGTCCCTCAGCACCTGGGCGGCGAACTCCTCGGTGATGGGCTGCCCGGTGAGGCTGTGCACCGCGGACACCTTGACGAGCGCCCCCTCCATCTCCCGCACGTTCTTCTGCACGTGCCGGGCAATGAAGAGCGCCACCGGGTCCGTCAGCGGGATGCCGTCCGCCAGGGCCTTCTTGCGGAGGATGGCCACGCGCGTCTCCAGCGTGGGCTCCAGGATGTCGGTGATGAGCCCCATGTGGAAGCGGCTCCGCAGCCGCCCCTCCAGGCCGGGAATCTCGGAGGGCACCGTGTCCGAGGTGAGGACGATGGCGCGCCCCAATTCATGCAGGGCGTTGAAGGTGTGGAAGAACTCCTTCTGCGTCTCCTCCTTCTTGCCGAGGAACTGCACGTCGTCCAGGAGCAGCACGTCACAGCCATCCCGGAACTTGCGCCGGAAGTCCGCCATCCGGTGCTCGCGCACCGACTCCACGAACTCGTTGGTGAACTCCTCGGAGGACAGGTACAGCACCCGCGCCGCCGGGTTCTTCTGCAGCACCTTCAGCCCCACCGCGTGCAGGAGGTGGGTCTTCCCCAGGCCGGTGCCCCCGTAGATGAACAGCGGGTTGTAGTGGCGCCCCGGCTGGTCGGCCACTGCCGCGGCCGCCGCCGCCGGGAGCTGGTTGTTCTCCGCCACCACGTAAGCCTCAAAGGTGCAGCGGGGGTTCAGCTTGTGGGCACGGGTGGGATGGTTTGCTATGGGTGTGGGGGCGTGGGGAACGGGAGGAGGCGCGTTCACAGGCACCTCCAGCCCCACGTCCAGGGCCGTTCCGGCCTCCCGCGAGACCAGCTCCACCAGCATGGACTTGTAGTGATCGTCGATCCAGTCCCGCAGGAAGCGGTCCGGGACGCTCAGGATCAGCCGCCCATCCTCGAAACGCGCCGAGTGCAGCTGCTCAATGAACGACAGCGCGTAGAGGTTCCCCTGCTGTCGCAGCTGCGACAGGGAATTTCCCCAGACTTGTCCGGCACTTGGCTGATTTATGACCGGGTGGGCGGCGGCCGTCAAGGCACCCTCGGGGCAAAAACGGGTGAAAGGAAAAAAGGGGGGACTGGCTAACAAATGCCCGCTGGGCGATCAAGCGTGTTGAACAAGTCCGCAGATCCGCAGCGGATTGTGTCCGGGGCCGGAAACTCGGCGCCGCCGTGCCTGGCTGTACCCTTGTGGTAGGTGCGGGACGCTCCACCAGATGTGGGGTCCCGCCCTGGGAGCAGATTTACTGAGAGTGTGAGGATTTTTTCGCGCCCGCGCGCTCCCTGCAGGGTGCAACGCGGCTGATCCATTGACACCGGGGAGAAGGCGGGCTAGTGCCCACGCCTCTTTTTCCCTCCAGCAGGAGATTCACCGTGTCCAAGCGCACGTACCAGCCCTCGAAGGTCCGCCGCAACCGCACCCATGGCTTCCGGAAGCGGAACAGCACCAAGGCCGGCCGCGAGGTCCTCAAGCGCCGCCGCGCCAAGGGCCGCAAGCGGCTCGTCACATCCGCGCACAAGAAGTAGGCGGCGCGCGCGTGCGGCACCCGCGTGGTGACGTCCGAGTCCTTCCCGCGCACCCTCCGTCTCCTCCACCGCGCCGAGTTCCTGAAGGTCCAGTCCCAGGGACGCAAGGTGGTGGTGGAGCCGCTGCTCGCGCTGGCACTTCCCAACGGGCGCGGCGTCACGCGGCTGGGGCTGACGGTCTCCACTAAGGTAGGCAACGCCGTGGTTCGGGCCCGCATCCGCCGCCAGCTTCGGGAGGTGTTCCGCAAGCGCCGGGCGCTGCTGCCGGCCGGCCTTGACCTGGTGCTGATTCCCCGCCAGGGGGCAGGTGACGCGGGGCTGGAGGGGCTGTCCCGCGCCTTCGCCTCCATCGCGGAGACGCTGTCCCGGCCGCGCAAGGAACGCCCCCGATGAAGGGGCTCGCGTGGCTGCTCGCGGCCCCCATCCACCTGTACCGCTGGACGCTGTCCCCGCTGCTCCCGCGCGCCTGCCGCTTCCATCCCTCCTGCTCCGCCTATGCGCTCACCGCGCTGCAGCGGCACGGCCCCTTCCGCGGGCTGTACCTGACGGCCCGGCGCCTTGCCCGGTGCCACCCCTTCCACCCCGGCGGCGTCGACGAAGTCCCCTGAGAGACTCCCCATGGACGAACAACAGCAGAGCCTTCGCACCAACATCGCGCTGATGCTCGTCATCACGCTCACCATGGGCTTCATGTGGTGGAACGGCAGCATGGCGCCTCCTCCCGAGGAGGAGACCCCTGCGGACGTCGGCACCGCGCTGGCCGCCGTGGACGCGGGGGCGCCCGCCACTCCGCCTGCCCTCACCGCCCAGCCCACCCCGGGAACGGACGGTGCCCCGCCGCCCGCGGCCGAGCTCCCGCCGGAGCGACTGACCCTTGCCCGGGCGCGCGCGAGCACCCGCTTCGTCCTCTCCAACGAGGGGGCCGGCATCCTGTCCGCGGAACTGCAGGGGACGAAGATGCGGGAGCAGGAGCAGGTGGGGATTGCGGAGGGCTTCAAGCGGCTGCTCGGCAAGGGCACATTCGCCGCCCCCCAGATGAACGTGGCTCAGCCGGTGGCCGGCATGCCGCCGCCACTCGCGCTGGAGCTCAAGTCCGGTACGGACGTGGTGGTGGCCGCCGTCAACCCCTGGAAGGTGGAGGAGTCCCCGGACGCGGTGACCTTCCGCACCGCCGCACGTGGGCTGGAGGTGACCAAGCGCATCTCCGGCTTCGCCTCCGAGGGGTACCAGCTCAAGGTGGAGCTGGAGTTCCGCAACGCCGGCGCCCAGCCGTGGGCGGGCGAGTACACCCTGGCCTGGACGCGCGCGGTGGACCCCCGCTTCGAGGAGGCCCCGTCCATGTTCGGCAGCGTGGGCAACCAGTCCGCCGCCGCCTGCTTCGTGGGGGAGGACTACGAGAAGCTGCTGCCGGGGGATGAGGTGGCTCCCAAGGTGGTGTCAGGCCCGGTGAAGTTCTTCGGCGTGGACCAGCAGTACTTCCTGGCCGCGCTCTACCCCTACACCGGCGGCAAGGCCGGGCGCTGCACGGTGACGGCGGCCCCCACCGCGCGGACGGCCGTAGCAGAATTCCCGGTTTCGCTCGCCCCGGGGCAGGCGGTGACGGAGACGTACGGCCTGTTCCTGGGCCCCAAGGACGTGGACCTGCTCTCCTCCGTCACGCACGAGGCAGACTACCACCCGCCGCTTGAGCGGACCGTGGACTTCGGCATCTGGGCGGTCATCTGCAAGGTGCTGCTGGCCACCATGAAGGCGTTCCACGGCGTGTTCCACAGCTGGGGGCTGGCGGTCATCCTGCTCACCGTGCTGGTGAAGACGCTCCTCATCCCGCTCACCCACAAGTCCATGGTGGCCGCGGAGGACATGAAGCGGCTGCAGCCGAAGATGGAGGCCATCAAGGCGAAGTTCGCCGAGGACCGCGAGCGGCAGAACGTGGAGATGATGAAGCTGTACCAGGAGGCCGGGGTGAACCCGCTCGGCGGCTGCCTCCCCATGCTGGTGCAGATGCCCGTCTGGATTGCGCTCTTCACCACGCTGCGCAACAGCTACGAGCTGTACCAGGAGCCGTTCTTCTCCCCGTTCTTCGCGGACCTCACCGCCAAGGACCCCACCTACCTGCTGCCGCTGCTTCTCGGCATCACCATGGTCATCACGCAGAAGCTGCAGCCGCAGATGATGGACGCGGCGCAGGCCCGGATGATGACCTGGTTCATGCCCATCTTCTTCACCGCCATCATGCTGAACTATCCGGCGGGGCTGACCCTCTACATCTTCACCAACAACGTGCTGTCCATCGTCCAGCAGTGGGGGCTGCGGAAGTACCTCGAGCGCAAGAACGGACAAGGGAGCGCGGCGTGAGCGCCGGGCTGCCAACCGTGGAGGAGGCGGTGAAGATGCTGGGGGAGACCTTCACGCACATGGGCTACGCCGCCCGGTTCGACGCGAAGGAGGCGGAGGACGGGAGCATCAGCGTGGCGGTGCAGCTGGACGGGGCGTTGCCGGGCCCGGTGGCCGGCAAGAGGGGCTCGGTGCTGGAGGCCGTGCAGTACCTCGTCAATAAGCGGCTCAACCGCTCCCCGGAGGTGCGGCGGTGGATAAACCTGGGGCTGGGCGAGCACCCGGCCCCCCGAGGCGACAAGGCAACGAAGGGCGCGGCACAGCCGCCCGCGGCGCCGGCCCCGGCGGCCCACGCCCCTGCTGCCCCTGCTGCCCCTGCTTCGACCGCTGCGCCTGCGCCGGCCCGGTCCGCCGCGCCGCGCGCACAGCCGCAGCGTCCGGCGCGCGCGGCCGCCCCGGGCGAGGCGAAGCTGGAGGTTGCCGCGGACGCGCAGCTGGCCGAGTCCGCGCGGGCGCTCGCCGAGTCCGCTGGCCGGCTCGGGCGCACCTACGCCCTGCTGGGGATGGGCGCGGAGGACCGCGCCCGGGTGCTGCAGGCGGTGCAGGGCGTTGCCGGGATGACGGCGCGCGCCGAGGGAGAGGGACGCAACCGCCGGGTGGCGATGCTCCCGGACAAGCCCACGCCCATGCCTCGCCAGCGCCTGCCCGGGTACGACGAGGCAGAGCTGGCAGAACTGGACGAGGAGGAAGAGGCCGACGAGGCAGACGACGCCTGAAGCCGGGCGCCGTACACGGGGGGGCCCGCGCATGGGCAAGCCGAAGGAGCTGAAGGACCGGTTGTTCGGGGCGGCGGTACTCAAGGCCTCCTTCCGCCTCCGTGGCGAGGAGGGAGGCTTTGCCTTCCGCACCATCTACCCCGGGGTGCTCAGGGACCTTCAGCTGGAGGACGCCCAGGTGGAGGCGTTCATCCGGGACAACCGGGACGCGGTGGAGGCCGCCGCCCGAGGCACGCCGTGAGCACCATTGCCGCGGTGGCCACGGGCCCGGCCCCAGGAGGCGTGGGCATCATCCGGCTGTCCGGCCCGGAGGCGGTCCGGGCGGCGCGGCAGGTGGCGCCGGGACTGCCCGCGCAGCTCCGTCCCCGCTTTGCCCACCTGGCCCGCTTCGTGGACCGGTCTGGCGCGCTGCTGGACGAGGGGCTGATCCTGCACTTCCCTGCCCCGGCCAGCTACACCGGCGAGGACGTGGTGGAACTGCACGCCCACGGAAGCCCGCGGCTGCTGTCGCTTTTGCTCGGGGAACTGCTGGCCACGGGGCACGCGCGGCTGGCAGGCCCCGGTGAGTTCACCCGGCGGGCGTGGCTCAACGGGCGCGTGGCGTTGCAGGCGGCGGAGGGCGTGGCAGACCTGGTCGCGGCAGACTCGGAGGCGGCGGTTCGGGCGGCGGCGGCGCAGGTGGCCGGGGCACTCTCCGCGCAGCTGGGTCCCGTTGTGGACGGTCTGCGTGCGCTGCATGCGGACGTGGAGGCGGTGCTGTCCTTCCCGGACGAGTCGGAGGGGGCAGAGGAGGGGCTCTGCCGCAGGCTCGCGCAGGTCCACGGGGGCGTGGCGCAGCTGTGCGAGCGTGCCCGGCAGGGGCGGGTGGTGCGGCGGGGCGCGCGGGTGGTGCTGGTGGGGCCGCCCAACGCGGGGAAGTCCACTCTGTTCAACCGGATGCTGGGCGAGGAGCGCGCGCTGGTGGACGAGGCGCCCGGGACCACGAGGGACGCGCTGGAGGCCAGGCTCGAGTTGGGCGGCCTCTCGGTGA
>Ga0194130_10007265_pt1 | contig 12351 bp, 9 predicted proteins | sample TA2KigsurfametaG_FD_160084 | JGI IMG/M metagenome (GOLD analysis project Ga0194130, IMG submission 160084) | Freshwater microbial communities from Lake Tanganyika, Tanzania - TA2015050 Kigoma 12 surface | ecosystem: Environmental > Aquatic > Freshwater > Lake | place: Tanzania: Lake Tanganyika... | reverse complement strand
CAATTCAGCTATCGCTATTTGGTTCACGCTAAGTTTCCAATAAGCGTTGAAACCGCCTAATCATTGCAGTTTGTAAAGTTTGTGGACAGCAAAGGGAGAGTTGATTCCTATCACGTCGATAGCTACTCGAACATCAATTCGCCGCGTCGTGGTAGAGGCGCCGATCATTCCGTGCTTCATCGCACTTCTAGCGCTACTGGTGTTCCTCGGAGGTGGCCTCTCAAGTTTCGGCCTTGCCACAGTTTGGATTGCGCAGGCAGCGCTTGGCGCGCAAATACTCCGACGAATACTTGGGGTAAGTGCATTTTCCGGTGGTGTTCTCTTCATGTTTGGTCCGGGTTATTTTGTTGGATTTCTTACAACTACGTGGTTGTTCATGTTGTTGCGTGGCGGGTCCCTCTCAAAAATCTCGATCTACCTGCTGCTGATTGCTTCACTTCTCGTATGGGCACGCAAGTTGCGAGGTCTTCAAGGCGACGAGTCAGAGACCATCAACATCATTCCAACTCTCATCGGCCTCACCTTTCTCGCGATGACGTGGGAGTTTCCTGAGCTTCTGATTTCCGCAGTGGCGTTCACGGCCCTAGTGGTTGTGACACAGGTTCCTCGCCTCGGTTTACGAACACGTATCGCACTTGCCGCCCCAAGCTTCGCCGTCTTCCTTTGGGGCATCTCACGTCGAGGTAGTCGGTGGTACCTGGAATCTGATGACCTAGCAAACCGCATGGCCGAGGGAATAGTCACTGTCTCTCGAGGGATGGTCGCAAGTGTCGGTGCGTACCCATTTGATCAGTACCACTGGGTGAGTCCTGTAGCGACGGCGCTTCAAGCCGATCTCTCGAGAGCAGATCTTGTTTTCACATTCACTGTCTTCAGTGCAGTGTCCTCTTTGGTGATGCTCTTTGCTTCCATGGGCATCATCATTCGTTCCATACGAGCGTCACTACCGGTCAACATGACACTGCTCGCCGTCGGACTCTTGTTCACTCTTCTGTGGAGAGTGCAGATCAATACCGAAGCGACTGTTGGGCGTCTAGCAATTTCCATAACAATCCTGTCGCTCTTCATTCAGGTAGTTGTTGACATACGACGCAAGTCGCTTACTCGCAGAGGTGTGTTGGTGCTCTTGGTCTTTGCAGGGCTCGTTGGCTACATGCTTCTTCTGTATCGGCCTGACCTCGTTGTGCTTATGCTCCTGCTCTCAGTTGGCGTGGTGGGCTCGCTCATCCACGCACCTCGATTTCCAGTTCTGTCGTTCGTTGCGATGTCAGCCTTCGCTGTGACACTCGGGGTTGTCGCGATGAGGTTCGCTCTACCGATGGTGTCCCAGTCGTCGGTTAGTTACGCGACACTATTGATTGATTGGCGTCCACTTGACATGGGTTGGTGTGCACGAGGCTCAACCCTTCGTGATTTTCTTTGCGTGACATCACTCGATATCAATCTTTGGTTTGCGCTAGTTGTTGCTTCGTTATTGGTTCTTCGACTACGAAGCGTCAACCCGCATCTTTTCAATTTGTGGCAGCTAACCGTTCCGTTGGCGCTGTCGTACTTTGCCTTCAAATTCACCCTTACCTCTGATTTTTATTCGTCGATTGAAGGCTTCTTCCACTTGGGGTTGGTGGTAACTCTTGTCTTCGTTCTTGTAACTCTCGCTGTTCAGATCGTCGAGACCTCGTTTCGAGAAGCTCTAAAGGTGGTAATTGCTGCCGTCAGCATCTCCACGGTTCATACCGCAAGTCGTTCGGGCTTTTCGTCGCTGATTTCGGAGTATCCAACGGCGATTTCTGATCGACTGCAGGGCATCATGACACCGACGTTGCTTGAGTGGTCCTTGGCCTCACTCGTGGTGGCGATTCTGTCAATCGCGATCTATCTCGCTGGATACCGATTCCGTCTAGCGACAGCGCTAGTCGTGTTGTTGGGTGCTTGCGTGGCCAACGGTGTGTGGATCATCAACAAGGAACGACCACTGCACTCAGATGTCAATGACGCTCTCGTTGCAAATGTTCTAGGCCCATCGGATGTGTTTGAGGTGGGGCGATGGCTGCGTGACAACACCGACAAGGACGACGTGATTGCAACCAATTATCAGTGTCGCCCTGGCGAGTTCAACCGGTGCTCCAAAACCATCGCTGGTGAAACAGATGTGCCGTGGGCGACTGCAAATTGGATGCTGATGGCAGAGTCAAGACGCGAATTTCTCTATTTGAGTCAGCCTTTCGTGGATGATCCTTCGTACGCACAGTTACACCGAATCTCGATACTTCCTGGCACACAAACGATTCCAGACTTCTCCGAACTGCGGTCTCGTGGCGTCGACTACTTTATCGCTATTCGAGAGGCGACGCTTCCAGACGCGTGGTCAATCATCAACGACCAAGCAATATTTATGACACCGAATTTCGCCGTAATGCTCCTTAATTCAGAATGATGTCGCTGGGGCTTTCGGTGTTCGACGCCTACCACTGAACCGCCATGTGAGTTGGACGGCATTCGTCCGACGTTGTGTCTGTGAGGGCCAAAGAACGCTGAGTGCAGAAGTGATGGCCACAATCTCTTCGTCGGTCGCCGACGGTTCTACCGCTTGAACGGCGACGTGACCGTTCATAAAGGAATGTTCCCGTGTTTGCGGTGCGGAACATCCTCCTGCTTGGTGCGGAGCACCCGAAGCCCTTCAACCAGCTTTATGCGAGTTTCGGCAGGGTCTATGACATCGTCGACGAAACCGCGTTCAGCAGCCACATAGGGATTTGCGAACTTCTCGGTGTACTCCGCCACGAGTTGGGCTCTGCGCGAAGCTGGATCCGCTGCCTGTTGTAGTTCTCGTCGATAGACGATTTCTACTGCCCCTTGTGGACCCATAACGGCGAGTTCAGCTGTCGGCCAGGCGTATGCAAGATCAGCGCCAATCGACTTTGAGTTCATCACCACGTAGGCACCGCCGTAGGCCTTTCTCGTAATCACCTGAATTCGTGGCACCGTCGCTTCGCAGTATGCTTAGAGCAGCTTGGCGCCATGTCGAATGATGCCGCCATACTCTTGGTCGACTCCGGGAAGAAATCCGGGTACATCGACGAAGGTGACAATTGGAATATTGAACGCGTCGCAGGTACGCACAAAGCGCGCGGCCTTTTCACTTGACTCGATATCCAGAACTCCTGCCAGAACCATTGGTTGATTGCCAACAATCCCAACTGAATGTCCGTCGATTCGTGAGAATCCACAGACGATGCTCTTCGCCCAATTTGGGAAGTACTCGAAGAATTCTCCGTTATCCACGACCTCTCCGATGACTCGCTTCATGTCATACGGCATATTCGGCGAGTCCGGAAGAATTGACCGAAGTGAGTCGCATCGCCGCGATGGATCGTCGTCACTCTCTTTTCTCTCGGGAGCTGAGAGATTGTTCTGTGGCAGGTACGACAGCAGAAATCGAACATCGGCAAGACATGACTCCTCGTCCGAGCTCACGAAGGTGGCTACGCCACTCTTTGAGGCGTGACTCACTGCACCGCCGAGTTCTTCCAGCGTGACATCCTCACCAGTTACCGTTTTCACCACGTCGGGTCCAGTGATGAACATGTGGCTCGTCTCTCGCACCATGAAGATGAAGTCGGTCATTGCCGGGGAGTAAACCGCGCCTCCGGCGCAAGGCCCTAGCACTACCGAAATCTGGGGGACCACGCCTGAAGATTGCACATTACGCCAGAAGATGCCGCCGTAACTGGCGAGAGACACGACACCTTCTTGGATTCGAGCACCTGCTCCGTCGTTCAATCCGATCACTGGTGCACCGGTCTTGAGAGCCAGATCCATGAGTTTGTGAATCTTTTCGGCAAACACTTCGCCGAGCGCTCCACCAAAGACTGTGAAGTCCTGGCTGAACACAAACACCTGACGGCCATCGATGGTGCCCCAACCGGTGATGACGCCATCCGTATACGGCCTTTCGTCTAAACCTGCGGCGTGAGCCCGATGGCGTGCAAGCAAATCAAGTTCATGAAAGCTGTTCGGATCAAGCAGTGCCTCGACCCGCTCGCGCGCGAGCATTTTTCCTTTTTCATGCTGTCGCTCTATCGCTCGCGGAGATCCGGCACTTAAGGCTTGTTCTCGACGAGTTGCAAGCTCAGCGAGTTTTTCACTGATCGGCTGCGATGTCACAGCATGACCCTAGTTCGCAAGATTTGAACGGTGGATTCCAATCTGAGCACCTAATCGTTTGGAGACCAGCAGTAGGTCGGAAGTTAGTGTTGAATTGTCATGAAGGTCGCCATCGTCGGGGGGGCTGGCCACGTCGGGCTGCCATTGGGTGTGGTTCTCGCAGATGCGGGTCATTACGTCCGTGCGATTGACTCCGATCCAGACCGGGTGCAACTGATTGCCGCGGGGAGAAGCCCATTCAAGGAGCCAGGACTCGACGAATTGCTCAAGGTTGGTTTGGATACGAAGCGATTCACTATCGGTACCGATATCTCGGTTGTCTCAGGATGTGACGTCGTGTTTGTGGTAGTTGGAACCGATCTCAACGAGCGAGATTCACCGCAGAACGATTCAGTTTTGTCGGTGATTGGACAACTACGTAGGTTGGTGAGCCCATCAGCCACCGTGGTCTTGCGAAGCACCGTGATGCCAGGGACAACGGCAAGGTCCGCAGAGCTTCTTCATGGCTTGGCAAGAGAAGTTGTCTTCTGCCCCGAACGGATCGCCGAGGGGCGCGCTCTAGAGGAGTTTCGAGCCATGCCACAACTCGTCGGTACTGCAACAGGAGAGAGTTCGTCGTCCCTGTCTGATCTCTTCGGTTCTATCGGCGTTGAAACCATCCCAATGACTTGGACGGAAGCCGAATTGGGGAAACTCATTCTGAATACGTGGCGATATTCGCAATTCGCCATTGCCAATGAGTTTCGAAGAATTTGCGAGTCACAAGAGGTGAGTTATCGGAGAGTCAGGGAGTCAATCCTCCGCGGATATCCGCGTGGTGCGGGGTTGATGGGTCCAGGATTTGCGGGTGGACCGTGTTTGAGAAAAGACACACTGCAGTTGTTGGCAGATGACCAATCAGAGTCCGAGCTCTTGAGGTCAGTGATTGACTCACATCAACGACTTATCAGCGAGGTGGTGGAGGAGGTACATCAGAGACGTCAATCTGAATTGGACGTTGTCGTTCAACTTGGCCTGACTTTTAAGCCCGGCTCTGACGATCTGCGCGGCAGTGTTGCCCTAGAACTCGCAGTTGCTCTCTCGAAGGAGTACAAGAACTTTCAGGTTGTTGACCCGTACGTCCAGGCGAACACAGGATTTACGCATACTTCACTAGAAGCTGCGATAGAAGTTGCCGATGTGTTGGTAGTAGGTACCCGTCACCCAGAGTTTCTCGATCAGAAGTTTTCTATCCCGTGCATTGATCTTGGGGGATTCCGAGTATTCAGCGAGAGTGGACGGGTCGAGTAGTCGTTCGTGTGCGGAATCGTCGGCATTACAGGACTCTCTGAGCCGGCACTCGTTGGTCGAATGCTTTCTATTGTGGCCAACCGTGGCCCTGATGTGTCAGGGCAGTTCACTGAACCAGGACTTCACTTTGGATTTGCGAGATTGTCCATCAACGACTTGTCAGAGACCGGCAATCAGCCAATGCTGTCCGAAGGTCAGCGATTCATATCGATGATGAACGGGGAGATCTACAACGCTCCGGAGTTGAGGCGCGAGCTTGAGTCATACGGGTATCACTTTCGGGGCACGTCAGACGCAGAAGTGATTCCTCACGGTTTCTGCAAGTGGGGCCTGCAACTCTTTGGGCGCTTGCGAGGCATGTTTGCGATTGCCGTATACGACAGAACCACTCGACAACTTGTGCTGGCACGCGATCACTTCGGCATCAAGCCGCTCTACTTTGCATCCACACGTGACGGAGTTTCGTTCGCATCGTCTGCTCGGGCAGTGAGTCTGCATCCGGATGTCGGACAGACAATTAGCCCACGTGCTGTTGCGGAGTTTCTCCGTTTTCGATATGTCACTAGTGGAACGCCTCTCTACTCGGCCGTGCACACTGTGCTTCCTGGTCAGATCGTCATTTGTAGCGGTAGAACACTTGAGTACCGTAAGTTTTGGTCGCGGCAACGCTTTTCTGAATTGGCAAATGGGTCAATCACGGAGCTCACCGAACGATTCTCGACGCTCCTGAACGCAAGTGTGAAGAAACAATTGCTTTCCGACGTGCCGCTCGGTGTTCTTCTGTCAGGCGGTATCGACAGTGGGGCGGTGCTCCGTGCCGCAATCGCAGCAGGAGCTCGAGATCTCACCGCATATACCTACGACATGGCAGGGACCGCTTCCGAGGTGGCTGATGCGGCGCGACTCGCAAGCGTCCACGGGGTCAGACACCGAGTGATCACGGGTGCCGAGCACGACTTCGTCGATACATACATTCGAGCTATTCAGTGCATGGATCTTCCAGTTGGTGATGCAATCGTTGCTCCGACCTATCAACTTCTCAAGTCGGTTCGGCAAGAACGCAAAGTTGTTCTGACTGGGGAAGGGGCTGACGAACTCCTTGCCGGATATGTGCATATCGCCCCGCTTCGCTTGTTGGGCCGACTACCCAGCAATGCCGTCGCGCGGGGCCTCCTAACGACCGCGATTCGAATGACACCGTGGCGAATTTTGGACACCTTCTTCCCATATGAAGCCTTACTCGGAAAGTCCGGAAAGACAAAAGTCATGGACATAGTGGGATCAAGCAATCAACCGCTGATCGCCCTAGAGCATGCGACCTCAACATTTTCGCAACTGGAGTGGGAGTCCATCGGCAACCTGTCGCGGCAGGAAAATCACGGTGTGCTTGATGATTTGAGTCTTGCAAACTTGATTGACTGGGGATTCGAATCTTGGCTACCAAACCAGATTCTGAACAAGATGGATCAACTCTCTATGGCGCACGGCGTAGAAGCTCGGGTGCCGTTTGTTGATGTTGAGCTATATGAGTTGGTTGCAACACTTCCAACTCGACTACTACTTTCAACTCGAGGCAACAAGCGCGTTCTCCGTGATGCATTGAAAGGTTGGGGGTATGACTCGGCAGAGAAACCCAAACGAGCCTTCTTCAAACCAGTCACCGATGAACATCGAGGAGAATTGAGATCGCTTGCGAAGGATTGGTTGAGTCCATCTAGCACATCGAAACACGGAATCATCTCCGACGAACTGGTCTCGAACTCGGTTGCCCGACTCGACAACGGTGACTTTCTGGCTGCAAAGCAGATCGCAACTATGGCAGCTCTGCATATCTGGCTTGAACAGGACTTTCAGCGATGAGCTTCAATCCCGAAGTGACCCAGGATGCGTGCAAAGAGGCACTGAAGCGCTTGGACACGTTGATTTGCGCCGACCCGTCATCCCCAACGTTCGGCAGTGTGGATCGAGAGTTCTGGGCCTACCGAACCGTTCGCGGCTTTTCGTCGGCTCCGTTTCAACACGTAATGAGTGGGTTTGCCCACCTGGCCAAGAGCAGCGATGCATTTGATGCTGAGTTTCTCCGCGATCGTGCGATCAGTGTTATGGACTTCTGGTTGCGAAGCAGAAACTCAAACGGCTCGGTGGATGAGTGGTATCGCAATGAGCAGAGTTTTTGTGCAACGGCAATGGGCTTACACAGCGCATGCGAAACTCTCTGGTTGCTGAAGGAGGACATTGAGGCTCCTGAACTGAAGATTCGCTGCCAGAGTTTGTGTCAAACAGAATCATGGTTGAGCGGCAAGGTGAATCCGCTTGCTGCGAATCAGGTGGTTGCGTCAGTATCCGGAAGGTTCGTTCTCGGACGTCTCCTGGATGATGACGGCATTGCCGACCGTGCCCGCGATTCGCTTCGCTGGCTGAACTCCCAGTTCGCACGTCACGGATTTCTCCCCGAATATGGAGGACTTGATTTCGGCTATTCACTCCTGAGTATCGACCTCCTAGCGGTCGCCCATCAAGCCGGATTCGTGGAGTGCGAACCTCTCGTTGATGACCTGTGTCGGCAGTTGTGCACTCTTGTGAGTGCCTCGGGTGACCTGCCCTTCGTGCTCGGCTCGCGGGGGACCGCACACTCGTTTGTGGGTGGAGTCCACTACTTTTCTGGATATCTGAGTGCTGCGCTTGAGTTACGCGATCGATTCGCCATCCCAAATTCACAGAGCCAAGTTGAATCAGTTACCCGCTACGACGATCGGTATCTTGCAACATTTGCTTTCGCCGCCCTGACCCGACGAAGTGCCTTCGAGTCTGAAGGACGACCTGCCCTATCGAGACCATCTACGCCTGCGGGCGCTTTCGTGCAACCATTAGTAAAACATGCCGCCGGAAACGGAGGTTCGTTGTACATCAATGAGGCACTTGGTGGTGCCCTCTGCTGGATTCCGACTTCTGGCTCTCGGGTAGTACACCTCGGTTACGTATTCACCGACGAATCTGGGTGTCGATGGACTTCCCTGACCTCAGTGGATGAGGAGAGTGGTGAATATCAGTTTGTGAGAGTGAGTGACGCGTTGCCGTTACAGAAGAGTGAATCTTTGTACCGACTGGTGTTCCTCCTATGTCGCATACCACAGTTCGCGCGGTTGGTGTCTTGGTGGGCACGCACGCGAGTTGGGCGTCCAAACAGGAAGTGCACGATCTGGTTTGCGAGGGAAGCCGTGAGTGAGGGTGACCACATTATGGTTCATGATCGTCTTCGTATCTGGGGTCACTTGGTTGGTCGAATTTCGCGACTGGTGTCATTTCCATTTCACTCACCTTCGGCCGTTTTGATTGGCTCGGAAGGCGTTGAAGGTTACGAGTTCAACCGAGTGATCAATCAGCGGTCAGGCACTGAAGAGATAAGTATTCACTGGCGAATCACAGCAGACTCCAGCACAGGTGGCAAACTAGTCGCACCGTGAAAATCGCAGTCGTAATTCCTACGAAGAACGAGAGTGCAACGATTGCGACCGTGATTCGCCAAGCGAAAACAACACTGCAAAAGGCCGGACATGTTTGCCAAGTATTTGTAGCCGACGACTCCCACGATGATACCCGGCAAATTGCAGTACTTGAGGGGGCCACGATTGTCCGTGGAAGCGGAGAGGGTCTCGGTTCGGCAATGTTCCGTGGCTTGAAGGCCGCAGCAAAGTCAGAGCCTGATGCAATCGTGAGCATTGATGGAGATGGTCAGGCTGATGTTGCTACCGAACTGTTGACGTTCATCCAACCACTCGAAAGCAACAGTGCAGACTTAGTCCTTGGGTCTCGATTCAAGCAACCAGGAATGGTTGATTATCACTACAAGGCTCAGAATCGCCTCGGAACACGCATCTTGGTAGGGATGTTGAGACGCCGTACGGGGCTTCAACTCACAGACAGCCATGGTGGGATTCGAGCGATGCGGCCGGACGTAGTGCAGGAACTGGAGATGATCGGAACCCATACCTATGTCCAGGAAACGATTATTGATGCCCACGAGAAGGGTTTTCGAATCGTTGAACTTCCGAGTAGGTGGCTGCCCCGCGAGCATGGACGCTCGCGGGTAGTTCGATCGATTCCTAAGTATGTGTTGTACACACTCCCGGTGCTTCTACTTCGATCTGGCCAGCACATTCGTTGGCTCTACTCGCTTGGCGCAATCTCATTTGTTGCCGGATTTCTCTTCTTCGGCGTCATTCTTGTTCAAGAAGGATTTCAATACGCATTCACCAACCGGATTCCTGGACTCACCTTGGTCGCATTGCTCGTAACGACTGGCTTACAACTGTTCTTCTTCGGCTTTATATTGCAACTGTTGAAGCAAATCAAGCGTCGTGTCGATTAGCCGAGCCCCATGACTCAGTTACGGGGAGCGGTAATTGGATTCGGAAAACTTGGCTTACTGCATGCTGGGCTCATCAGCGGATTGCCAGAGAGTCAGCTTGTCGCGGTCGTTGAGTCCTCGCAGCTGATCAGGCGCGTGATTGGTCAACACTTTCCCCAAGTGGCGGTTTACGACAATCTTGAGGGCTTAATCTCGGCAGGCGGAATTGATCTTGCGGTTATTGCAACGCCAACCGGTAGCCATATCGATGCCGCTACTTCGCTAGTCGAGGCGAGTACTCCAGTGCTTATAGAGAAGCCTCTCTGCCTAAATGCAACGCAAGCAGAGCCGCTTGAGCGAGCGTTGGCAAGACGTTGGGTGCCCAACATGGTGGGATATATGGGCCGCTATATCGAGACATTTATGCACGCAAAACACTTGTTGTCGCGCGACGTGCTGGGTCCAGTTCGGATGATTCGTAGCTCCATGTACATCGAACAGCTTTTGACGCCTGGCGAAGGATGGCGTTACGACCCAAAGATTTCTGGTGGTGGTGTGTTGATCACCCAGAATTCACATGTCATCGACAAGTTGCGATGGCTATTTGGTGAGATTCTTGAGGTTTCTGGACATACAAATCGAGTCGTTTCATCCAGGGTAGAAGATCATGCACACGCGTACTTTCGTTTCGCGTCGGGTGCCGCCGGTTTTCTTGATGCCTCCTGGTCTGCGCGTCATTATCGAACACCCACGATCTCCATTCACGCTCAGGGCGATAATGGCACCCTCGATGTTTCGGATGATGAGGTCAGGATTTTTCTCGACTCACCGAGAGCCGATTGTCAATCTGGATGGACTCAGTGGCGAACACCAGACCTCTATCAGTCGGTACCGCTCGATATTGGGGGTACGCAATACACCCGACAGATGGTGGACTTTCTTGGTGCCGTTCGAAGTTGGTCAGGGGTGCAATCAGATGTTGCTAGCGCACTTCGAACTCAACAAGTAATTGATGCAATATACGAGTCTGCGTCGCAGAGCGGTGTCGGCATCATGATTGCAACATGACTCACACACGGTTACCAAGATTGGTGCTTGGGCACAATCAGTTCTTCGGTGTAAATCATCTCTCGTCGCAACAAGGAGCAGAGCGCGCAGCGCACTTTGCGAAAGTCGAGAACGTCCTTCATGTAGTGAATCGAGCAATTGAGTCTGGTGCTGGCGGTCTGATGTTGTCCACTCATCCGCGGGCTGTATCAATCTGTGATGCTTTGCGTGCTGACCACAGATTGCGGAACGATCTCCAAATGTTCCCACTTCTCCCATACGCCCAGAAGTATGTGACCAAGGCAAATGAGGTTGGAATGGTGCGCGCCGTTACCGGAGTGCTGTCTGATGCAAGTGTTAGGGATCGTCTCGGTCTCGGCATCGACTTCGCACGGACCATCGTGCGACGAGATCCAATTGACGTCGTTCGGGCTTTGATCCGCCTTGAATTGCGGATATTCCGAAAGCTGTCGGTACCAGTCGTGTTCTTGCACGATGCAATAAGTGATCTACTGCTGTCTCTGGATATGCCCAAGGTGTTCGAGGTTTATTGTCGCACGCTTCAGAATCGGTTCGGAGCAAGGATGGGCGTAGCCACAAAGAACCTTCCGTTCTTAGTGGATCGATTTTCGGCGTGGGGACTGGAGCTTCCTGCAGTACTTACTCATGTGAACAGAGTTGGATTTCATGTCAACCCATCACAAGATGTTCACGAGCAGTATTTGAACAGTCCTGAACTTGAGATAATGGCGATGGGAACACTTGCCTCTGGGTATCTCAAGCCTGACGATGCCGCAGGGTATGTACTTCAGTTTTCTGCGGTGAAGTCAGTCGTGATTGGTGCGAGCTCGTCCACCCACGTTTCTGAGGTTATGGCTCCGTACTTACGTACATCCGAGTGATTTCGACGATGTGTGCGATATGAGATTGACGAGCTTCTCATTTTGAGCATGAATCGGAAGCCACCTCGAGATATTGCGGCCTTCTTTGTCGCAGCCAGTGCGGTGCTGTTGTGGTGTGTGGTAGGTGTTCTCAATGTGGAGATGGGACTTCATATTGAGTACTCGTTGGGAACGAGTTCTGGTTGGCACTCCTGGTTCACTCGTGGCGCACCGGGAGAGGCGATTCGCAATTGGGGTGTACCGATCTACGACCAGTGGTCAGGACTGGGATATCGATTGCCCACACAGGGATTGCTGAGCGATACCCCGCTTGCGTATCTGGGTTTGGTACTTCCGATGAATTTCGTAGTCGCAGTTTCGTGGCTGTCTTCTCTATGGTTCATGTTCACGTTGGTCCACCGTTGGGTCGCATCGTGGGTTGCAACTCATCGCACAGTGTGGATGGTTTTGGTGGATTCATCCTTGCTCGGTGTTATGTCGTTTTACACCTTGTGGCACGGTTGGCAGGAGTATGTAATCCAGATTGCAGGTGCAGTTGTTTGCATAGTCAGTCTGACCTCCCGCGAGATCGTTGAAAACCCTGAGCGGGTGCGTCTATTC
>Ga0194130_10007263_pt1 | contig 12352 bp, 14 predicted proteins | sample TA2KigsurfametaG_FD_160084 | JGI IMG/M metagenome (GOLD analysis project Ga0194130, IMG submission 160084) | Freshwater microbial communities from Lake Tanganyika, Tanzania - TA2015050 Kigoma 12 surface | ecosystem: Environmental > Aquatic > Freshwater > Lake | place: Tanzania: Lake Tanganyika... | reverse complement strand
TCCGCCTTGCCAGGTCGAGGCCGTAGGCCGAGGGCTTGTCACTTGGCTCTTGAACCCTTTGTCCCTTGACCCTATCGCCCCGGTCCGTAGCGAAGCCGGACCGCGGCGCGGAAAGCGGCCCTCTACAAGGGCCTAGAAGGCGTTTTCGCTTGCCGGGTGGGGTGATGGTACCCCTCGCTTCCGGGCCTCGAGAGCCATCAGTCCCGACAAAATATAAGAACCGTCCGTTTCTTATATGGAATCCTATTGACCAACCTTATTTGGTTTCCTATTATGAAACCAAAGAAGGGGGCGGCCAAAGGATGAAGGCTATCGGATACATCAGGGTCTCGACCCAGGAACAGGCATCCGAGGGATATAGCCTGGCTGCCCAGGAATCCAAGATCCGGGCTTATGCGGACCTGTACGGGATCGAGCTGGTGGCCGTGGTCTCGGACGCGGGCGTAAGTGCCAAGAGCATCAATCGCCCCGGCCTGTCCGAGGCTCTGGCCCGCATCGGGGCCGGGGAAGCCGAGGGGCTGGTGATCCTGAAGCTGGACCGCCTGACCCGGAACGTGGCTGACTGGAACGCCCTGATTGACCGTTACTTTGGCAAGGACGTTGCTCTCATGAGCGTTTCGGACCAGATTGACACCCGGACCGCCGGGGGGCGTCTTGTCTTGAACGTCTTGGTGAGCGTGGCCCAGTGGGAGCGTGAGGCCATTGGGGAGCGGACCGCCGCGGCCTTGGCCCAGAAGCAGGCCCAGGGCGAGCATGTGGGGGGTGTGCCCTTCGGGTCCCGGGTTGAGGGGACCGCCCTGGTGGCAGTCGAGGCCGAAGCGGAAGCCGTGGCCGTCATTCAGTCCCTTCGGGCCGAGGGGGCCACGCTGCAGGCCATTGCCGAGACCCTGAACGCCCGGGGCGTGGCCACCAAGAGGGGCGGGCGTTGGTATGCCATGACCGTCAAGAACGTCCTTGGGCGGGCCGCATGACGGCCCGTGGCCGGGCCCGGGCAGAAGCCGTGGCTATCCTTGGCCGAGCCGCGGTAGAGGAATCCTTGGTCGATTTCGAGGAATCTGTCCGGACCTTCATGGCCCGGGGCGAAGAGGTCCGGGCCGCCGCCTCGAGGATCCGCGGGTATCTCCCTCGGGATCCGGATGGCGCCCGGTCCTTTGCCGAGTCCCTGCCACGCCCGGTTCTGTTGGCTCTGGCCGCAGCTTGGGCGGGTGACGCGGGCCGGGCGGCCCTTTCCCGCCTGGGAGTGACTGAGCAATGACGGAAGACAAGAAAGGCGGTCGAGGCGGCCTGCGTCCGGGCGGGGGCAGGAAGCTCCTCGGGACAGACGCCCGCCGGACAGTATCCTTCAGCCTGCCGCCGGACCTGGCCGAGTGGCTGGACGAACGGGCCCAGGCGAAAGGGCTGTCCCGGTCCGAGGCTCTGACCCGGATCCTCGAGGGTTTGCGAACTTCTGGATCTACTGATTTCGAGAGTTTTCGGCCCGAATCGTGAAGTCTCTCGCCGTTCCGAATCAATGCGCGGAAAGCCGTCACGCAGGGGTCTTGACCAGACTCGCGGTGCAATCCAACCTAAACAGGGGGGACGCGGACAACCGCTAACCCCGAAAAGAAGAAGACCCAGGGCGGCAACCCCGAGCCTTCTGTGAACTGGATCCCCCTGCCGCTCCTTCTGGCTGGTGGTTCCGCGTTATCTGTGTACCACTAAACCACATCCCTGATTGTGATGGGAGGGGGGGGGGCGCAGATTCCGCGGGCCATCGGACAAACATCCGAGGTATCGCGTGAAACCGCCTAACAACCCCATCAGGGGCCTCCGAGAGGCCCATGGGTTCACCCTGTCCGAGGCCTCCGTGGCTTGGGGCGTGAGCCGCTCTTCCCTGTCATCCCTCGAGGACGGAGGGCGTGAAAGCCTTTCCGGGGACGTCCTGGAAGCCCTGTCCCCCCTGTCCCCCACCATTGCCGAGGACTATCAGGCATGGCGCGGGGCCTACCGGACCGCCCTGACCGGGGGTGATCGGCCATGATGGACGCGGCTGATATCAGTCCAGTCCGGGCCCTGAGAGAGCGTATGAATCTCTCGTTTATGGACGCCCTTTTCGCTTGGGATCTTTGCCCTTCGGACCTTCAAGGCCTCGAGGACTGTTGGTTTGACCAAATCCCCCACACGGCTCTTTTGCGAATTGCGCGCGGGACAACTTCACCAGGTGAGCGAAAAGGATTCCCTTCCGCCGCCCAATCGGCATGGATGAGAAGCCTTTCCGCGGCCTACATAGCATGGGCAAAGGGCGTATTCGCCCGGCGCCAGGCGGAATTCCATTCCACGCTCCCCCGCCGGAAAATGGGGGCGGCATGATGTCGCACCAAGGATTCACGGTCGAGCGCGACAGGGAAATCCTTGTCGAGAAAATCGGGATACCAGAGGCCGCCCGATGGCCTGAGCGTGGGGAAAATCGGGCCTATTGCCCTCTCTGCAAACACGAAAAATCCAAGAATAAGAACTTCACGTTCAACTTCAAGCCGGACTCCGGCCTTGGGGGGGCCTGGAAATGCCATCGCTGCCAAAACGAAGGCGGGATACTTGGATTGATTCAGGTGGCTTTAGGCGTTTCTGAAGATGAATCCAAGCGGATCTACTGGCCAAGCGGACAAGGACGAAAGGTATCCAAGAGAAGCCTTTCACAGGCCCAACAGGCAGCCCCTCGAGTGATTGTGCCCGAGTGGCCACAAGGCCCGGGAAACACGCCTTCTAAGGCCGAAGAGAGGGGTTACAGGCCACGCCCGGATGTGGTCGAGTTTCTTTACCGGGAAGTCCCGGACGGGCCACTCTGCCTCAAGAAGAAAATCACCCGATCAGGGATTGGAAAAGACGGGAAGCCCGACAAGTCCATTGAATGGCTTCATCAGGCAGGGGACGGACGGTGGGTATCGGGCTTGGGTGGCCGAAAGGCCTTCCTTTACCGTTGGACAGGAATTCAAGAAGGCCTGCAGTCCGGAACCCTTCAGAACCACGGGATCATCTTCTTGGCCGAGGGTGAGCAGAAGGCGGACCTTATTCTTGACGCGGGTCTTCCTGCCACGTTCATCCCGGGCAGCGTCACGGGCGAGATCCTTGAGGCCGCCGCGGCCTGTGGTCTTGAGTGGGCCATCCTGCCGGACGCTGATCCGATTGACCCAAACACAGGCAAAAAGCCGGGCAAAGAGAAGGCCGAAACCTGGGCCAAGGCCCTTCTAGGCCAAGGAATCCGGACAAGCGTCCTTCACCTGCCGGGCCTTGACCAAGAGAAGAAGCATGATGTCCAGGACTGGGCCTGGGGCCACGGATGGACGGATCCTGAACCAGAGGGCAAAGGAACAGTCCTGACCCGCCCAGACGAGATGAGGGCGGCCCTAGTGGCCGAACTGGGAAACCGTGAAGCCTGCCTCATGGAACTGGTGACACCTGCCGCGGCAAGCCGTGACGGGGACGGGGGACAAACCACCAAGAGGGGGCGGGCCACGCTCTCGACCACGGCCCAGGCCATCCGAGATCTGACCGCGGAAGTCGGGGTCATCTTCATGGAGACCTTCACCAACAAGCTGCATGTGATCCCCGGGCCCGTCCTCGAGGGCCAGCAGGCCCGCCCCTGGACGGACCATGACCTGCTGCAGGTTCAAGAGTTTCTGCAGCTTCACGGGGGCCTCTCGACCGTCTCAGAGCGGACGACAGAGGCCGCGGTGATGCTGGTGGCCGGGGAACGGAAGCGGGATGTCCTAGCGGACTACCTGCAGGGCCTCACATGGGATGGGGTTCCGCGGATCCGGACGTGGCTTGAACAAGCCTATGGGGTGACGCTGGACCCCTATCTCGAGGCCGCGGGAAAGGTCTGGATCCTCGGCATGGTGGCCCGGGCCCTATCCCCGGGATGCAAGATGGACGACATGCCCATCCTAGAGGGGCCGCAGGGAATCAAGAAAAGCCAGAGCATCCGGGAACTAACCGGGGCCGCGTGGTTTGCGGACCTGGAATACGTCCCGAACGACAAGGACTTCATCCTGCAGATCCAAGGCCGTTGGGCAGTCGAGATCTCGGAACTGCAAGGATTCAACAAGGCCGAAGCCAACGGAATCAAAGGATTCCTGAGCAGGCAGACGGACCCCATCCGGAAGCCTTATGGGCGGATTGTCGAGGATCTGGGCCGGCGTTGTGTCCTGGTGGGGACCACCAATAACCATGAGTACCTTCGGGATCCAACCGGGGGGCGTCGATTCTGGCCCATCCCGGTCCAGCTTGTTGACCTGGACTGGATCCGCGCAAACCGGGATCAGCTATTTGCCGAGGGCGTGGCCCTCTACAAGGCCGGGGAACCCTGGTGGGTCGAGGACGAGAGCGTGAGGGCCAAGGCCCGTGAGATTCAAGAATCACGGACTCAGGAGGACTCATGGGCCTCTGTCGTTCAAGAGTGGCTGGAACAGCAGTACGGAAGCGCGGTTATCACAACCGCCATGATCCTGTCCGAAGCTCTCGACATCCCGAAGGACCGCCAGAGCCAGAGGGAGCAAATCCGAGTGAGCAACGTCATGACGGGACTCGGGTGGGCCAAGAAACAAGAAACAGTAGGCGGGAAAAGGGACCGTTACTGGCGCCGGACTTAGCCTGGCCAGTCGAATCCGCCCCCTCGGCAAGTTGCCGAGGGGGTTTTCGTCGCAACTGAACAAGTCTCAAACCCAGTATCCATGCGGTTCTGCACAACCTGAACAAGTCTACTGAACAAGTCTAAAAATGCCAAAAACCCAGTATCCATGCGGTTCTGCACAACCTGAACAAGTCTAAATACTAAAACACCCATGAAGTTTTAGACCCAACTGCAGGGCGAGAGGGGGGTGTATGGGATGCGCGTGTGTGTAAAACACATGATCATTTTGGGGTTTGAGACTTGTTCACCCTGTGCAGCGCAGCTTCCTGTAAGGGTTTCAGCCGTTTTTAGACCTGTTCAGTAGACTTGTTCACCCTGTGCAGCGTGGCTTCCTGCAAGGGTTTGAGACTTGTTCAGTAGATCCGTTCTTGCCTCGAGAGGGTAGGGTTTAGGCTGTTTCGGCAGGCCCATAAAAAGAAGAAGCCGGGCAAGCGTGGATAGATCACGGACGGACCGTGGCCTGTCCTCGGACAATCCGGGAACGGACCGCGGGCCGATGGCAGACAACCGCGGACGGTTCAGGGTGTCCCGATGCTTACCACTCGACAGGCGGCAGAACGTCTAGGGGTTCCGGCCTCGACTCTCAAGGCGTGGCTTGCAAGTCTGCCGATAGATGCCCCCACGGACAGCCATGGCCGCCGTCGCCTGGATCCCGATGCTCTGGCCGTCCTGGAACAGGTGAAGGCCCTCAGAGGCGAGGGGATGGGGTACCAGACCATCCGCCGGGCCATCCGGACGGACAACCGCGGTCCGTCCGCAGACGAGCCCGTGACGGGCAGGGGACAGGCCGAGGACAACCCCGGCCCGTCTGCAGTCGGACAGGAGGCCATCATGGCCGCTATGCTGGAACAGGTCTCAGCCGTCATCCGGGCCGAGACCGGACTATCAGAGAAGTTTGCCGCCGCGGCCCGACAGGTCGGGCGCCTCGAGGCCGAGAACAACATGCTCCGGGAGCAACTGTCCGCGGCCCAGGATCGGATCCGCCTTCTCGAGGCCCCGGCCCCCCGGCCATGGTGGAAGAGGATTTTACGGTAATGTATCCATATAGCTTTGTTAATTTAGGTATATTGGTTTCTATTTTCTTTTTTGTCGTGTCAGATGGCAAAAGTAAAAGAGAAAAGTACGCTATTGAAACGTTTCTCAGCTTCTTTTTCATGTGTTGGATAGGCCTTCGCTTAGGTGAAGGCGATGAAAGTCTAAATGCTTTTCTTTTGGGGTTGAGTTTTATTTTATGGATCAGAGGCTTGTTTCTGTTCAATAAAGCCGAAAAACAGGAAAGAGACTGACTCTATATTGGCTTGAAGTCATCGCCTTGTATCCGTCATTAATAGGCTATGCCACGCCCCACCAAGAAGTCCGCCGCGGTCGAGTCTCATATCCTCGAGGCCTTGGCCGCGGGCCAGTGTCGGGGTACTGCCGCCGCCCTGTCCGGGGTGGGGGCCTCGACCCTTTCCCGCTGGATCTCGGAAGACGAGGACTTTGCTCAGGCGGTCCAGACTGCCGAATCCCGGGCCGTGGCCGCAGCCCTTGGGGCCATCACCCATGCCGCTGCGTCCGGCACATGGCAGGCGGCGGCTTGGTGGCTCGAGAGACGCTACCCGGCAGAGTGGGGCCGGAACAGGCGGACGGATGAGGGCCTGCTACCCGAGACTATCGTGATCCAATGGGCAGATGAGACGAGGGCCATTTAGAATAACTGGGACGCTTGGATTTGCTCTGAAAAGGTAGTGAGCATAATGAGACCTTGGATTGCCCTCTTGTCTTTGGCTGCCTTTTTGCCGGTTGGTCAGGCCGTTGCCGCAAAGAGAACAGAGGTCAAGTCAGCATCACGGAAGATGGCTACTCCCGCCGGAAGTGACAGCTCAGGCAATAATCTGCGGCATTTGCCACGAGGCACCTTCCAGATGGGCTCGCCCTCAGGCGAGTCGGGTCGTGATTCCGACGAGACCCAGCACCGGGTGACGCTTTCGCGAGACTTCCTGATGCAGGAGACGGAGGTCACGCTGCGGCAGTGGATAAGCCTGATGAATAACGACCCATCGAAATTCAGTTGCCATGGTCATTACAACCGCCCTGTCGAGCAGGTGAGTTGGTTTGACGCCGTAGCCTACGCCAACGCTCTGTCGGTCGCGGATGGCCTGCCTGTAGCCTACGACCTGTCCGGTTGTTCCGGTACCCCGGGCAAAGAAAACTACTCTTGCGACAATGTGACGCTGACGGCCCCCACCCCCTATGCGACCACGGGCTGGCGCCTGCCCACGGAGGCGGAGTGGGAGTATGCGTACCGTGCCGGCAGCAGCACGGCTTGGTACTTCGGTTCCGACAGCAAACTCTTGGGGACGTATGCGTGGTTCAGTGACAACAGTAGCTTCGAGCAGACATACGTACGTGCAAGGCAGATTGATAGGCAAGGTAACATCCTATACGAGCCCGTTTACGGTGTTGGTCCTGTACTGCCATCAGCAAGAGGTACCCTCCCGGTCGGCATGAAGAAGCCCAATGCATGGGGCCTGTACGACATGGCGGGCAATGTGTGGGAGTGGTGTTGGGACTGGTATGGCGATTACCCAGGCACGGTGACGGACCCGGTGGGTCCCACATCAGGCTCGCTCCGGGTGTTCCGCGGTGGGTCGTGGAACCTCGACGCGTCCAACGCGCGTGCGGCGGTCCGCGACAGCAACTTCCCCGGCCGCCGCTACTACCGCCTCGGCTTCCGCCTTGCCAGGTCGAGGCCGTAGGCCGAGGGCTTGTCACTTGGCTCTTGAACCCTTTGTCCCTTGACCCTATCGCCCCGGTCCGTAGCGAAGCCGGACCGCGGCGCGGAAAGCGGCCCTCTACAGGGGCCTAGAAGGCGTTTTTGCTTGCTGGGTGGGGTGATTGTGCCCCTGCTGTTTGTCGCGCGCCCTGTGGGCCCTTGTGCGCGGCCTTCGGTGGTGTGCGAGTTTGTCCTGCCAAGTCTCAGGCGCGGTGCCCACAGTGCGCGCATAACGTCGCGCATAATCACCATGCGCTTGTGTGTTTATGCCTGAAATCGTTACGGTGCAAGGGTTTCAGCCGTTTGTCACCGGCGTCAAAAACGTCGCATAACGTCACTTATGTAAATCCCGCGGTGGGTTCACCGTGCCTTTGGTGTGGCTGTCACTGTGGATTGACCGTGGCCAAGGCAGGCTTGCCGCATGCACACGATAGACCAGGCGGCCACGTCTTTAGGGGTTTCCCCCAGCACGGTACGGGCATGGTGCGACCTTGCCGGTTTGCCGCCACGGCGAGGCGCACGAGGCCGGCGGACCCTGACAGCAGAGGACATGGCCAGGCTCGAGGCCGTCGCCAGGATGCGTCAGGCAGGGCAGGACATGGACCTTATCCGCGCCGCACTGGGTGTGGCCACAGATTCCCCACAGCACGTCACCACGGTCAAGCCGCTAATAGACACCGCGGGTTCACCGTCGCCACAGGCCATGCTGGATCGGCTGGCGGGAACGCTTGAAGCGGCCATAGGTGAAGGGGAACGCTGGGGGGCGGTGCTGGCCCGGTTGGCCACGCTCGAAACAGAGCTATCCGCCACGCGCGACCGGCTGGCCACGCTCGAGGCGCAACACACGCAGACCCTTGCCCGTGTGACCGCGCACGAGGCCCGTAAACCGCGCTTCGGCTGGGTGGCCTTGTCTGTGGCCGTCGCAGCCACGGCAGGGGCCTTGCTAGGGCGTCCAGTGCCCGTAGAGGCTGCGCCTAGCTTGGTGGCGCGGGTGAGTGCACTGGAAAAGGACGTTGCCCTGCTGAAGGTGGCGGCGAACACCTTGGCGGGTCACACCCAATCCCTGAAACTTACATCCGCTGCTGTTCCCGCTGTTTGGAATCCGTTCCCTGGCTTTGGGACTGACAGGAGGCCTGTCGTTTGGATGCTTGAGAGCAAAGCCGGCGTAATGAAGTATTGGGCCGAAGAAACCCAGTCACGGCCGGACAAAGTAACCAGTGACGACCTCTGCTCTTACTGCCCAGGCGTCGTGCCCAGACCATAGCACACGCTTTCGGACACACTGCATTTAGCTGGTTTCCTGCGAAACCGGCAAAGGACTTGCACAGATTCGAGCAAGCCAGCATCCTGAAAAAGATGAAGACCGGGGCTACTACCCCCCGGCCTTCGGTGACAAGTGCCCGCTCTCTAACTGCTGGCGCTGCCAAACCCGATAACAGGATAAAGCCCAGTTGACAAACGTCAAGCGGTGCAAGTCACCTGAAACCTAGGCGCGGTGGCGTCCGGCGGCAACCTACAGAGGTTTCCGAATGGCTGCCGATTATCCGCCTAACCCCCTGAAAGCCTTGCGCCAGAAGTGCGGCTACACGTTGGCCAGGGCCAGTATGGCTTGGGGGGTCCACCGCTCTACGCTGGCTTCCCTCGAAGACGGTAGCGCCGGAAGCATCACGCCGGCCGTGTTGGAGCGCCTGGCTCTGAACCTGGTACCCGTGGCGACCGCCAGGGCAGCATGGACGCAAGACCTCGAGGCCCACTATCAGGCGTGGCGCACTGCTGCTGGCGCAGCTATCCGCGGTGGCCAAGCATGACGCTAACAGGGGAATCTATCTTTACGCCGGAACGCACACGGCGTGCGCTCGAGCGCCTGGGGCTTTGGCAGCAAGCCGAAGGCCGGCCAGGGTGGCCGAACCGTCGGGCACGGATACCTTGTCCGATTCACAGCGGAACGGATGACAGCTTCGCGCTAAAGCCAGACGGCGACTGGTATTGCCACAGTCGGTGCGGCCGCGGTGGCCGTCTGCTGAGCCTGATAGCGGAGCTCGAAACCGTCAGTCGCGAGGATGCCAAGGCCTGGTACCTGGGGGACGAAGCCAGCCAGCCAGCCGCCAGGATTAGTACGCACAGCCTAACCCGGCGCGTGCCACAGGCCACAGCCGCGGCCACCGCATCCGCCAGCACACGGGGGGGACGGCCACGAGACATGAAGCCGGCGCGGTATGTATACCGGCTCACGCGTGATCTCGAGGCTGGCATCAATAACCCATCGCGAGTCAGCAAAGCAATTACGCGCCAGCAACAGGCGGGCGGGGGCAAACCAAAGAAGCGGCCGTTCTGGCAAATCTGGACAAATGAGGATGGCTGGAAAGATCCATCCCTTGAGTTGTACCGGCAGGCTTTCGGGCAGGACGACATGCCGGAACGCTTTTGGTACACGGACGCATTAGAGCAACATGCCGCGCTTGAATTCTTGCCCAGTGGCCGTTTTACCTTTGTCCCTGCCATTGGCGACAAGGCCCCAGCAGACCCGCGTCTTTGGGTTGTAGAGGGCGAGGAATGTGCATGGCTGTTGAGCCGTGCCGGGCTGTGCGCCACGACAGGAGCAAACGGGTCCAACACCTTCAATAGCGGCATGTCGGAAGGCATGACAGCATTCCTGAGCCAGTGGCCGGCCGGCGTGGTGATCCTGCCTGATAACGACGGGCAAGGCGAAAGGTACGCGCTGGCGGTCGCCAGGGCGGCACAGGCGGCCGGCGTGCCCGTGTGGATAGTAAACCTGCCCGGCCTGCTGGAAGCGGAAGACGTGCTGGATTGGGCCTGGGAGTCTGATTACCTGCCGCCAGAGGGTTACGACGCGGCCGCCACGATAGACGCGCATGGTATTCGGCGTGGCCTACTCGAGGCGGTGAGCGAATCGGCCCCATGGAAGCCTTCGCCGGAAACCACGACACAGGCACCAGCCGCGCCGGCCTTCAGGATTATGAGCTGTGCGGATATAGCCGCAGCCAAAAGCGATGCGCCCCGGCACATCTTCGGCACGCGAGACGGCACGCCGGTCATCGGCGCAGGCGTCATCTTGCTGGGTGCGCCACCGAAGATTGGAAAGTCGTGGGTCACGCTCGAGCTTGCCTACAGCATGGCGACCGGCATGCCAGCCTTCGGACTGCTGTATCCAGAAGGCGCGGACGATTCTTCGGTCATCTACGTCAACTCAGACAGGCAGGACGCGGGACTGGTACTGGCACACCGACAAGCGGCGATTCTTGACGGGCGTCCGGAGCCGGAAAACATCGACTGGTTTGACGCCGATGGGGACGCCCCAATGCCACAAGACGAAGCGCTTGTGGCTGCCGTGCTTCAGAGGGTCAAGGAGCGAGGCAACACGCGCCTGGTCGTAATCGACACGCTAACGGCCGCCACAGGCCCGGCGACGAAGCGTGGCGACCTTCAGGCGCTCGAGCTTGCACAGGTGTTGCGGTGGAAGGCGGTCACTAGTCATGGCGCCAGCGTGGTTCTGGTGAAGCATTCCCCAAAGCTGATCTATGCGGATGTGGGGTCAAACTTCGCCGGCAGCAACGGCCTACTGGCTGGCGTAGATCAGGGCCTTTACCTCGAACGCAAAAGAGACGCGAACACTGCCGCACTGGTCGTGTTAGGCGGTCGCACAGGCATCGCATCAAGCGTAGAGATAGAGGCAACGGCGTCCGGTCGCTTTACCGGCAAACAGATTCACCACGGCGCTCCCAGAGGCAGCATGGAAGACCGCGACAAGGTGCGCGAACTGGCGGCGCTACACCCCTCAGGGATAACCGCATCCCTGGTCGCGGCGGCACTCGAGAAGCAACCTAATACGGCCACGCAATTACTGGTCCGCATGACGAAAGCCGGCGAACTCCGCAGCACGACCAGGGGAGTTTACGCGCTTCCATAGCCGCATGAACGTGACACATGGTGACAGGGTTATGACAGCTTATGACAGGCCCTGTCACTTTCAATTTTTGGAAAACTGTCACTTTCTCCTAGTGCCATGTTTTCTCTGTCATAAGGAAGGCTCTATTCCTTTATTCACAGTGGTTTCAGGTTATGACAGGTGGTGTCATAAACTGTCACGATGGTGTCATAAAGGACGACAGGCAAGGGGCTTTTATGACACTTCCCACATGGGACTAAGCGAGACTGATAACGGCGGTTTCGGTGTCCCCATGAAAAGCGTTTGTAGATTCCGCTCGAGCCGCACGACCAGGCGCGTCCCCTCAGCGGCTCTAAAGGGGATTTATCCCCTTCGCGTTCGCGCGCATGGCGGCAAATTTTCGGCTGCTTCCGTCCTTTTTGGGGTGTAGATTCTCGCCTAAGCCCCTGTGCTATCGCGCGCGCGACTTGCGCCGGCTGGCCGTCGCCAGCAGGCTAGGGGTATGGGCAGACGGACTAAGCGAAACCCGGCTGTGGTGGCCGCTATCCTCGAGGCTCTGGCGGCCGGCCAGGCGCGGGGCACGGCCGCGGCGTTGGCGGGGATAGGCGCTACCACGCTGGCCCGATGGGTTGCGGATGACCCTGACCTTGCCTGCCGCGTCGAGCAGGCCGAAGCACATGCTGTGCGGGACGCGCTGGGGGTCATTCACCGTGCGGCCGAATCCGGCACATGGCAGGCGGCGGCATGGTGGCTGGAAAGACGCTACCCGGCAGACTGGGGCCGGAACAGGCGGGCGGATCAAGGCCTTCTACCCGAGGAGATCGTGATCCTGTGGCCAGAGGAGTCGAGGGTCGGTTAGACTAACTCGCCAAGAGAAGCGAGCGTGGATATAGAAGCAGCGCAATGCGACCCAATATGACAGTTTTGCTCCCAGCTGGCACCTTCCAGATGGGCTCACCCTCAGGCGAGTCGGGTCGTTCTTCCGACGAGACTCTTCACCAGGTGACGCTTACGCGGGACT
>Ga0194130_10007261_pt1 | contig 12353 bp, 3 predicted proteins | sample TA2KigsurfametaG_FD_160084 | JGI IMG/M metagenome (GOLD analysis project Ga0194130, IMG submission 160084) | Freshwater microbial communities from Lake Tanganyika, Tanzania - TA2015050 Kigoma 12 surface | ecosystem: Environmental > Aquatic > Freshwater > Lake | place: Tanzania: Lake Tanganyika... | reverse complement strand
GGTGAACATGATTGCGGATCATCATATAAGTCAGGCGTTTACGGGCGAAGGATTGGACACTAAAGTTAGAATCCCTGATGCTTTCAGATTTAAGATTAGACCTAGAGGTGGTTTAGATAAAACTCTTCCAGTTAATATCGATCAAAGATCTATAACAACGGTTGCGATAGAAAATTCTAAGGGTGAAATAAGGGACCTTCCGTTGGTTAACGCTTCATTTAGAGGAAAAGAAATGGTGGTTGCAGATGACATCATGTCCACCTATAAGGCGGCGCTTGGAACCTTTGATATGGACGACTCTGGACTCCCGATAATGCACACGTACACAGATGCAAACGGAAGGCAAAGAATAGCTTTCGTAACAATGCGTGATCCAAAGGGTTTCGAAGAATCTATTTTAGTTAAACCTCAACTTGATACGGTGGATTCATTGGACGCATTGCTTCTTTCTGATAGCTCAGATGCGCCTCTAATAAAAGAACAGTTAAGGAAAGCTCAGCAAACACATATCGATGAATTAGTACACAGAGTTTTTGAAGAAACTGGTTATGACATTCATGCAAAAGACGCAGTTGATATTACTCTGGATATATTAAGAAGACCCGATTCTGTTGATCCCGCTAGCGATACAACTAGAGTTCTTCAAGACAGACTTACGAGTCTTAGATCAACCATGATAAGATTTCACGGTCAAAGGGAGGGCGCAGAAAAATTTGATGTACTTACGGAAACGGTTGTTAGGATATTGAGGGAAGGTATGTATGGTACACATTTGGGAGAGGATCTTGTTGCAATAACACCAATTAACCAAAGATTAATTGACACTCTTTCAGAAAGAGCTTCCGCATCAATTAGGGGTAGAGACGTGTTGAGCTCCGCGGCAATCGAAGGGCGGTGGAATTCCAGATGTGCCAATAGGTATATTTCGCAACCTGAGCATTGAGCAGGGAGCTCCTTATTCTTATTCCAAATATGTTGAGTTGCAAAGAGCAGATGACTTGGCGGATCCAGCGCGCGTACGAGATGTTGTGCGCAAAACTTTGACGAATCTAGGTATTGACCCAGAATCTTTTGATGAATCGACAATTGGTAATTTATTCCGAGATGATGCAGTAGGTGACGCCGCAAGAGCGCCTTATGGAATAACTAGAGAAAAAGCTTATGCTGCGGGTACACAATCTATTTTAGAATACTCACAAGAACTTAAAGGCGCCGCTCTCACAGATCCCAAAGCAATTGATAAATCGCTAGGTGTGACGATCAACAGAACTGCATCTGCAAACTTTCTAGTGCCACAATTGTCGAACGCGGATGCATTGGTTGATGTAGCCGAAGGCCGTTCTCCCAAAATTGGAAGCGCCGTTAGAAGTATACTGAAAAATAATACAGCAACATCTGGAATTGTAGCGCCTTCAGATTTCGTCGACCTAATAAAGCAAATGACTGGAATGACCAAGGTTAAGGGTTTGAGTACAATTGGCGACACTACCACTGTGGCCGGCAGAATAGAAAATGCAAGGCATCGATCTGCCTATGAGGCAATAGCAAAATATGTCAATGATGAGAACGTTGAAGCGATACGCGAAGGGAGAATGGTTGAGGCAACTGCGGACACTCTTCATGATTATTCAATATCTCCCGCCGCAATTGCAAAAGCCAATCTTGAACAACAAACTAGAGAATTAGCCAGACAAAGAGCCGTTATGTTATCACTGGGCAAAACCGTAGAAGATTTGCCAGGATTTGATCCGATGATGATGGATAGGGGTGGAAGACTTCTTAAAGAAGACGTAATTCGAGCGAAAGATGTGATGTTGGAGGAACAAAAAAGAGCTTTGGAAGAATTAAGAACAGCTGGAGCTGATGTAACAAGTCTAGAATCTTCAATTAACGCACTGCAAAACGCTAATTTTGATCAAGTAAAACAAATACTTAGAATGGGACAAAATTTAATTCCCCAATATGGTTCCGTAACAACAGCTCACAAGATAGCTACTGAAGGAAAAGACGCGTTGAGTTCCGCATCGATTAAACCAACTAGGAGTCTTATGGCCCAAAACAGAGCGGTTGCCGACCCAAGATATGTAGAAGACGCAGCCAGTTTTTTGAGAACAAAAAAAATAAGAAGTTTATTTAATGAATTAAAACGATTCGAAATACTAGATCCCAAAACAACAATACCAGTAAAGGTGTTGGAAACGCAAGAAAAAGAAGTTAAAATGGCAATTAGACAAGAGGTCTCAAGGGGTTTGAGGGTAATCTCAGATATCCATAGTGGTCCTGGAGTAAATGTTTTGGATATAGTTGACACTATTGAGGCGGAACTTCAAAGCCAATTCGGCGAAAATGCAAAAAAGTTTTTGCAAGGTTTTGGTCATGAGGGTGAAGAAGATATAATGATTCAGCTTCAACTACTTGCGGAGAGAAGAAGGTTGGCAAGATCAGTTGTGTACGACTCCAGGGCAAAGGGATTGGTTTCTAGACAATTGAATATGCTTAGAATACCACTTCCAGGCACGCCTGAACTTATGGATGTAACCCCAAATCAAGCCAGAGATCTGTTGAAGGGCATACCGATGCCGCATGATCCGTCCCGAACCTATAATATTACTGATGAAAATTTAAGATCCTATCTAGAATTGATAGCAGATGAAGATCCAAGTGTTGGCGCCACAGGAGAAAAAAGGACATCTGCCACAAGATTGGCATCAGAGGCTTACGCGGAAAGAAGGCGCACAATCGCAGAAAGAGAGATTCAGAGCGATCTCGATGCAATAACGACAAGAATGAGATCAGCTTCGCCACTAGACCCGTCCGAGGCAGCAGAACTTACGTCAGAAATGGCGGATGAAATACCACCACCAATAGGTGAAATTCTTGATGTAGCGACAAGTCCATATAGAAGAATATCGGAAATGTTAAGGGATAATACAAGTTCGTTGAGAAGAGTGGTTGATACAAGAGGGTTTAAGGCAACTGCGTTGGGTACAATGGCTTTGATAGCTGGAAGTTTTATCTATCAAAATAGAAAAAATAAAGATCACACACAAGACGCAGTAACCGGTCCACCCCTAATGCCCGGTGGTAATCCGTACGAGCAGGGATATCCGGAATTAAATTTTGCTCAACAAGACTCAAATATCCCAAATCGTAGCATTGCAGGGATGCAATATAGAATAAATACAACCGGCTCCATGCAAGATTTAAATAGACTTAGAGGCTTGTTTGGGGATGTTGTTGACGGCCCTATAAACGCTACTATGTATGATGGACTCCCTATGGCGGGTCAAGATCCTTACTCAGATCTCGCTTCTAGATTTTAGGTGTTTAAATTATGATTTTAGGTGTAGGTCAACAGAACAAGAACCTTTCAGATGCAGCCAATAAAAGAATAGATACCTCCCCAAGAACAAAAACTTCAAATGCATTGGCAGCAAAAATCTCCAGTTCAAAATCAAGTGGATCTGAACAAAGTTCTGTAGTTCATTCGTCAAGATCCTCTCTTTCTGAATCAAAACCGGATCCGATTAAGGGTTCTAAAGAAGGACTTATGGATTCCGCATCGACCACAATTCAAATGTCCGGCGATGGTTATGATGATCCCAAAGTTCAAAAAGCCAGATATGAAGCAGCAGAGTTGGGTTTTAAACAAAAATTAAATATATCAAATAAACTTAATTTTAATTCAAAAAAAGATGGTATAATAAATAATCAAAGCTCTAAATATAACTTAAACAGTTCAGCAGGGATGCTCAAAGATCATATGCAAGCAGATAGTATGTTAGGTAGATAATGTCAAATCAGGAAACGGATTTTCCATCCGAAGAACCAAAAGAACCAATAAAGAGTTGGCAGCTTTACGAGGACTCTGATTTAGCGCCATTATCCTCTCTGTTTAGGGAGATGGGAAATGACAGGAGCTTTTGGAGTAAACTTAGTGGAGGGTTCATAGATCTTGGTCAAGTAGTTGCATCAGCAGCAGTTGGATTTCGTTGGACTCCAACACTGTCAAACACAGAAGAAGTACAAAGAGATCTGAAAGATCTTGGTAATTTTACTGAACAAGATTTTAAAGGAGATAACGATTTCTTTATTAAATTGACGAGCTTCAGAAAATCTGAAATGGCTCATATTAAGGATGAAAAAAATAGAAAAGTAATCTTTGAAAAAATTAGTCAATCAGGATTGTTGGAACTTGCACAAATGGCAGGAGGAATTCAGGCATTTGCTAGACAAAGATTTTTAAGCGAACAAAATTTGCGAAAGTCAGCTGGACAATTCAATGATCCAATTAGAGATACTTTTTGGATGGAAAAACTGGTTGCCGCAAAAAACTTCTTTTATAAAGATCCTTTTGCCTTGGCAACAGTGTATAAATATTTTCCAAATCTATACAGATTGTATATAACCGCGCTTGCCGCAACGGCAGATTATGGATATTCAGAGGAAGATCCATTAAACAATCATAAGCAAATAATGGAAAGTATGTTTAAGGCTTTTGGAACAGATGAAGAGGGTAATGCCACCTTTAAGCCCATATGGGCAATTGACAATTTCTTAACCGCTGATAGAATAAAAAACCAAATTGACAAGATGACGTTTCCTTCTTCTAGGCCTCCAAAAACTCCGGATATATTTCATCTTAGAATTGGAGCCTCAAATTTTTATGTTCCACCTATATCAATTAACGTTAATACCGGATTCAAAACCGGGAGCTTAACTGGCCGGCGCAATTAGACAAAAGAGTTCTCCAAAATTTAATTCTGGATACAGGGAAACGACAATAACAATGCAATTGTTTTTTCCAAACTATGAAGAAATATGGGGAATATCAATAGATGATGCAACAAGGGTAAGCCTGAAATCTAATTTTCATATTGATTTTAAGGATCCTCTACATGAGGAAAAGATTGATAAGTTTCTATCTTCTTTGCGAGGCTTGGTAGCCGCGTTCAAGTATGCGCCGATACTTCCAATAAAAAATCATTATCTTAATTCGGTTTTTGATATTACTGGAGTGGCATTATCTTCCATGAACATATCTACGGTTCCGAATTATCCTTTTACCCTACAGGTTGATCTAGAATTATTACAGTTTAATCATAAGCCATTCTTGCCAATGATAAAAGACTTTAATCAGGCTGTTAATTGGAGTAAATTTAGATATTACATGGGAAGAGCAGCGGGATCTCTCGCCAATTCTGTTAATGCAGAATTCTTAATAAAAACAGCCGAAGAACAAAAAGCCCCCATAGATCCAAAAATCTCTACGACTTCATTAACGGCCGACAATAGAGAGATAGAGGTAGAGGAAAATTTGATGTACGGGGAGATGACTCCGTATGCAAACGACGTATTGACTACAAATGTTTACAATGATTGGATTAATGGCAACGGTATTTCCCTCTATATCCCAGCAGAAGTGCAATCAAAGATATTTAGTCCTGACACCTCAATGTTTAGATCTCCAGAAGAAAATGCAATTCAACAAAATAAAAGAGGATTTTGGGATCAGTTATTGGCAAAATTTAGTATTACTGTTACAGATTTGGAACTTTATCAAAACCTTGATACCGTTGTAATAAATTCGCTTAACTTAACCTCATCATATTTAGATAAGGAAAAGGCAGCAAGAATAGTTGATGTGGCGTTAGCTGGAGCAAACGCAGGCGACATATACATTGCACTGTACGATGCCATGGCAGCAGACTATATATCTAGAAACAAATTAAGCAACGAAGCTATCGATTACATAAAAAATAGAAAATCTCCTTCCGAATTACAGGTGCCAGCGATGACCACGCCAGAAGAAATGGAGAAACTTAAGAACGATAAGTTTCGCTTGTATGTTTCATCTCAAAGTGTTAGGGGTTTACTAGATCATACAATAAGAGAAAATGTCAAGGCTATTCTTAAAAAACAGAAAAAAGACATAGATGAAAATTCTACTGAATTTGCAAGATTATATGACGTAGAACAGAAAAAGTTTATGGATGCATTTTATGGAATACTTTATAAAAGAATTTATAAAGATGAATCAATTCAAAATCTTTTAGGAGTTCAGTCCGTAAAAGACGCTCAAAAATTGGGTCTTCCGGTATTTACTTTGCGCGAATGGGAAGTTCCAATGATGAAAATAGACCTAGATCCAAACAATATAATAGTAAATTCAGTTAGCCTAACTATGGGTAACAATTTAGCCAAACTCCAATTGCAGATGCAGGATGAACCAACGTTTCAGTACATTGGATCCAATGATTCAATGGTCAGTATATCTATGACTATATTCGGTGAATTAGAATTAAAAAAGATTAAAAAAATGTTTGATTTTTTAAGCGGTTTAGCAAGACTAGAACACGCCGCAGGCGTCATAGGGTTCATGGGAATTAAGAATGTAATTTGCGCACTTGCCGGCATAAAGTACGTACTACCACTGAGCTACACCGTGGATACAATACAGGGTTATCCGCATGTTTATAGCGTACAGTTGATGTTAACTGACTTTGATATATTTCAGCAAAAGAGAGAAAGTATAACTTCCGACAGTCAAATAGCGTTGATAAAAGAGTTTGGAACCAAGAAAAATCCATTTCTGCGCCTTAAACAAAAATGGGAATCATTCAACGCTTATCCAGATCTTCCACTGACAATTATGGACGAAGAAAAAAAGATGGTTGTTGGCTCGTTTGATCCTGATTTTTATTTTAGAAGTTTTGAAATGTTTGATGATGATGTTGTTAACAACGTTATTGAGTCGGGCGAATATACTCTGCCCGTAGGAGACTGGCAGCAGGAAAAAGATACCCTTCACGCTACACAGAAAGCATATGTATATCAGGTAAAAAAAATACTGATTGAAGAAAATGGTGATATACAAAAAGTAAAAAATTATCTTATAAATGGAGTAAGACTTTCTGCAAATGAAGCAATGAAAATTTTTAGAATATCAATTTTTGATCAAAATAATGAACCGGAATTTGAAAATTCTTTACAATCGTCTAGATTTATAGCGAATAAATATCCAACAATTTGGAAAGATCTTATCGATTCTTTTAAAGATGATTCTGGAATAGATTACAATTTTGAAGATGTAAAATTCAATACCAGATACGGAGTGGTAAAAATCGGAGATGTAGTATCAGGATCTAAATCTGAGATTGATAAATTTAATAAATTAGTAGCAGACAAAATTAATGAAACAAATGGTAAAGAGCTTCCATCTTTCGATCCGGATGATGTAGATCATTTTGGAATAATGCATTTTATTCCAGCGGCAGACTCAAGTGATACCAAGAGAATTCCAGCGATATATCAAACTCCAGATGGAGGATACATCATGGGTTATTCCAACAGGGAAGATGGAAGATTTTATATAGCACAAGACTTCTTGAGAGTTGGAGTAGACGGAAAGGCAATACCGACATCTAAAGTTACAACAATATCAGATACTCAAGTTCCAGAAAGAGACACGCAGGCAAGCCACACGGGAGTCGCTGGAGCTTCTGCGCTAACCGATTACATGAATGCAATGGGCAATTCTGAAAGTGGAAAAATGCAATCTTTATCGACCGGCGGAACCCATAAAGGAGTTGCAAAACACTGGCAGAAAATGCTTCTAGACACTCAATATAGGGATTTGGGCGGAAGAATGATTAGAGCTTATCCAACCTATATGCTGTGGCTTATTGATGACATGAATTTTTATGCGGGTGTAAAATTATTTGATAATTTTTACGGTCTGCAGTCTGTTATAGATTTTTCACTTGTCTCTTCGGAAGATATTTTGGCAGATACTCTCATGTTAAGAATATCTAATACATATTCAAAATTATCAAAACCCGAAATGACCATTTCATCATTGATTAATGCAGATGGAGCAAATGTTGGAAGTGTATCAAACGCCGACATCGGTGGAGCAATACAAAATTTATCCCAGGGAACAACTAAGATAGTTGAAACTTTGATTAATAGATCATTAAACCTTAAATCCCACATGAATGCCAGGTATGTAACTGAAATTGAGCATATGAGACTAAAGCCTGGAGTTAGGGTTCACTTGAGGGCGGGATATGGCGGCAATCCTAACTCTCTTCAAACGATATTCAACGGCGTCATTGCTGAAGTGGATCATGGAGAAATAATAACAGTAGTTGCACAGTCAGATGCTGTAGAACTTAGCCCAATAATAAACAGTACAAAGAAAAAGGGTGACAGCGGAAAAATTGACGGAGGAATAAACACAGGATTGTGGATGTCAGAACCCAGAGATCTTATGATACGACTTCTCTCCATGGGCGCCTCAAGGGTGAGAGAGGCCTTTTCTCACGCCATGAGAGGTGCAGTATTTTCTGAAAATAAATTTGGAATTAGACACTTCGGTCAAATACTGTATGCACCGTTGACCGAAGAGGAAGCAACAAAATCTTCTTTGTATAAACAAAGTGTAATAAACGCCTTCAATGAAGTTGGTAAAAATCCGATAAGAGGAACAGTTGGCCTTGGATGGAATTCAACTGCCAATTTAGTAACTGGAGGAATGCACTTGGGTGCAGCTTCTTTAGCCAATGTCGCCCTAGCGCCAGTGAATAATTTATCAGGAGCAAATATATCCTATAGTGCTGGAACTGATCCAGGAATACAAAGTTTTGGGGGAGCTGTTAGAACACCCTTGGTTGGCGCAATGCAAACAATGTGGGCAAATTTTTCAACACAAAGAGATCTTGAAATATTTAAAAGAAATATATATCCAGGAAACGGAGTTGGTGTAGCACAATTTCTGGGCGGAGATTTAGATGATGGTTGGGCAACAATGGCTAGCATAGATGTATCTGAGATAGACAATAAAAAATTTGGGTATCTTGATAGGTTGTCAAATCAATCGTGGTCTGGTTTAATAGACGCTTCTTCAAAACCTGGAAACGTCGACGCATCAAGCGCATTAGAAAAAGCCACAGAGGGCAACAAGCTGCTTGATATGAGCGGAGCAATTGGAACTTCTCAGGTCATAAGCAGTGCGGTTGCGATAGCTGGAGTTGTAGCAGCACCAAGCCCTATGACTATTGGATTAGGAATGGGTTTGATTAAAACGATGAGTGGTCGCGGTGGAGCAAACATAATGAAAACACTCGGTCTTGTTTCTGATCTTGATGATGACATGTATGATGAGGTATCCTTTAGGGCTCAAACCTACATGAGAAGTGTATGGGACATGTTTCAGATGTGCGCCAGACTTCTTCCCAATTATATAGTTGCCGTAAGACCATTTGAGGAAAGGTCAACGATATTCTACGGAAAACCTCATTGGCTTTACACCTCTGGCATTATGCCAATTTCAACTGGATTTCCAAATGAAGAAGTTGCAAAAAATAATAATATGTCGATTCCAGGATACGTTGGTCCAGATGACGAGTTGTCACGACTCCTTTATTCTCTCAACAAGGAGTTAGCACCAAGCTCAGACGCAATGGCCTCACTGCAAGCTGGAGAAAATAAACTGTCAGAATCTTTAGCTTCTTTGGCAAAGGATATGATTAGTATGAATGGAGTTTTTAAGCCAGGCAGAAGCTTAAAAGGCACTGTAATAGATCTCAAAGACACTACGAGAAATACGTATTACAAAAATGGAAAACCAGTTTCTCGACTACCCATTAATAAAGGCAGAGTTCAAGTTGGTTTTCACCTACCATTTCATTCTAGTGGCAAAGGTACTGAAGCTGGAATACAGGTAAGAAACACCGATGAATCATTAAATCACAAACAAATACCACAGTTACCAATAAGATACTCTTATCCATTTTTTACTAACAGAGTTTCAGGAGTTTTACCGTCACTAAACTTTGATAGAATATTTAAGGACAATGACGATAGAGAAATAAATACAAATATCAACAACATAAGATTGATTGCTGATTTCGAAAAAGGCCTAATTTCCAAAAAAGAAGGACAAGAAGCAACCGCTCTTGTGTCTAAAAAATCAGAAGGCTCCGAAGAAACGCTCGACTTTAATTTCAATTTTGCTAGTAAACTACAATTTTCAGGCCTTGGTCCAATCTTAACGGGAACAGCCGCCTTTGATCCTTCTGGAATATATGACCCGGAAGCAAGCCTTGGTCAAATCAATGCTTCACAAATTATCCAAATGCCGCTTCCAATTATAAGTAAAACCTCCATAGGAGAAGGTGTTAAGGTTCCGGGTAGCATGGGAGGAAGTGGTGAGATTGAAATTCCAGAAAATTTACAATCGTACTACGAAGATTTAGATCCCGCATATGGACTTTTGTCTGATTATTGGCAGCAATTTCAACTCAATTTCACAGAATGGGGAATGCCCGAAAGCGCAGAAGATGAACAATTCTACATAGCCATGAGATGGCCATACAATCCCGTTACCGCAAGAATGGCCATGAAAGATAGGCAGGGTAATCCTTTTGAGCAGGTGCCATCTAAGACAATTCAAGACGAATTATTGAAAAAGTTTCTTGAAATGTATGATATTAAGATGGAAAATTTAGCTGGAACTCCAGATGATTACAAGCAAAGGAAAGTTCTTGTATATAATCCAGAAAAAAGAGTGGCAGTTGTGTGTAAACCGGCATACTTCCTTTGGGGTGAGCAAGAAGTCAATAGTGCTGATGGTGTAGCCGCAATAGTTTCTCCAGACGCTGCATATTATTTGCATCTTTTGATTGATGATAAAGGAAGAATAATTTCACCGATGGAAACAATTGGATCAGTCGACGGCGCATATGGTACCTCAACTCAATGGGAAAAATTATCAATGGTTGAAAAAGGATTGACAGAGTGCATGTTCACGTTTGTTCCGGATTCTACTGAAGTTGGAGTTGTTACAAGCAGTTATGTTCCAGCAAATAGATTTAAGTTAGAAAATTCTAGAATAGGCGATGATGTATTTTTGATTGGCTTTGGTGCGTTTAAACCAGTGGAAGGAAACCTTCCAGAACTACTACCAGGAGTTGCATCCGCTAGACCAGATGGGGTTCCAGTTCATGTTACCGCAGACGCAGCAGAAAGGATATTGAACAATGGAATAAGAAGCTCTACTTCTTACACTTACGCCAGTGATTTGATAGAAGAAAAGACGATGATTGATTGGCAGAGGGAATGGTCAAAGGGCGGTAACTGGATTGGCTACTTTGAATCAATACAAAAAGACAATGGGATAGAAGAATTGTCTCAAGATTCTTTGTTTAAAAAACTTGAGGAAGACAAGAAAAATGAAACCAGAGAAGAATTTGCTTCTGTATACGATCCGCTTGATAATGTTTCGGTGATTGCAGCAGGATTTTACGACGAAAAATTTGATAACACCGTTAAAGTTATAGTAGGCGACGGAAGAAAAATAGCAGAGGCACAACAGATATGGGATCAATTTAGATTTGGTTATCACAATTATGAAACGGTAAAAGATATATTTCAAAAAACATATGGACTAGATCCAGATAATGATGAAGAATCAGATGACCCATTATTCAAAATGATAACAGGAAAAGACAAAATTGTATTTGAGGATTTCAATGCCGATAAAAGCGGATCTGAATTCAATACCTTACTTGGAACCGACTGGATAATGTCGATTAATCAAGCAGCCTCGGTTACATCTGCCGTTGAAATAGCCATGAATGAATATGTTGATGGTGGAGTAAGTCAATTGGATGAAAGCAAAAAACCAATTATAAATAAAGACCAGGGATTAATTGATATATATAATTTCCTATTAAAGAAAAAACTTGATGGACTAATTTCCTTGGTAAAAAACCATTTTCAAACCTACGAGTATGCTGACATAGCAGCAGAACCCGACTTTGATCCAAGAAACATAAAATCTGAAGAAGACGCACTTAATCTTCTTCAAAATATTAAAACACCTAAACGACTTTATCTTTTGTTGGTTGGTATATTCAGGCAGAAACTTTGGTCAGATCCATACGCTAGAGCTTGGCTAGTTTTGAGAGTTGACAAAAAGAGATACAGCGCAACTGGAGCTGGGGCCGTTGCTCAATCCATCGTTCCACTTGCTGGTTATTTTGATCTATTTGGCAATGACAACAATCAATGGAGTTTTAGGCCGATAGATAATATATTCGCACAGTTTATTAATTACGAAAGAGAATACGCAACCAACAGCACTGCTTTCATAAAACTCCTGAAAGAAAATGCAAAAGCCGGCAATAATGCGGGTAACTGGGTTACTGGAATTATGGAAGATGTTGATAACTTTTGGGATAAAAACATAGGGCCTATCATTACAGCCTTTGACACGGCTTTGGGCAATATGTTAAATATGTTTAGAATGTCAATGGCTCAAATGGGTTATGGTCTTAAGGAGCTCGAAA
>Ga0194130_10007259_pt1 | contig 12355 bp, 9 predicted proteins | sample TA2KigsurfametaG_FD_160084 | JGI IMG/M metagenome (GOLD analysis project Ga0194130, IMG submission 160084) | Freshwater microbial communities from Lake Tanganyika, Tanzania - TA2015050 Kigoma 12 surface | ecosystem: Environmental > Aquatic > Freshwater > Lake | place: Tanzania: Lake Tanganyika... | reverse complement strand
AAAACCCCTTGCCCGGAACGCCCTCCCCGTTTACCTACATCGCCCTCGGTTGCCAGCGTAGCTCAGCGGTAGAGCAGGGGACTCATAAGCCCTTGGTCGGAAGTTCGATTCTTCCCGCTGGCACCACACCTCTCCATCAAAGACTTACAGCGGAAATAGAGGGTTGGTACTAACGTCTAGTGCTAACAGATCCACTGAAGTTCGCCTACGTCCAGCATCGTCCACGGGTGCTTGAGGGACTCGCCGAAAACTGAAGACTCCTGCGACTCGCTCATTCCAGCGCTGCGCTGAAATGATGACACGCGGGCGACGGCCACCGAAGGAGTTCGATGGGGTTCTCCCCACCCGCGTGGGGATGGTCCAGAGTCGGGTGCCCTCCGCATCCTCAAGCGGTCGCCGAAGCAGGGTCAGCGGTATTTCTCGATGGTCGATGCCCACCGGCTCATGGCAGCGCAATCACCCGAAAGAACCGGGTCTCCTCCGCTGCAGCCGGCACTGTCAGCGAAGTTCTCGACCCCGAAGATGGTACCGACGGATTCCAGGTCGTCCATGACGCGGAGTCCTTGAAGTGGGTGGTGGTCTCGACGCGATAGATCGCGCCGGGTTGTGATTCCCAGGTCAGGAGAAACCCCGGTCCATCGAGTTCAGGAGGGTCCATTCGGAAGGGAGGATGGACGATAAGGCTGAACGGCCCAACGAACGTCTTGCGTGCCCTCGGAGTGGGATGGGAGATGCGCGAATCCAACGTCACCCACGATGCACCGTCGTGGCTGGCGTCCACCCGCCACGAAACCGGGTCTCGGCCGTCTGCATCGTTCGCCGTCGCCCATCGGTAGCCATCCACAGCCAGTGGGGATCCGAAGTCGAGCACCAACACGCCCTTCCTGAAATCGAGCCACTTTGTGTCCAGCCTGTTGTCGTTCGCGTGAAACGGTGTTTCGTCGTCGGGGTTGTTGCCCCCGGGGTTAGAGGCTGTGGCACCCTCGATCCGGATGCCCTGACGCAACAATTGGAACTCCGCCAGTTGAACGCTGTTGTCTCCAGGATCGCGAAGTCGTGTGGGGAAGAATCGGTAGAAGCGGTAGGGTCCGCGACCGACGATGGAAACGGCGACCGTGGCGCGTGTTGATCCGCCGGGCCCAGTGGCCGTCAGCGTGTAGACCGTGTCGACGGCAGGGGACACAATGGCGGTGCCACTGACCGCTACCGGCCCGATGTCTGGTTCGATCCGCGCTTCAGTGGCCTTGTCCACGTCCCAGGACAAGGTGGCTGATCCACTCGGAAATATACTCTCCGGTGTGGCCACCAATCGGATGAAGGGTGCGCCCCCCTCGGGTTCGTTCACTGAGAAGGCGTCCGTTGCACCCGGGAGAAGCTCCAGTTCTTCGAAGTTGAGCCCTCCGCCCTTGCCGAACCGAGCCTGCATGACCTCCCGGCCGCCCGCCTCGTAATACCCGATGGCCAATCTGACCATATCGAGCTGCAGGTCCACTGTGCCGGTGGCCGAGGAGGCCGGGTGCATCCCGTTGTTGTCCACGATCTTCTCGCCAGTCCCGTCAAACCTGCCATCGCTATTCAGGTCCAACCACAAAGTGCTGCCATCGTCGCTGCGCGTCCCAAACGTGTAAGGCCCCATGCCCAGGACGCGGACGTCCAACCATCCCGTCCAGAGCACGGCAAATGAATCCGGGCTCGTGATACCAGGCAGCCGCTGGACAAAATCACCGCTGAAGTCGATGGCACGCCGTTGCAAGCCTCTGCTGCTCGAGGGCGCAGCGAGGAGTTTTTCGATCGGGTCCAGCCACGCATCCCCTTCCAATGAGTCGAAGGTCCGCACCGCCAATCCCTTCGTTGATACCTCCACCCGCACCGTCGCCGTCCGGGTTCCACCAGCTCCCGTCGCCGAGATTGTATAGTCGGTCGTGGTCGTAGGCTGCACCACCCTTGACCCCGCAAAGGCAACCAACCCCACGTCGGGTGTCACCTTCACCTCCGTAGCATTGCTGACCGACCATGCGAGAGTTGAGGGCTCCCCGGGTGGAACGACCGAAGGCGTGGCCGAAAACGCGATCTGCGGGACTGGATGCAACCCGACCTGAATTGTGACGGAACTGGTGCGCTCGACGCCACCCCTGCTGGCCCGGAGCACGTAAGTTGTTGTCTGCAAGGGCGTCACCAAGGTCTGACCGGATGCGCCCACTGCGCCCACGGCAGGGTCAATCCGGATCGTCCCGTCGTCAGCGTTCCCTGCGGTCCATTTCAATGCCACGGATTGCCCCCGTACCACGTCCGTGGTGGTGGCGGACAACGCGAGTACGGGCCCGCGCAGCCCAGCCATGGACAGCCGTCCGGTGAAGACGAGGCGCTCTTCAGGGAAGGGATGCCCAGCTTGCTCATCCAGCAACGTCCAATGGATGCCGTCGTGACTTCCCTCCACCCGCCACGAGACCGGGTCCCGCTCCGGCGCATCGTTGGCCGACGCCAGTCGGTAGCCATCCACGATCGCCGATACCCCGAAGTCCAGGACCAGCGGCATGGTCTTGTTGAAATCCAGCCATTTAGTCTCCTTGTTCCCATCCTGACCTTGCTCCGGACCCTCGCCCGTTGGGTTGTTCCCTCCTGGGTTGGATGCGGATGCCCCAGTCACACGGTTGGTTCCTAGGAGCAACTGGAATTCTGCGAGCTGGACCGAGTTGGCCGCACTCTCGTCCCGCAGCCCTGTAGGGATCAGCCGATGGTACCGGTAGGGTGGCGGCCCCAGAACGCCCAACGTCGCCTCCGCCGTCGTCGTGCCTGACACGTTCGACGCCACTAGTCGGTAGGTCGTCGTAGATGCAGGTGAAACCAACGCGGACCCGGATGAAGGCACTATCCCCAAGCCGGGCTCGACGACCACAGTCGTCGCATCGGCAACCTCCCAGGAAAGCCGGGCGGACTCGCCGGGCTCCACCTGCCCAGGTGATACGTTAAAGGCGGTGATAAAGGGCCGCGAGGAGGTCACTTCCAATCGGACATCATCCCAATGGGATGCGTTGCGTGCTGATGTCGTGCCTGTGCTGTCATCCAGCACCGTCCCCAAGGATGCCACGAATACGCCCACCAGCCCTGGTCGCGCACGATCCTCCTCGGTCACCACATGAACCAACACCACGTCCCCCATGATTCCTGATGCCAAACCGAAAGGCGGTTCGGGAACGGGAATCCGCGCGACAACACCTCCGAGCCAGCCTGCCGCAGTCGGTGACCCGGAACGGCGCACCAACCCCTCTGACAGACCCGCGAACGAGTCGTCAGCCCAATGGACGGTTCTCTCGACGTCCGTGTGGGTCAGCGGATCTCCGGCGGACACCGTGAATGTGAGGACGTCTCCCGCCAGAAGGCTGGACCAGGCGAGACGCGTGACCTGGCCCAGAACGGCTCCCGAAATAAGTCGCACAGCCTGTGGTGCGGGTGGCCCCTGCAACGGCTGTGATGGCGTCAGGTTCTCCCAGCCCAGCAATACCTGTTCCCCTAACGCGACCCCGGCGGTGTTGTCGGCCGCCACGACCTGCCAACCGGTGGGCTGCCCGCGTTCGAGGGCTTTCAGGGTGCCTTCCTCAAACTCACCCGACGGGTTGCGGTCGGACTCGAAACCATGGTTGTCGATAGGGATGAGACTGGTTCCGGCGAAAGCGGCCATCCCGGCCATCACCATTGAGAACAGCAGGTGACCTCTGCGCACCGTCGAACGCTAGGGATCCCGTTGCAAAAAGCAACGATGCGACACGATGCGACCCTGCCTCGCAGCTACCCTGGGGGTGCAGCCCCTGCCACCGCCCACCAAGGAGTGGGCGAGTCACGCGTCGTTTCAAGGCCCGACGCCAGCGGTTGAGGAAGCTGGTACCGAAGAGGATCCAGCCGCCGTCCGCCTCCCTCAGGGCACGGATCTTCTCCCCGGTCGTGTATGGCTTCACCTTCAGAGTCTAGTCCCTTTCCTCGTCGCCCAGACTCTCACCTCCACTGGAGCAGTCTTTGCGAGGTCATGGCAGTTCTCCACGATCCGCAGACGGGTGTTGTTCTCGCCCATGCCGTGGATGGTCAACAGCACGTGCTTTAACCTTTGGCAGTATTGATTGGCGTCGCCCGACGGTATCCGACTGGGTTGGTCTCGGGAGTCTGCGTTTAGATCTCACGAGAGCATGCTGTGTAGAGCTGCGGTAGCGGTTTCGGCACAACAGCGACGCCCACATGATAGACATCCGGCCGGCAAAACAAGGAGTCCACCACACCCCAAACGCTGCCGTTCTGAGAGGACTTCAAAATCGCTTCAGCAGTCGGTGTGGTCCATTCAGTCGGACCGACGGCGGGTTCTGAGAGTGAGGCTCTTCAGCCGAAACATGACCCCGGAGGTTATCCACTTTTGCCTGCGTCGCATCGAGGCAGCTGCCTCTTGCGAGAACAATTCTCAGCGGGCAAAGGGATCGAAGTACATTTGCGTCAGCAAGGGCTTGGTGTTCGAAACGATGGGCCTCAGGACCATTTCCTTCATGTGCTCCACATGGCCGTCCATGAACGTGTTGTTCAAACCGCCGTTGTGCAGCGTCATCCTGAAGTCGTCCACCGATCCGCCCGGTTGAACCGACGCATTTACCATCGCGAGCGGGTTCTCTTGCATGAAGAGAAACTTGCCGGCCGGGTTTATCACCGCGGTCGATTTCAAGCCTAAGGGTGGATAGCCTTTGCCCGAGCGTCCATCGACGAAGGTGTTCATGCTGTAGTTCACCCGCAGCGCCCTGCCGATGGCTCCGGTGCTTGGACAGATATACACGGGAAATCTGTTCGTGTTGCCCAGAGTACTTTTGCCGGTCGCCGGGCGATTCAGCTTTTGGGACATGACGTACGGAAAGATCGCACCCGCATCTGCTGCAAAGCCAAAGTTTGGTGGTGGCTTGGTCCAGTTTGACTTCTTGTCCAATTCCGCGCGCGTCAACCCTCCCCAAACCCAGTCCGGTGTCTGGTTGCCATTCACCTCTCCTGCCCAGGCGTAGTAGTCACGGTTCTCGTCGGCATACATCATCATGCCCATGCCAAGCTGGCGCATGTTGCTCTTGCAGACGGCACCCCTGCCCGACTCCTTCGCGCGCGACAACGCTGGCAACAGCATTCCCGCCAGAATGGCGATGATCGCAATCACCACCAGCAACTCGATTAACGTGAAGCCGTCTTTTCGGCTCGGACGCTGGATGGGTTTAGAACACATAGGCCTAAGTACCACGGGGGGTAATGAATCCCACCACATCGACGCAAGCCGAAATTCGAGCCGAGAGACCTGACATCAAGGTGGATTCATCTGGGTATGGGGAGGAGGAGATGGCCCCAGGACTGGGCGGGTTTGCGGTTCTTTGGGGGTTGGCGGCGTGCCGAATCGAGCTGATTCAACGGCTGGCCCAGGTGCAGGCACGTCCAACCCAAGCCTTGCCAAGGTTCAAGCTGCCAGAATGATTTTCACGTTACATCGGGTCTGGGTCATGCTGTCGTTGATTCTGGCTGCTTTCTGGGTGCCAGCAACGTCACATGCTTTCCTCGCGAGTCTTGGCGTGATCCACAAGCGCCATTCAGCTCATGTCGAGGCTCACTATCATGGTTCAGGAGAGTCGCACGGACACGACGGCGACAACCACGACTTTGCGGACGGCATTTGTCGGACGGAAGCCAGTCGAGTCCGCGTCCCCAGCGTTTCACGTTACTGCCTTCATGCCGCTTTTTTGACGGCAGGTGAGGGACTTGCCGACACGTTGATCAATGGCCTTGATTGGACCGGGCCATCCCCGCCCGGCGCTCCGCCCCCAGAAGTCTCCCGAGTCTGGCAATTTTCTCTCCAAGCGGCGCTTCCTGTCCGCGCGCCTCCATCGCTTCTCTGACCGTCCATTGCGGACAGTCCGCCCCCAGATTGGAAAGGTGACTTTTCGTCACCCTCCCGATACCTATTTCCGCTTGTCTGCCCGTCTCCGTTCCGGGTGGCAGCCCGCTCTCAGCGGGCAGTGCGAGCGGCAACAATTTGCGACCTTCTCCTGACTGAAATGAAAAGCTACTTGGTTTCCCGTTCAATCGTTACTTCTTGGGGTGCCTTGGCGGCACTGGCGTTACTGAATGGCTGTAAAGACGACCCATCTCAGGGTGATCGCTCCTCTGCCCACAGCCATGGGGACCATGCACCACCGCATGGCGGAACCCCGGTTATCGTGGGTGAGGATCGTTTCCACCTCGAACTCGTCCTCGATGCCTCCGCCGCGAGGATGCAGGCGTATGTGTTGGACGGACACCTTGATGGCTATGTTCCGGTGGCCGAGACCAACCTCCTGCTGGTCGCGAAAGTCGACGGCAAAGCGGAGAGAGTCCTGTTCCACCGTGCGGTCGATCCCGCATCGGGAACACTTCCAACAAAATCCTCTGTCTTCGAAGGGAATGCCGGGTGGCTGGGAACGATCCGGACGTTCGAGGGAAGTTTTCCAACGCTCACGCTTAACGGCACGACGTTCAGCAACATCTCGTTCTCCTTTCCAAAGGGCTCGAAGCACGTCCACTGACTCAAAGACATCATGAGACCTCACTCCATCTCCCTGGCTCTGCTTTCGGCGACCTTCCTGAGCAGCACAGGCTGTCGCAGGCCGACCGTTGGTCACGGCCATGACCACGGGGATGAGTCCAAAACAGCACAAATCTCCATCTGGACCGAGCACCATGAAGTGTTTGCCGAACACCGCGTCCCAGTGGCCAACAAGGCGACGACACTCGTCACGCACGTGACCGATTTGCACACGCTAGAGCCGCGCCGCGACGGAATGGTCAAGTTTGTGCTGCGACAAGGCGAGACGGTTGCCGAGCATCTGCAGGCCGCACCGGCTCGGGCAGGGATCTACCTGCCAGGAATCACCTTTCCGAAGGAGGGGGACTGGCAGGTGACGTTGTTGATTCCTACGGAGGGCAGCAATGCGCCCGTGGAACTGGGCACGATCAAGGTCTATGCGGATGACCATGCAGCGGAACATGCGGAGATTGCTGATGGACCGGAAGGCGTGAGCTTCCTCAAGGAACAACAATGGAAGGTCCGCTCTAAAGCCGAGCCGGCAACCAGACGCCTTCTCGTCGAACGTCTCAGATTTCCAGCCCGGGTGCGGGCCAAGCCGGGTCTCAGCGCAACCGTCACTGCCCCGGTCTCGGGCCAATTGGTGGCTGCAGTCGACGGCCGCCTGCCACAACCAGGTCAACGGGTGGAGGTGGGACAGTTGCTCGCCTTGCTCAAACCTAACTTCTCGGAAGCGGGCGCGAGGGTGACTCAGGTCCAAGCCGAATTCACAACTGCCAAAGCCGGACTCGACCAGGCCGAGTCCGCCTTCAATCGCACGAGGAAGCTCGCTGCCGAACAAGCGAAGTCCGCGCGGGAGTTGCAGGAAGTGGAGGTCGCCTATCAATCCGCGAAAGCCCGCTATTCCGCTGCCACCAGCCTGCTCGCGACGTTCAAGCAGGTGGACGGATCCCCATCGCTGGATGGGCCCCTGTTGATGGAGCTGCGAGCACCCATCGCGGGTATCCTCAACTCGATGGCGGCCGGGCCCGGCGAAGTCGTCGCGGCGGACAAGCCGATGTTCACCATCCTAAACCCAGAAACCGTTTGGATTGAAGCGAACATCCCCGAATCCGGCCTCGCTCAACTGAGCAAGGCCAAGGACGCCTCAGTCGAACTGCCCTCTGAACCCGGACGCTTCAGCCCCATTACCGGTGACGGTCATGGCAAACTGCTGTCGGTCGGGCTTGCAGTTGACGGCGCCACGCGCACCGTGCCGCTCCTTTACGAAACGACCAACCCCAACGGCCAATTTCGAGTAGGACAAGACCTAACGCTCCATGTCGAAACGGCACGCGTCGAGGATTCGTTGGCGATTCCCGAGAGCGCACTTGTCGAGGAAGGAGGCGAACTGATCGTGTTCTTGCAGGTCGGCGGCGAAACCTTTGAGAAGCGCGAGATCAAGATGGGCGTCCGCGACTCGGGATTCGTGCAGATCCTTGGAGGCATTAAGGAAGGGGAGCGGGTGGTCACAAAGGGCGCCTATGCCATCCGTCTTTCGTCGATGGCGGGTGTCATGCCCGCGCACGGCCACGCTCATTAAAGCAGGCATATGGACAGGCTCATCCAATGGGCGTTGGGCAACCGCGCCTTGGTCATTGTCGCCGCGCTGCTCCTCACCGCATTGGGCATCCACACGGCTACGCGAATGCCGGTGGACGTGTTCCCCGATCTGACGGCCCCTGCCGTCACGGTCATCACCGAGGCGCATGGCATGTCACCGACGGAGGTGGAGACGCAAATCACGTTTCCCATCGAGGCGGCGGTCAACGGCGCGTCTGGGGTGCGGCGCGTCCGCTCGGCGACGGCGGTCGGTATTTCCGTGGTGTGGGTTGAATTTGAGTGGGGAACGGACATCCGCAATGCGCGCCAAACCGTCAGCGAGAAAATTAGCGGCCTAGTCGCCGACCTGCCGCCCGAGAGCGGACGCCCAACGCTCGCACCGCAGTCTTCCATCATGGGAGAGATTCTCTTCCTGTCGCTCTCTTCCGAGCAGCACTCACCCTTTGAACTTCGCAGCTATGCAGAAGTCTCCCTTCGCCGCCGCCTGCTAGCAGTGCCTGGCGTCTCGCAAGTGACGCCGATTGGCGGGGGCGACAAGCAGTTTCAGGTGGTCTTGGATCCCGCTGTATTGCAGTCCCACAACATCACGTTGAACCAGGTCTTCCGCGCGTTGGAAGCAGGGAACGAAAACGTCTCCGCTGGGATCATCAATGAACGGGGTGCGGAATGGCTTGTCACGGGTGTGGGTCGCATCCGCTCCCTCGAAGACATCGGCGCCACCGTTGTGGCAGCGCAAAGAGGTGTGCCGACGCTGGTACGCGATCTTGGCGAGGTGATCATCGGCGAGGCGCAGAAACGCGGCGAAGGTTCGGCAATGGGCAAACCTGCCGTCATTCTCGGCATCCAGAAGCAGCCCGGCGCGAACACACTTGAACTCACCACGCGCCTCGATGCCGTCCTCGCCGATGTCACCGCCAGGCTCCCGCCGGGAATGACGCTCAAGTCGAACATCTTCCGGCAGGCAGATTTCATCTCCGTATCCGTGCGCAATGTTCAGACAGCCCTCCTCGAAGGCATCGTGCTCGTCACGATTATTGTACTCCTATTCCTTGCGGATGTCCGGGCCACCCTCATCACGCTTACGGCGATTCCACTGTCCCTCGTCACCGCGGTACTCGCCCTGGATTGGTTCGGGGCCTCCATCAACACGATGACCCTAGGCGGCATGGCCATCGCCATCGGTGCATTGGTGGATGACGCGGTGATTGACGTGGAAAACGTGGTCAGACGTTTACGAGAGAATCACCATCGCCCCCTCGAGCATCGTCGTCCCACCCTGCGGGTGGTATTCGATGCGAGCGTCGAGATCCGGAGTTCCATTGTCTTCGCAACGCTCATCATCGCTTTGGTGTTCATTCCGGTCTTCTTCCTCGGCGGCGTGGAAGGTCGGTTGTTGCAACCGCTCGGTGTCGCCTACCTCGTGGCACTTTCGGCTTCACTGATGGTCGCCGTCACCGTGACGCCGGTCCTCTGCTATCTCCTTCTGCCGAAGAGCAAAGGGCTCCTCGCAGAGCATGAACCTAGGTTCGTGCAGTGGCTCAAGGGCGGATACGCGCCGATCCTACGGTCCGCTCTCACCCACCCATGGCGCTTCACCTTTCCAGCAGTGGTGCCGCTCGGCATCGCCTTGGTGGCGACCACGCAGATGGGTCGCGCATTCCTGCCGGAGTTCAACGAAGGTTCGCTTACCATCAGCGCCGTGACGCTACCCGGCACCTCACTCAAGGAATCCGATGGTTTGGGTCGAGTGGTGGAACAGACGTTGTTGGGTTTCCCGGAAGTTGTCTCCGTCGCACGCCGCACCGGGCGGGCGGAACTGGACGAACACGCCCAAGGCGTAGAGGCCTCCGAGTTGGAGGTGTCCATTGTGCTACAGGACCGTAACAAGAGAGAGTTTCTAAAGGCCCTGCGAGCCGCCTTTGCGCAGGTGCCGGGCATGAACATCACCATTGGTCAGCCGATTTCCCACCGCATTGATCACATGCTCTCCGGCACGCGGGCAAACATCGCGGTGAAAATCTTCGGCGCTGAACTCCACCAGCTCCGCAGGCTGGCCGAGAAGGTGAGGCAGTCTATGCAAGGGGTAGCAGGCGTTGTGGATTTATCCATTGAAACGCAGACCGAAGTGCCGGTTTTGAAGGTCAAGTTCGAGCGTGAGGCGATTGCACGTCATGCGCTGACCATCCGCGATGTGGCCCGGACAGTGGAAGCCGCCCTGCGAGGAGTGAAGGCAACGCGTGTCCTCGAAGGTCAGGCCTCCTACGACATGGTGGTGCGTCTGGCCAATGCAGAACGCTGGCAACTCGACACGCTCGGTGATTTGCTTGTCGATACACCCGCCGGGGCACGCGTGCCGCTGCGCTCGCTCGCTCGAATCCAGCTTGATACCGGCCCAAATCAGATCCTACGCGAGAAGGTCGAGCGCAAGATCGTTGTGCAATGCAACGTTGATGGCCGCGACGTGACCGGCGTGGTGAACGATATCCAGAAGCTCGCGAATCCGATTCTTGCCGGCGCCCGCGGCTACCGGGTGGAATACGCGGGGCAGTTCGAGAGCGCGGCGGAGGCCAGGCGGACGCTCACGTTCGTGAGTCTTGGCGTCGTAATCGGCATTGGTATCCTGCTGCACATTGCCTTCCGTTCCATCCGCGACGCCGCGATCATCATGCTCAACCTTCCGCTGGCGCTCATCGGGGGCGTTGCTGGAGTCTTCGTTGGGGGCGGCGTCCTGAGCGTCGCGTCTCTCATCGGATTCATCACAGTGGTGGGGATCTCGACGCGAAACGGCATCATGCTCGTTTCGCACATCCGACATTTGCAGGAACACGAGGGCATCACCGATTTCCGTGACGCCGTGCAGCGTGGAGCGATGGAACGCCTCGTGCCGATCCTGATGACCGCGCTCGCCGCTGGATTGGCGCTAATCCCGCTCGCGCTTGGTGGCGAGAGGCCCGGGAACGAAGTTCAAACTCCAATGGCCATCGTCATCCTGTTCGGTCTGCTGACCTCGATGGTGCTGAACATGGTCATCGTTCCGGCGCTTTACCTTGCCCTGGGACGGCCCTCGAACCTCCAACCCAAAACCTGAGATGACCCATTGCGTCATCAAGGTCCCAAGCAGCACCGCTTTGGCCGTGGCCAGTTCCCTGGCGTCAAGGCGAGGCTTCCTCATGGGCAGACTCCTCGCGTCTCTGCGGTTGGTGTTGTTCTTCCGGATGTTTTGGGTCCACCTCGAATCCAAGGACTCCGAAAAGTTGGCGGTCCTCTCCGTCAGCACCCTCTGGCTCCTGCTTTCGCAAACCCGTTCTTGAGTCTGCTGCCACCCCTAATCCTGACATGACAACTTTGATTCTCCTGACCTTGGTTGGTGTCTTTTGCGGCGCACCTGGCGTCTGCGCTGCCATCAACCAAATCGAGCTGCTCACCCTCGACCAAGCACTGGAAATGGCAGAGCGGCGGCATCCACAGCTTGCGGAGACACGGGCTCTGGTCGACGCAGCGTCCGGTCGTGCCCAGCAGGCGGGTACGTTCCCAAATCCCGAAGCCATCCTCGGGGCACAGCAGATCCCCTTTCAAAGCTACCCCGTTCCCGATCGTCAGTATTTGGCGGGCTTCGGACAGACGATCCCACTGGGAAACCGTCTCTCCAAGGCTCGGGAGGCGGAACTGCTGGAGCGCGAAGTCCGTCTCCGAGGCCTGGACAGTGTTCGACGTCAGCTGCGGAAAAGGGTGCATGGCAGCTTTGCCACCGCGCTGTATCAGGAGAGCGCGTTCCAAGCCCAAACCTACATCACGTCGGGATTGGGTATGCTGGTCACCGTCACAAGGGCACGTTTGGATGCCGGAGACGTCATCCCCCTCGACATTGCCCGCTCGGAAATGGAACTGGCGCGCGCCGAAGTCGAGTTGAGGCGAAGCGAGTCGCTTCGGAAGCAGGGCCTCATTGCACTCGCCGCCGCCGTGGGTGACCCCGATCTGGAGGTAAAATCGGTTGAAGGCAGCCTCGAGGTCGCCTTCGAGGTCCCAACCTTGAATTCACTTGCCGCCAACCTCTTCACCCGACCGGAGCTGCAAGCGGCCGAGGCAGGGGTACGCGCCAGCACTGCCCGAGTCGACCTTGCCAAGGCCGAACGGATTCCCGACGTGAGGGTGGAAGCCCTTTATCACCGTCTTGAAGTCAGTGGACAG
>Ga0194130_10007258_pt1 | contig 12357 bp, 15 predicted proteins | sample TA2KigsurfametaG_FD_160084 | JGI IMG/M metagenome (GOLD analysis project Ga0194130, IMG submission 160084) | Freshwater microbial communities from Lake Tanganyika, Tanzania - TA2015050 Kigoma 12 surface | ecosystem: Environmental > Aquatic > Freshwater > Lake | place: Tanzania: Lake Tanganyika... | reverse complement strand
TGGCGGCGCGCTGGCTGGGCCGGGGGACCGACCCCTATCGCATGGCCGGGCGCGGCATCTTGATCGGGATCGGGGCCTTTGCTGCGGTGATCTTTGCCGGACCGTTGAATTCGGCCTTAGTGTTCTTTGCGGGGGCCTTGTGCATCGGGCTGGGCGGCGGGCTGTTCTCGGTCGCCACGCTGACGGCCGCCATGGCGATGCCAACCGGCGCGCTCGCCGGACGCGGGCTGGCGCTGGGGGCCTGGGGCGCGGCGCAGGCCACGGCGGCGGGCCTGTCGATCGCCTTTGGCGGAGCCCTGCGCGACGGCATCAGTTCGCTTGCCAAGGGCGGTTATCTCGGCACCGCTTTCGACACGCCGGCCATCGGCTATACCTTTGTTTACCATACGGAAATCGGGCTTCTCTTCATCACCCTCATTCTTCTTGGACCGCTGGTCCGCACCCGACTTCTGACCGAACAACCCAAAACCACCGGAAAACTCGGCATCGCCGATTTCCCGACCTGACCTAGGAGGACTACCCATGGTGGGCACTGAATTCTTTGGAAACTTCGATCTGGCCTCGTTGTCGATCTGGCTCTTCTGGGGCTTTTTCGCGCTTTTGGTCTATTACCTGCAAACCGAAAACATGCGCGAAGGCTACCCGCTTGAGCTTGAGGATGGCAGCCCTGCGCCGAACCAGGGGCCTTTCCCGGTTCCCGCGCCCAAGACCTTTCTTCTGCCCCATGGCCGAGGTTCGGTAACTGTGCCCAACGGCGCGCGTGAAGCCCGCGAGGTGGCCTTGGGTCACACCGCCGTTTCGGAAGGCTTCCCCCATGCACCCCTGGGAGATCCGATGAAGGATGGCGTCGGCCCCGCCTCTTGGGCACCGCGTCGCGACATTCCCGAGCTGGATGGCCATGGCCACAACAAGATCGTGCCGATGTCGCAGGCGGCGGCCTTTGCCGTTTCGGCCGGGCGTGATCCGCGCGGTCTGCCGGTGCAGGCGGGCGATCTGGAAGTGGTGGGCCGCATCTCGGACATGTGGGTCGATGCCCCCGAACAGCTGGTTCGCTATCTGGAAATCACCCTGAACTCGGGTTCGAAAAAGCTGGTTCCGAAGCCGATGGTCAAGATCCAGGCGGATCGGGTCCGCATCAACTCGCTTTCGTCGGACCTGTTCGAGGGCGTGCCCGCGACCAAGTCGCAGACCGAAGTGACCCTGCTCGAGGAAGAAAAGATCAGCGCCTATTATGCGGGCGGCACCCTTTACGCCGCCGACAAGCGCAAGCGCGGGTTCTGATCCACAACAGCAAAGGGGGCGACCATGTCCAACCACGACCACGACGATTTCGCTGTCGAGCCGCTGCCGGGTCTGCCCGCGCAGCCGCCCAAGGGCGAGGTGCTTTTGTGGCAGGGCCGCCCCCGGGCCTATGCGCTGGCGCGCGAGGCGCTGAAGATCAACTGGATCGCCGGCTATTTTGTGGCGCTGGCGGTCTGGCGCGGCTGGGCAATGGGGGGCGGGGTTCCGGGCACCACGATTGCGGTGATGCTGCCCTATCTGGCGATTGGCCTGCTGACCTGTGCCATCCTCATGACCATTGCGGTGGTGCAGGCGCGCAGCACGGTCTACACCATTACCAGCGCCCGCGTCGCCATGCGGATCGGCGTGGCGCTGACGGTGACGCTGAACCTGCCCTTCCGCCAGATTGGCGCCGCCAATCTGGCGCTGAAATCGAATGGCACCGGCACGATTGCCTTGCAGACGCTGGGCGATACGCGGATTTCCTACCTGGTCTGCTGGCCCCATGTCCGGCCCTGGCATTTCAACCGCACCCAGCCCGCGCTGCGGGCCATTCCCGATGCGGCCGCTGTGGCCAAGATTCTGGCCGAGGCGGCGGAAACCCGGCTGAACCAGCCGGTTATCACCCAAAACCCCGGCCCGGCCCATGCCGTGGCCGCCGAATAGGAGGCGAGGATGCAGGACCTTACCCAAAACCGCCCCTCTGACAGCAAGGAGATGATCCCCAAGCCGTTGCTTCTGGCAATGCTTGGCCTTGTTCTCGCAACGCTGGCCATTGTCAGCCTGTCTGTCCTGACCGGTCGCGCGCCAGCGGGTCAGCCCGCGCCCGCCGCGATCGTGGCGGAACGCACGATCTATCTGCAAGGCGGGGGCGCGCAGGCCGTCACCGTTCTGGACGAAAACCGCGCCCTGCTGGCCGACCTGCCGCATGGTGGCTTCATAACCGTCATTCAGAACGGTGTGGCGCGCGCGCGGCTGACAGCCCGTGTCGATCAGTCCTTGCCGGTGCGTATTGTGGAATACGCCAATGGCCGGCTGACCGTCATCGACGACCACACCGGATGGAGCGCCGAGCTTGGCGCGTTCGGATCAGACAACAAGGCCGCGTTCGAACGGCTCATGTCGCAGTGACACCAAACAAAGGGAACCAAATCATGGGACTATTCACAAGATCCGCTGAACAGGTGCCCTGCACCGTCGAGATCAGCCATCGTTTCGAAAGCCTTCATGCCCACGTCCGTTTCAACAATGGTGCAGTCGTTCACCCCGGCGATGAGGTTCTGGTGCATGGTGCCCCGATCCTGGCCGCCTACGGCGAGCTGATCATCGAGGACCGTCAGGCCACCATCACCCGCGCCAGCCTGCTGGAACGTCTATGGACCCGCGCCACCGGCGATTTCGGGTTCATGGAACTGTGCGAGTTTTCCTTCTCGGAAGAGGTGACGCTATGAATGCTCAAAACCCCGACATGACCGCAGACACGGCCTTGGTGCCGGAAATCGACAGCACCGCCACCACCGCGATGGCGACCGAAACCACCATGTTGAACCCGCGGTTCTACACCACCGATTTTGACGAGATGGACCGCTTGGACGTGTCGTCGATCCGGCCCGAATGGGACAGGCTGATTGCGCAGATGAAATCAGACCCCAACAAGGGCCATTTCAAGAAAAATGCCGATTGGGATCAGATCGACTGGGCCGCGATGGAGCCTAAGCTGCGGGTTGAATTCATCGACTTTCTGGTGTCGTCCTGCACTGCCGAGTTTTCGGGCTGCGTGCTTTACAAGGAAATGAAGCGGCGCGGCAACAACCCCGACATCTGCGAGCTGTTCAACTATATGGCCCGCGATGAAGCCCGCCATGCCGGGTTCATCAACGACGCATTGCGCGAAGCGGGCGTTGCGGTAAACCTTGGCTTTCTGACAAAGGCCAAGAAATACACCTATTTCCGGCCCAAGTTCATCTACTACGCCACCTATCTGTCTGAAAAGATTGGATATGCGCGCTATATCACCATCTACCGCCATTTGGAGGCGAACCCCGACCAGCGCTTCCACCCCATCTTCAAATGGTTCAAGGAGTGGTGCAATGATGAGTTCAGCCATGGCGAGGCATTTGCCTTGCTGATGCGCACCGACCCCAAGCTGACCTCCAGTTTTGTCAACAAGCTTTGGATCCGCTTCTTCCTGACTGCGGTCTATTCGACGATGTTCGTGCGCGACCATGCCCGGCCCGAGTTCCACAAGGCGCTGGGTGTGGACATCGAATGGTATGACCAAGAGGTGTTCCGCAAGACCAGCGTGATCGCCCGCCAAGTCTTCCCGATCGAGGTGGACATTGACCACCCGCGCTGGCTGCCGAACCTGCGCCGCATGCGCGATGCCTTTGGCGAGATGGACGCGGCCAAGCGCCGCGGCGGCGTTGCGGGTTGGCTGGGCAAGGTCACGGGCGGTGCCAAGGCGCTGACGGCGTTTGTCGCGCTTTACACCATTCCAGTCATCAAGCGCGAGCCGCCGAAGAACGTCCGGCTGGAGCCGATCTATTGATCGTCATCCTGCATAAGCCCTGTGGTCTGGGGCGGCATCGCCCCGGCCAACCCCGCGCCGCGCGGAGGCTGCGGCCATGACCGAAAGCCCCTGGATCGCCGCCCTGCTGACCTTGTTTGTCTGGTGGTTCTCCACCGGTGTTATCTTGTGGCGCGTACGGGTCGCCGACAATGGCCGGCCCTCGGACCATGTGAACTCGGTGGTGATCGGACTGCCTTTGGTAGCCGTTGGCATCATGGCCGCCCATGCCTCGCTGCCCGATCTATCGACCCAAGGCATCTATCTGGCCTTCTTTGCCGCCCTTGCGCTGTGGGGCTGGATTGAACTGGCGTTTCTGTCAGGGATTATCACTGGCCCCAATCGCAGCCCCTGCCCGGCCTTTGCCAGCACCAAAACCCGGTTCTGGCGCGCGGTGGGCACGGTGGCGTGGCACGAGTTGACGCTGGCGCTGACACTTGTGGCTTTGGGACTGGTCAGCATTGGTGCGGAAAACCCCTTTGCCTTTGGCACCTTTGCGATTTTGTTCTTCGCCCGCATCTCGGCCAAGTTGAACCTGTTTCTGGGCGTGCCGCGCATCAACATCCAGTTTCTGCCCCGCCCGTTGGCCCATCTGGCCAGCCATTTCCGCATCGGGCGGATCACAGCGTTCTTTCCCCTTTCGGTGTCTGCCTTGACCGTCGCCTCGGCCCTGCTGCTTGAGCGCGCGATCAATGTCGAAACCCCCGGCATGTCGGTGGGCTATGCCCTGTTGACCTGCCTTTGCCTGCTGGCCCTGCTTGAGCACTGGTTCATGGTGCTGCTGCTACCAGATGAAAAACTGTGGCGTTGGATGATGCCCGCAGCCAAACCTCAAAAAGACCAGATCGAGGACGCCAATGGACTTTGATAACCTGTTCCGCGCCCAGCTTGAGACCCTCAAGTCAGAAGGCAACTACCGCACGTTCGCAGAGTTGGAGCGCAAGCGGGGCGCGTATCCCCGTGCAGCCCGCCACAAGGATGGCGAGGTGAATGAAATCACCGTCTGGTGTTCGAACGACTATCTGGGCATGGGCCAGCACCCCGATGTGGTCAAGGCCATGGTGGATTGCGTGCAGGCCTGTGGCACCGGCGCGGGGGGCACCCGCAACATCTCGGGCAATAACCACCACCATCTGCTGTTGGAGGCGGAACTGGCAGACCTGCATGGCAAAGAAGCCGCACTTTTGTTCACCAGCGGCTATGTGTCGAACTGGGCGGCACTGTCGACGCTTGGCAGCAAGATCCCCAATGCGGTGATCCTGTCGGATGCCGGCAACCACGCCTCGATGATCGAAGGCGTGCGCCATTCCCGCGCTGACAAGGTGATCTGGAAGCACAATGACTGGCGCGACCTTGACCGCAAGCTGGCCGCCGTGGGCGATCGGCCCAAGATCGTAGCGTTTGAATCCGTCTATTCGATGGACGGCGACATCGCCCCGATCAAGGAAATCGTGCAGGTGGCCAAGGCGCACGGCGCACTGACCTATATCGACGAGGTGCACGCGGTGGGCATGTATGGCCCGCACGGCGGTGGGGTGACCGAACGTGAAGGCCTGGCCGACCAGATCGACCTGATCGAAGGCACACTGGGCAAGGCTTATGGTGTGGTGGGTGGCTATATCACCGGCTCTGCCCCCTTGTGCGACTTCATCCGCAGCTTTGCGAGCGGGTTCATCTTCACCACCGCCCTGCCGCCGGCGATTGCGGCCGCCGCCGCCGCCTCGATCCGCCACCTCAAGGCCAGCGGCTTCGAACGCGCGCGCCAACAGGCGCAAGTGGCCAAGCTGCGCGCGAAACTGGACCGCGCGGGGATTCCCCATATGGCCAATGACAGCCACATCATCCCGGTGATGATCGGCGATCCGGTGAAGTGCCGGATGATCAGCGATATCCTGATGAATGATTGGGGCATTTACGTGCAACCGATCAACTACCCGACGGTCGCCAAGGGGACCGAGCGGCTGCGCATTACGCCCTCGCCTTTCCATTCAGATGCCGATATAGATCATCTGGTGACCGCATTGGCCACGCTTTGGCAACGCTGCGCGATTTCGCACGCCGTCGCCTGAGTTTTTTGCCGACGCCAAAGGCTAGAAGGTGATCCACCAGCGGACCACCTTCGTATTTAAAAATAAGGTGTAACAGGGAGACCGCCCATGAAATCGAAATTCGCTATCCTCGCCGTGCTTGCAACGGCTGCTGCACCTGCCTTCGCGGCGGGCGATGCGGCCAAGGGCGAGGCTGCCTTCAAGCAGTGCCAGACCTGCCACGCTGTGGTGGATGATGCTGGAACCACGCTTGCTGGCAAAGGGTCGAAGACCGGCCCAAACCTTTATGGTATGTTTGGCCGCGCGGCTGGCAGCCTGGAAGGCTTCAAGTACGGCGAGTCCATTGTGGCCGTTGGCGCAGCTGGCTATGTCTGGGATGAGGCTGGCTTTGTGGAATATGTGCAGGACCCGGCAGCCTTCTTGAAGGCCAAACTTGATGACAAGGGTGCCAAGTCCAAGATGTCCTTCAAAGTGAAGAACGCCGACACCGCGGCAGATCTTTACGCCTTCCTGGCACAGTTCAGCGCGGCACCTGCAGTAACCGAATAACCTTCGGCGATCCAACCTTGATCCAAAGGGAATAATTGACAAAAGCCCCCGCTGCCGCAGGGGCTTTTTGCTGTGATCCGGTCCTTAGGCGCGCAGCGCGTGCCGGGTGCTGGCCAACACTGCCACGCCAGCCCGCACGATATGGGCCGCATCCAGACCGGCATCGGCATACATGGCCGCGGGGGTTGCTTGTTCAATGAACCGATCAGGCAATGTCAGAGTGCGCAAACGCACCCCATGATCCAGACCGCCGGAATTGGCCAGATACTCCAGTACCTGCGCGCCAAACCCACCCGAGGCTCCCTGCTCGACCGTGATCACCGCCGCGTGGTGGCGCACCAGCTGGGTGACGAGATGGGCATCCAAGGGCTTGGCAAAGCGAGCATCGGCGATGGTCACCGAAATGCCCTGCTGCGCCAGAAGGTCGGCCGCCGCATGACATTCGTTCAGATGAGCGCCAAAGGACAAAAGCGCCAGATCCGATCCCTGCCGCACAACTCGGCCACGGCCAATCTCGATCGGCGTCCCGACCTCTGGCACCTCGGCCCCCACGCCTTCACCGCGCGGGAAGCGGAACGAGATCGGGCCCGCGTCATACTCGGCCGCTGTGGCCACCATATGCACAAGCTCGGCCTCGTCGCCCGGCGCCATGACCACAAAGCCGGGCAGATTGGCCAAAAAGCCCACATCAAAGGCCCCAGCATGGGTGGCGCCATCGGCCCCGACAAGCCCCGCACGGTCAATCGCAAAGCGCACGGGCAGGCCCTGCAAGGCCACATCATGCACGATCTGGTCATAGCCGCGCTGCAAGAAGGTGGAATAGATCGCCACGAAGGGTTTCAGCCCCGCCGCCGCCATCCCGGCGGCAAAGGTCACGCCGTGCTGTTCGGCAATGCCCACATCAAAGACACGCGCCGGAAACCGCCGCGCCATGATGTCGAGGCCCGTGCCCGAGGGCATCGCCGCCGTCACCGCCACGATCCGCCCATCGCGCGCAGCCGCATTGGTCAGGGCATTGCCAAAGACCGAGGTATAGGCCGGTGCATTCGATACCGCTTTCGCCTGCGTACCCGAGATCACGTCGAACTTGGCCACGCCGTGATACTTGTCGGCTGAGTTTTCGGCCGGGGCATAGCCCTTGCCCTTGACCGTCAGCGCATGGATCAACACCGGCCCCGTCGCCCGTGTTCTTGCCGCGCGCAAGGTGGCCAGAAGCTGCGGCAGATCATGGCCGTCAACCGGGCCGATGTAGTCAAGGCCCAGTTCTTCAAATAACGTGCCGCCGCCCGGCATACCGGTGACCAAGGCCCGCGCCCGGCGCGCGCCGTCACGCAAGGGGCCGGGCAGCGCCGCCTCGAACCCCTCGGCCATGCTGCGCAGGCCCGCAAGCGGTCCACGCTCGGCCAGGCTGTTGAGATAGCGGTTCAGAGCCCCGACAGGTGGGGCAATGCTCATGTCATTGTCGTTCAGGATGATGAACAGCCGCCTGCCCAGATCACCGGCCGCGTTCATCGCCTCATAGGCCATACCGGCCGTGATGGCGCCGTCCCCGATGACGGCAATCGCATCGCCCGTCGGCTGGCCCATCTCGCGCCCGATGGCAAAGCCAAGGGCCGCCGAAATACTGGTCGAGCTATGCGCCGCGCCAAAGGGGTCGTATTCGGATTCCGAGCGCTTGGTAAAGCCCGAAAGCCCACCGCCCTGACGCAAGCTGCCCATGCGGTCGCGCCGACCGGTCAGGATCTTGTGGGGATAGCACTGGTGTCCAACGTCCCAGATCAGCTTGTCCACCGGGGTGTTGAAGACGGCATGAATGGCCACGCTCAATTCCACCACACCCAGAGATGATCCCAGATGCCCGCCGGTGCGCGACACGACGGAAATGACCTCGGTGCGCAGTTCATCGGCCAGCCGGCCAAGCTCGGTATCGCTCATCCCCCGCAGATCGGCGGGCTGTCGCACACGGTCCAGCATCGGCGTTGCGGTGGCGGCGGGGCTGTTTTCAGCTGCGCTCATGATGATCTCCCTGAGAAAAAAAGGTGCCGGGTGGGTTACACACGGCACCAGGTTCCTGTCGCCAACAGGTAAGGGAACCGGGCTGTGGAGTGCCCAGGCCCGGACCGGCGTCATGGTCCGAACGTCGTTGCGGCACGGGCGAACAGGGACCGCCCGTGCCGGTCTTGGTTTAGGCCTGAACCACCTCGGGTGCAGCGATTTCCAGCGCGCCAAAGGGGGACGGGGCGGTCTTGCTTTCATCGGGCAGAAGCTGCCCGATGCCCCAAAGTGCCGCGTAGATCGCGCTGATGACCAGCACGAACACCGCCGCCCAGCCCGCGCCCCGCAGCATCTGCCACATGACCCAGGACCGCAGGGCCGAGGTTTCGTTGGGTTCGGAGTAATACTTGTCAGACATCATCTCATCCTTTCCGCGGCTCAATCGAGCGGCGCATAGCCGTGCTCTTGTGCCCAGACGTACCAGTTGTCCACCACGGTGCCGGTCAGCAAGATGCCGATCCCCCCCGTGACAGTCACCAGAACGGCGAACCACCAAGCCCAGCGGTGAATGCCTTCCATCGTGGCGTTGAAGCCCATGGTCCAGCGCCAGAACAGGGCCGCCCGTTCCGAGGCCGTGCCACGATCCACAATCTGCTCCAACTCGCGGTCGCCACCCAGACGGGTCACCGCCAGAATGGTTGCCCCGTGCATCGCAAACAGCAGGGCCGATCCGTAGAGGAAAACAATGCTCAGTGCGTGGAAGGGGTTATAGAACAGGTTGCCATAGGTCAGGCTGAAGAGGTTGGTCCAGTCCAGGTGCGGGAAGATGCCGTAAGGCACCGCCTCCGACCAGCTGCCCATCAGCACCGGGCGGATCAGGCCCAGCACCAAGAACAGCCAGATCGCCCCGGCAAAGGCCCAAGCCACGTGCTTGCCCATGCCCAGTGCTTCGGCGCGCAGATAGGTGCGCACCCACCAAGCCATGACCGAGATCAAGAGGAAGAAGCTGGCCAAAAGCCACAGCCCACCTTCCGCCATCGGCGGGATCGACAGGCCATATTCCGGGGCCGGCGGCTCAAGCGCCATCCAGAACAGATCGCGCATGAAGACGGCCGCGTTATAGTCGGCCAGATGCCAGAACCACGCACCGACCATCATGAACCAGATCAATCCGGTGGCCAGCGAGATGACACCGAAGGTGCCCAGATAGACCGGACCCAGCTGCGCATTGCCGAGCCAGCCTACAAGGTTTGAGAACGCCGCCGATTTGGTGCGATTGCCCAGATCAACGTTTTCGACCATCCCCATCTCAGGTGCTGCGCGCACCTGAACTTGGGTGAAGATGTTTTGATACTCAGCCATTTACGCCTCCAGGAATGTCGGCCCAGAAGGGCAGTTGCAGCCACCAATCCCACCAATAAACCCACTGGTCGAACCAGATCGTGCCCGAGATCACGATACAGATCGCGCTCCAGAACCCGGCGTTCAGCGCCAAAAGCAAGCCCAGACGGTGAATGCCCAAGGTGCCGACCGAATAGCCGATCAGATCGCGGAAGAAGGTGTCTTCATAATCGGGTGTCTTCATCAACTCGCCCTTGGGCGGGTTGGCGGCCGACAGGATCAGCGCCCCATGCAACGCCAACGCCAAGGCGGTGGTGAAGAAGAAGGTGACCGCGATCATATGGGCCGGATTGTAGTGGAAGTTGCCGTAGGCATAGCCGGTGTTCGATACCCAATCGAGGTGGCTGAAGATGCCGTAAGGAAAGGCATAACCCCAGCTTCCCATCAGGATCGGGCGAATGATGACCAGCGTGACATAAGCGAAAATTGCAACCGAGAACGCGAAGGGCACATGAAGCCCAATACCCAGCTTGCGGCAGATTTCCACCTCGCGCAGGGCCCAGCTGATAAAGGCGCCGGTCGCACAAATCGTGATGATCTGCCAAAGCCCGCCCTGCATCAGGGGCGCAAAGGCCAGACCGTTTTCAACCGATGGCGGATCGATCGAGATCAGCCAAGGGTTCCAAGTTGGGCCCATTGCTGCACCGTAAAAGATCAGCAAGGTGCCAAGGGCCGCGAAAAAGAAGGTCGTGACCCCAAAGAAGCCGACGTAGAACGGTCCGACCCAAAAGTCGAACAGGTTCCCGCCGATCAGCGTGCCGCCTGGCACGCGGTATTTTCGTTCGAAGCTGAGCAGTGCCATGCTTCCCTCTCCGCGATGGGACGGTCAACCCAAAGGCACAGCGATGAACGCAGCGGGGGCCGTCAGATGTTCGTTAGATTCAACAGAATGTATGGGTTCGGTGCGGGCGGGGTGAAACCGCCCGCACCAGAGCGCGACTTATTCGGTCGGCGCTGCAGCAACATAGCCATGCTTGGCCGAGGCGATCTCGAACCAGTTGAAGGCCGGGTCGGACAGCAGGACGAGGTGAATCATCGCTGCCAGAAGGAAGAGGAAAACCCCTTGCGCCACGAAAACGCGACGCGGATCGAAAATCAGCCAGATCTTGTAGAACTTGCTCATGTCTCGTTCCTCCTTAGAACCACGGACGCCAGAACCACACGGCCACATGTGCGACAACGGCGATGGTCGCGAACAACCAAAGCCCGCTCATGTAGACCGAGTGCAGCTCTTGCGCCTGCTGGTCCGTGAGACCTGTGAACGACAGGTCGGATTTATCAGCCATAGTATCCTCCGGATATTCGGACTGACGCCGCATTCCCTGCGGCCGGGCCACCGTGGGCGGAATGCCCCTCGGATGTTTCGTCCCCCCCGCCAGGGCGGAAGGTCGGAATTCGTGTCGCGGCCTGTCAGCCGCGGAAGATCATCGGCGTCACGGCCTCGGCGTCCTTGCGGGCGCGTGCCAGCGGGCCGAGACGGGGAAACTTGCCATGGCGCAGGGTCTGATACGTCCAGCCCAGGACATGGGGCAGCACGGCAAAGCTGAAGATCAGGCTGTAGTAGATGAAGAACTCTACCCGGTTCACCCGTTTGACCTGATGCAGATCACCATTGGCGCTGTAATCCATCATGACGTCTCTCCCTCTTGAAGCGAAAGGCGTGCCCCCGGCAGGCCCTCCACGGTTTCGCGCACCACGCGTTCGGCCCCGGCGTCCAAGGCGGCCTTTTCGGCTGCATCGCGCAGGGAACGGGCCGCGCTGATCCGGGTCAGGATCGGGTGGGTGTTGACAATTCGGTCCAAGGCCGCCTGCGCATCGGCATCCCAGGGGAAGTCACGGCGCAGGGTGGTTGGCGTGGCGGCCGCGCTGTCCATCTCGCTGCCCAGGGGCAGGATGTGGAAAAGCGCATCGAAGAGGCCGTTGCAGACCTCTTGCAAAAGCCAGACCGCCCCCGCGTAGCCCATCATCGGCGTGCCGGTGGCGCGGCGGATGGCGGCACCAGGGAAGGATGCGGCGATGAAACTCGGGGCCGGGCCGAACCCGCCCTTCATCTCGGCCAGATAAATCTTCTCGTTGATGGACCCCATCACCACCAAGGGGCGATGCTGCTTCATCAGGCCGCGCACGGCCTCGTTGTTGGTTTTCTTGCCGGGGCTGCGGGCCACGGCAAAGGCGCAGGGCAGGCCCAGATCGGATTCCAGGTAATTGCGCACGCCCCGGGCATAGGTTTCGGTCGCGACGATACCGAAGGACGCGGTGGCAAAGAAATCCTGCGTGACCGAGCGCCACAGGTCCCAGACCGGTTTCAGCGTGGAATGCTTTTCGCGGGCGATGAAGGGCTCGGGGTCCAGCCCCAGCATCTCGCCCAGCTTGCGCAGGAATTTCGTGGTGCTGTCCATGCCGATGGGGGCCTGCAGATAGGGCTTGCCCAGAACCTCGGCCAGACCCCGGCCAAATTCGCGATACATCACGATATTGGCGTCAGCGTTCACCAGATTGCGCATCTCGGCCAGATGG
>Ga0194130_10007257_pt1 | contig 12357 bp, 9 predicted proteins | sample TA2KigsurfametaG_FD_160084 | JGI IMG/M metagenome (GOLD analysis project Ga0194130, IMG submission 160084) | Freshwater microbial communities from Lake Tanganyika, Tanzania - TA2015050 Kigoma 12 surface | ecosystem: Environmental > Aquatic > Freshwater > Lake | place: Tanzania: Lake Tanganyika... | reverse complement strand
TAGGTTCTGGACTAGTCCACGGCGAATTTGATGACCTACCTGTTGCAGTTCTGCGGCGTGATCGATCCCTTGCAGCTATTCTATTTGGAGCAGCGCAACCTGCAGCCCGGGGCCTCTGCGGAGGACGATTCCCCTCCCGCGGGCCCCGCCTTCGGGGGCTTCCGACCGTTTCAGCTCGATGCCGTGCTGACCTGGGCCCAGGAGATTGCCTGCGGACGGCGCTGGGATGGCGAAGCGATTCAGCGCACGGTGATGGACGTGTGGATGGAGCGGGCCGAGGTGATCCGTCAGTGGCAGGTGCGGCTGCGCGAGGAACCTGCCGATCGACTCCTGGTGGCGGCGATCGGCACGCCGTTGGATTGGTCAGCCCGCTGTGAACGCTTGATGCGCGGTTAGGTCGCGGTCGCCGGCGCCAACCACAGCCACAGCCCCGCCACGGCCAGAGGAACGGTGAGATTGTCCACCCCGGCGTTGGCCCATTGCTCCAAGGTGGTGGCCACAGCGGCGATGGCCAGCAGCGCCAGCACCGGGGGAGCGGTCGCCGGCTCAAGGGCGGCGACCGCCAACAACACGGCCGCTGTGCTGAGGCCCATGGTGGCGGTGCCCGCGAGGGAGCGGGTCTGGCCGAAGACCCGCCAGCGGGGCGAGCTCACCACCGGACCCACCAGGCCGGCCAGTCCATCGCCGATGGCCATCACCAGCACGGCCGCCGCCATGGCTTGGGCGCGGCCGGGCCAGAGCAGGGCGAAGAGCAGGGTGATGGAGGCCCCGTAAGCGATGGTGCCGTAGCTGTGACGATTGATGTCCTCGATGCCCGGCAGCAGCCGCAGGCGGTGATTCAGGGCGGCGACCAGGGTGACCAGCGCCGACACGGGCAGGGCCACCAGCCGGTCGATGCCGCACCACCAAGCGATCAACACCACCGGCCCGCTGCCGATGTGCACCAGTTTCCGGCTCCACTCGGGTTGATCAGGCCAACGGCTCTGAACGATCCTGGCCAGGACGGCCAGGAGGCTGAGCCAGCCGGCCACCAGAACGGGACCCAGCCAGGACGCGGTCACGCCGCCTGCTGCATGTGGCTCATCACCCGCAATTTCATGATCGCCTTGGCTTCCAGCTGCCGCACCCGCTCTCGGGACACGTTGATCTGACGGCCAATCTCCGCCAAGGTGAGAGGCTCCTGCCCCTCCAGGCCGAACCGCAAGCGCAGGATCTTCTGCTCCCGCTCGTTCAGCTGGGCCAGCCAGGTGACGAGATGCTCCTTCCGCAGATGGCTGTCCATGGAGTCGAGGTGGCCATGACTGGCCGGATCCGCGATCAATTCGCCAAGGGTGCTGCGATCCTCCTCGCCGCGGGCATGGGCATCCAGGGAGGCGCAGGGGGCGGTCTGCGCCATAAGCTCCTCCAGCTCCTCCGGATCCATCCCCATGCCGTGGGCCAGTTCCAACCGGTTGGGCTGGCGCCCGAGGCGATGGGAGAGCTCGCGAGTGATGCGGCGCAGCTTGGAGAGTTTCTCGCTGATGTGAATGGGCAGGCGGATGGTGCGGGCGCTGTTGTCGATCGCCCGCGTCATCCCCTGGCGAATCCACCAGTAGGCGTAAGTGGAAAATTTGTAACCCATGCCGGGATCAAATTTGTCGACGGCACGCTCCAGACCGATGGCCCCTTCTTGAACGAGGTCAAGGAGTTCCAAGCCCTGATTTTGATATTTTTTTGCCACGCTCACCACCAGGCGCAGGTTGGCGGCCATCATGCGGTCGCGAGCGCGCTGGCCCATGCGGATCTGACGCTGCTGACGAGAGGTGAGCGTCTCCGAGGGCAACTGCTGCAGCTCCTTGGCCTGCCGCACGTGGTGGGCCAGCTCGATTTCCTCCGCAGGAGTGAGCAGGGGTACACGCCCGATGGTGCCGAGATACCAGCCAATGGAATCGGTCGCGAGGCGACCGGTCCCCTTGGGAGCCGAGCCGCGGCTGGCCGCGCGAGGGGAGGGCGTGGCTCCTTCCCCGACTGGCGTGATGCGTGGCGCCAAAGCCGCGTCGCCGTCAAAGACGTCGGACGAAGCCCGCGTGGAATGCAGAGGGATCCCCATCACCCTGCTCCTCCGGTTGAATTTGGCCGGAACTTAGCAGAGCCAGCTGGGACGAGTTGTATCAATTCCAAGGATTTCCTGTAATCTTGCCCGCTGGGGCGTCGTACAATCGCTGGTTTGGCCGAGGCGGGCCAGTGGGGACGGGGGCCTCGGGGCGTTGCCGCAGCCCGGCCATGACCCCCGCCGCCAGAGTCTTGCTGTTGCGAGCGGCTCCCTCAATCTGCGGGCAGCGGCGGGGGAGCGCTGCTGGTGAGCCCCCCTCGCCAACGTTTCATCAGGGTCGTTTGGGCCAGGGCGGGCGTGGCCTCGTCGCCCGTCTGCCGGGTGAAGGAGCCATCCGCTTGCATGTGCCAGGCATCGCTGTCGTTGAGATACAGATCCAGCAGGCCCTCCAGCTCTTTCTTCAGTTTGTCCTCTTCGATCGGCGTCACCGCCTCCACCCGGCGATCCAGGTTGCGCGGCATCCAGTCCGCGCTGCCGATGTAGACCTCTGACTGACCGCCATTGGCGAACCAAAACAGGCGTGAATGCTCCAGAAAGCGCCCGATCACGCTCACCACGCGGATGCTCTCGCTGACACCGGGCAGGCCCGGCCTCAGACAGCACATGCCGCGAATCACCAATTCGATCACCACGCCGGCTTGGGAGGCTTCATAAAGAAGGGCGATGATGGCTGGATCCACCAGCGCATTCATTTTGGCGCGGATGTGCCCTCCTTTGCCCGCCTTGGCTTGGTCGATTTCGCGCTGGATCAGGGTCTCCATCCCCCGGCGCAGGGTGACCGGGGCGACGAGCAACTTGCGGAAGCTTTGCTGCTTGGAGAAACCCGTCAGGTAATTGAACAGCTCCACAAGATCCTGGCCAAACTCCGGCCGGCAGCTGAGCAAGCCGAGATCGGTGTACAGATTGGAGGTGCGAGAATTGTAATTTCCTGTGCCAATGTGTACATAATTGCGCAAACTCTTTTTCTCCCGTCTCACCACCAGCAGCACTTTCGTGTGGGTTTTGAGACCCACCACCCCATAGACCACGTGCACGCCGGAACGCTCCAGTTGTCGCGCCCATTGGATGTTGTTGTCCTCGTCAAAACGAGCCTTGAGTTCCACCAGGGCCAGCACCTGCTTCCCATTCTCCGCCGCCCGAATCAAGGCGGCGATCACCGCCGAATCCTTGGAGGTGCGGTAGAGGGTCATCTTGATCGCCAGTACGGAGGCATCCTCCGCAGCCTGGTTCAGAAATTCCTCAACAGACGTGGCAAACAGATCGAAAGGGTGATGCAGAAGCACATCCCCCCGTCGGATCACGGAGAAAATGCTTTGAAACTCCTCCGCCTTGATCGAGCCATCTTCCAGCAGGGTCGTCTGGGCTCGCATCAATGGTGGGGAGGTGCGGCCCTTGAAAGGGGTGTCCTTCAGTTCGGGCATGGGGATGCTGAGCAGATGCATCAAGTCATCCAGGCCCAGGGGGCCGTTGATCCGATACAGGTCTTCCGGCTCCACATCGGTGCCCTCCATCAGCAGGCGCACCATCTCCTCGGGCATCTCATTGGCCACCTCCAGGCGCACCACCTCCCCTCCCAGGCGCCGTTTGCGCAAGCCCTCCTGCAGGGCCTCCATCAGATCGTCGGCCTCCAGGTCGCGCAACTCCAGGTCGGCATCGCGCGTGATGCGGAAGAAGTAATGCCCCTCGATCGTCATGCCTGGAAACAACATCTGCAGATGAAAGGCCACCACCTGCTCCAGGGGCACAGCCGTGAAGACAGCGGCGGGGTGGCGGTCGCTGAGGTTGTTGGGCAGGGGCACAAAACGGGGCAGAATTTTCTGTGGCACCTTCACCCGAGCAAATTGTCGCTGCCCGGATTCAGGATCCCGAATCAGAGCCGCCACGTTCAGGCTGAGGTTGCTCATGAATGGAAATGGATGGGCTGGATCCACCGCCAAGGGGGTGAGCACAGGGAAGATTTCTGAGCGGAAATAGACGCTCAGCCACTCCTTTTGTCGTTTGTTAAGCTTGACATAATCGAGCAGGTAAATGCCGTGATCCGCTAGCTCGCGCTTGAGGGATTGGCGGTAGTGTTGCTGTTGCGATTCCAGCAGGGGGCGCAGCTCCTTCTGAATCGCTTCCAGCTGCTCCAAAGGAGTGAGGCCATCATCGCTGCGAACGCTGACCCCCGCCTCCTGCTGGGATTTCAGCGACGCGACGCGCACCATGAAGAACTCGTCGAGATTGTTGCTGAAAATTGCGCTGAACTTGGCCTGCTCCAGCAAGGGAACCCGAGGATCCAGGGCCTGGGCCAGCACCCGTTGATTGAAGGCGATCCAGCTCAGCTCCCGGTTGATGTAGAGCTCCTGTGGCACGGCTGCCGCCGGGATTGGCTGGTCCATGGACTCTTCTCTCAAGCTGCAGGTGGAGGCAGGCTGCGGTCGCCGCAGGCCATTTTTCAACGTAGCAATGCTGGCGCTGCTCCTCCGGTGTTGTCCCTTACCCGGCCGCTGTGCGCTTGGGACCCCCCGCCACCAACACGCCCACCGCCAGCAGCACGCTGATTCCCAACCAGAACGGACTCTGGCGGCCCACTGTTTCGTAGGCCAGACCGGCCAGGGGCGGACCCAAAAAGCCCCCGAGACTCTGCAGCCCCTGCAAGCTTCCCAGGGCGGCGCCCTGCCCCTCGTCCCCGAGGCGGCGGGACACCATGGCCCGCAGGCAGGGCGTGATCAGCCCCGTGCCCAGCGCCAGGGAGGCCACAGCCACAAAGGCCAGGGGCACGGCCGTGGCCCGCGCGGTGAGCGGCAGGAGAAGGCAGCCCGCGCTGGCGAACCCCAGCCCGGCCATCGACAGGCGCCACTCGCCGAAGCGCTTCACCAGGGGACCGATCAAGCCGCCCTGCACCACCATCGCCACCACGCCCACCAAAAGGAAGGCGGTGGAGGCCAGTCCCGGTCCCCAGCCGAAGGCTTGCTTGAAATAGAGCACCAAAATGCCTGTGAAGCCGCTGAAGGCAAAAAAGAAGAGGAAAAACGCCAGGCACAGGCGCCCCACCCGGGGATGGCGCAACACCCGCATCAGCTGATGCCAGGGCTGCAGCTCCCGGGCCGCTGGCATCGGTTTGCGCGCCTCGGGGGGGTGCGTTTCCGGCAGCAGGCCCACCACCATCAGCAGGTTGAACACCGCAAAGGCCACCCCCAGCGCCAGCGGCAGACGCACGGACACGGCGGAGAGCACGCCGCCCAGGGCCGGGCCCAGGATGAAGCTCAAGCCGAAGGCCACCCCGATCAAGCCGAAGGCTTGTGCCCGTTGCTCCGCCGGGGTGATGTCCGCCAGCACGGCCCCTGCGGTGGCGGCGGTGCCGCCGCTCACGCCGTCGATCAATCGCGCCGCGAACAGCAGGCCCAGGGGCAGGCCGGCGGCCGTGGCGCCGGGCCAGAGGCTCTGCCAGGGCAGGCTGAGGGTGAGAGCGAACAACCCCAGGCCCACCACCGTGCCGGCGACGCAGGCCGTCATCACGGGCTTGCGGCCATAGCGGTCGCTCAGGGCGCCGATCAACGGGGTGAAGGCAAACTGTGCCAGGGCGTAGCTCCCCGCCAGCAGCCCCAAAACCCTGCCGTCATTGGTGAGGTTCGCGAGCAGGAAGGGCAGGAGGGGAAAGATCAGCGTCTCCCCCAGCCTGTCGTTGAGCAGGGTGAGGAAAGCGCTGAAGACGATCGTGCGGCGCGCGCGGCTCAGAGGGCAGGACAAGATCGGCTCGCCCAGCTTCCCACGCCGCCCTGGCGACGTCCTGCGGGCCTGACGCGCTCGCGGCGCCACCTGGCGATAATGAGCTGACATCGGGTTGTTCGGTCGCGTGGCCATCGCCGCCTCCGGGCTCCTTCTCGCGCTGTTTTCCGCGGTCCACCTGGCGGGCCTGGCTGTGGCCTGGTGGGATCCTCCAGGTTTTGAGCGCTACGCCGCCGCCCTCCATCACGCCTCCTGGTTGCCGGTGGTCGAGGTGGCTTTGGTGCTGCCGCTGCTCCTTCACCCTGTTCAAGCCCTCGCCCGCACCCTCGCCAATCGGGTGGCGCGCGGCGGCGGCGGCCCGCCGCGCAGCCGACGGGGGGAGGGGGTGGAGCCCCTGGCCGCCCTGGCCGGGCGGCTCATGCCCTGGAGCGGGGGCTTGCTGCTGCTCTTCCTTCTGGTCCACCTGGCGCAGCTCCGTCTGCGGCGGCCCGCGAACGGCGCCGAGCTGGCTGCTCTCCAGGAGGTGTTGGCGCAGCCTCTCTGGTTTGCTCTCTATGCTGCGGCAGGTGTGGCCTTGGCCCTGCACCTCTTCCATGGCCAGGAGAGCGCCTTTCGCAGTCTCGGCCTGCTCCATCCCCGCCAGTCCCTGGCCATCCGCTGGGTCGGGCGAGGCCTGGCCGTGATCCTAGGCGCGGGCTTTGCCCTGCTGCTCTTCATCCTTCGCGGAGGGGCGCCGGCATGAGCGACGCCATGACCCTGGATCCAAGGCTGCCGGACGGGCCTCTGAGCACGGCCTGGCAGCGCACCCGTGACAACCTTCCCCTGATCAGCCCGTCCAACCGGCGCCACTTGCGGATTCTGGTGGTGGGAAGCGGCCTGGCGGGAGCCTCTGCGGCGGCCAGCCTGGCGGAGCAGGGCTACCCGGTGACGTTGATCACTTACCACGACAGCCCGCGGCGGGCCCACTCCGTGGCCGCCCAGGGGGGCATCAATGCCGCCAAGAACTACGCCAACGACGGTGACAGCGTGGAACGCCTCTTCCGCGACACCGTCAAGGGCGGTGACTTCCGCGCTCGGGAAGCGGGCTGCCACCGCCTCGCGGAGATCAGCGGCGCGATCATCGACCAGTGCGTGGCCCAGGGCGTGCCCTTCGCCCGGGAGTACGGCGGCACCCTGGCGACCCGCAGCTTCGGCGGCACGCTCGTGAGCCGCACGTTCTACGCCCGAGGCCAGACGGGTCAGCAGCTCCTCTACGGAGCTGTGCAAGCCCTGTTGCGCCAGGTGGCCCTCGGTCGCGTGACCCTGCTGCCACGCCGCGACATGGTGGAGCTGATCACGGTGGATGGAGTGGCGCGGGGCGTGGTGTGTCGCCACCTCCTCAGCGGAGAGTTGGAGGCCCACACGGCCAACGCGGTGCTGTTGGCGAGCGGTGGCTATGCCAACGTCTACTTCTTGTCGACCAACGCGGTGAAGAGCAACGCCAGCGCCCTCTGGCGCGCCCACCGCAAGGGGGCCTGCTTCGCCAACCCCTGCTTCACCCAGATCCACCCCACCTGCATCCCCAGTGGCGATGCGCACCAGAGCAAGCTCACGCTGATGAGCGAAAGTCTGCGCAATGACGGACGGGTCTGGTTGCCCGCCCTCCCTGGCGACTCCCGCCCGCCCGAGGCCATCCCGGAGGCGGAACGCGACTATTTCCTGGAGCGGCAGTATCCCACCTACGGCAACATGGTGCCGCGCGATGTGGCCTCCCGCCGGGCCCGGGAACTGTGCCTGCGGGGCCGGGGCGTGGGGCCGGGCGGTCGTTCGGTCTATCTCGACCTGGCCGACGCCATCCGCCGGGAGGGCACGGCCGTCATCGAGGCGCGCTACGGCAATCTGCTGCAGATGTATGAACGCATCACCGGCGAGGATCCCCGCGCCACGCCCCTGCGCATCTACCCCGCCCCCCACTACACCATGGGGGGCCTGTGGGTGGATTACCACCTGATGAGCACCATCCCCGGGCTGTTTGTGCTGGGGGAGGCCAACTTCTCGGAACACGGCGCCAATCGCCTCGGGGCCAGCGCCTTGATGCAGGCCCTGGCGGATGGAACCTTCATCGCCCCGGCCACGGTGCCCGCCTGGCTGGCGGGGGCTCCCCAGCCGGAGGTGGGAGTGGAGCATCCCGCCTGCCTTGAGGCCCTGGCGGCGGCGGCGGCGCGGTTGCGGGCGCTGTTGGCGCCAGCGGGCCGGGGCCGGGGAGCGCTGCCGGTGGATGGTTTCCATCGGGAGCTGGGGCTGTTGATGATCGGGGCCTGCGGCATCAGCCGCTCGGGGCCCGGATTGCGCCAAGCGCTCACGGAGGTGGAGACCCTGCGGCAGCGCTTCGCGGAGGAGGGCGGCGTGACCGATCCCGCGGCTGGCGGGGCCGGCGGCGGCCTGAACGGCGAGCTGGAGAAGGCCCTGCGCCTGGTGGATTTCTTCGGCCTGGCCGACCTGATGCTGCGCGATGCCCTGGCTCGGGAGGAATCCTGTGGCGCCCACTTCCGCGAGGAACACCAGACCCCGGAGGGCGAGCCCCGGCGCGATGACGCCCGCTTCCGCCACATCGCCGCCTGGGAACACGCGGGTGACGCTCCTCCGCGCCGCCACGTCGAACCCCTCACCTACACCGCGCTCCCGCCTGCAGCGCGCTCTTATCGCTGATGCCCACCCCCCTGACGCTCACCTTCAAGATCTGGCGCCAGATCAGGCCGGATGCGCCCGGCGGCCTGGACACCCACCGGCTGGAGGGACTGAGCCCGGATCTCTCCTTGCTGGAGGCGTTGGATGTCCTCAACGAGCGCCTGATCGCCCGTGGCGAGCGGCCCATCACCTTTGATCACGACTGCCGGGAGGGCATCTGCGGCGCCTGCGGGTTTCTGGTCAATGGCCAGGCCCATGGTCCCGCGGCGGAGACCACGGTTTGCCAGCTCTATTTGCGTCAGTTCCGCGACGGTCAGGTGCTGGTGTTGGAGCCGTGGCGCGCGCGGGCCTTTCCTGTGCAGCAGGACTTGATGGTGGATCGCTCCGCCTTCGATCGGATCCTGCAGGCGGGGGGCTATTGCTCGGTGAACACCGGCAGCGCACCGGAAGCCAACAGCCTGCTGGTGAGCCGGGAGGCGGCCGCCAGCGCCTTCGATGCCGCCACCTGCATCGGCTGCGGCGCCTGCGTGGCCAGTTGCCCCAACGCGTCCGCCAGCTTGTTCGTCGCGGCCAAGCTGGCCCACCTCGGCCAGCTGCCTCAGGGCCAGCCGGAACGGCGCCAGCGGGCGAACGCCCTGCAGGAGCAGATGGCGCGCGAGGGCTTTGGCCACTGCGGCAATCATCTGGAATGTGAGGCCGCCTGTCCGAAGGGCATCTCCGCCGACTGGATCAGCTGGATGCGTCGGGAGCGCTGGGCCGGCTGAGGGCTCAGACCTCCAACGCCCCCGGCGTGTACTGGGTGACGGCGAGGGTGTCGCGGAAGCGTTGGCGGAAGGTTTGCCACTCCGCGTAGACGTAGCCGAAGGTGGCCGGGTTTTGTCGCGCCAATTCGTCCAGGTGCGCCTTGGACGCCTCCTCGAAGGCGGCCATCATCGCGGGGGGGAAGCGGCGCAACTGCACCCCCTGCCGTCGCAGCCGTTCCAGCGCGGACATGTTGCGCAGGTCATAGGTGCGCAGGATGCGGGCATAGGTGTCGGCACAGGCCGTCTCCAGGGCCGCGCGGTGATCGGCGGGCAAGGCGGCCAGGGCCTCTTTGTTGACCATCAGTTCCGTGGAGGTGGCGGGCTCCCACCAGCCCGGGCTGTAGTAGTGAACGAACCCCTGCTCCCGCAGGAGGTGCAGCCCCAGAGCCTCATCGTCATGGGGGCCGATCCACTCGGCCGCATCCAGCCGCCCGTCCCGCATGCGGGGTTCGATCTCCGAGGGACCGATCACCCGGCCGATGAGTTCCAGATCGGTGCGCACGCCAAACCGGTTGAGCACCTCCGCCCCCAGCCCCGGGATGCGCATCCGCAGACCCTTGAGATCCTCCAGGGAGCGCAATTCCTTCTTGAACCAGCCACCCATCTGTCCCCCCGTGCAGGCGATCGGAAACGAGCACAGCCCCTCCAGCGAGTCGTTCTGCACGCGGACGCGGGCGTAGACGCTCTGGTGGAAGGGCCAGGCGTCGCCCTGGTGGCGGCGATAGTGCAGCCAGGCGGTCTGCTCCCGCGGGGTGAGGCCGAAGGGAATGGCCTTGGCGAAGAACAGGGGCGTCAACACCTTGTCGTAGTAGACGTCCGCATAGCTGCAGGGCGCCTCGCCCCGGCTGACGCGACGAAACATCTCCGAGCTGGAGAGATTGGGTTGGGGATCGATGCGGATGCGGAAGCGGCCATCCGTCAGCTGAGCCAGGCGCTCCGCCACCATCCGCGAGGCCTGGCTGACGATCACCCGGTCGTCCCGCGGGCTGAGATAGGTGAGCATCCGCCACTCCCGGATGGTCTCGTTGCTCCGCGAAATCCAGCCCGCCGCGATGCCCGAGAGGCCAGCGGCGCTGGTGCCCGCCGCGAGCACGAGCAGCTCTCGCCGTTGCAGCCGTTGACGGGGCTCCGGCAGTTGAAAGGGGCGTGCTTCCGGATGGCCATAGGCGCTCAAGAGGGCATGGGCTCCTGTCCAGGACTCCCGGCGCAGCGCATGGGAGGCCTCCTCCAGGGCGGCGGCGAAGGTCTTGCCCGCCTCCATCGCTCGCAGGAGCGTCGTGAAGGCAAGGGCCGCGGATTCCGTCGGCACGGGTTCGCGGAAACACTGCACCCAGGCGATGCCCGCCGCCAGGCAGCTGTGGGCCAGATCCACGCCGCTGCAGCTGTTGAGCATCACCAGCTGCAGCCCGTGATCCACCGCTTGACGCAGGGAAGCGTCCAGGCTCGCGCCGCTGATCCAGGTCCCATCCCCCAGTTGCAGGCTGCCGCCCGCCCCCGGGTCGGCGCGGGAGTGGCCGAGAAAGATCAGGGCGTCCCACCCCGGAGCTTCCGCCAGCCGTTCCCGCAGCTGGGCCAGGGTGCTTCGCGGGCCGCGCAGGGTCTGCAGCAGGAGGCGCCCGCGCTGCGCCAGGGCTTCCAGGGTCTGGATCTCCCGATCCAGCCGCAAGGTGTCCTCCTGGCCCACCACCAGCAGCAGCATCCGCGGGCGGCGCTGGCGCAGGGTGGCGGTGGGCAGGGCCGGATCTCTCGGCGGGAGCCGCCAGAGGGCGCGATCCAAAGGCAATTCCTCCCAGGGCCACTGTTCCATGGGCCGCAGGGCGTCGGCGATGCGCAAGCGCAGGGGTGCGCCGGGATGGCGTCTCAGGGCCCGATGGAGCGGCGCCCATTCCTGGCCGTTGAACCACTGCCGCAAGGCGGTGCCCAGCCTCTGGCCCCAGTCGTCCACCACAGAATCGGGCACAACGGCTTCGGCGCCGCGGCCCAGCAGGTGGTGGTGTTGCAGAAAGCGGGCCAGCCAGGCCTGGTAGAGCCGTTGCAGATCCGGGGGGGGATGGAGGGAGAAGCTGGCCTGCAGGCTCGGGCTCACCAGCAGCGCCGCGAGTTCCGCGGGTGTTTCCGTCGTTGACCCCAGGGGCTGCAGGTTCAGATCAACGGTCTGCATGGCCATCCGTGGGGGCTCAGGGGGGAGTGTGGTCGCAGGAGGGGAATGGGGCGGAAGGAGGATCGCAAGGCCCGAGAAGCAGGGGGGGGAGACGCAGCCGCGTGCCCCCCCATTCCACCGCGATCTCGATCGGCGTGTCGCTTCCGCTCACGTCCAGCTCCAGACCCTGGCTGATGGCGGACACCGCCGCTCGGGGTCCGGCCACCAGCCGCAGGCCATCGGGAAGCACATCCCCCGCCAGCCGGGGCACCAGGCGCACGCGCAGCGTGCTGGCCGCCACAGGGCTGTCGCCGCAGGCGATCAACTGAAGTTGAAAGTGTTCAATCGTCCCGGCGCGGGCTTCGCCCCAGCAGAGGACATCGTTCACGATGCCGAGGGGAACGGCCAGTATGGCCAGCGCGGAGTGGTCAACCTCCATGGTGGCGGATCGAAAGCTCCCACCCCCCAGAGGCGCCAGTTGGGCGCCGAGCGCCAGCAGGCTGTCGTCGATCCAGCCCCGCAGCCAGCGGGCGACGGGGAGGGCATCCGCTCCGCTGGCCATCCCCGCTCCAGCCCGCGACACCTGCGGAGAAAGGCTTTGCGGGTCGAGGAGGCACGCCAGGGTGAGCAGGCGATCCACCCCGCCCTGGAAGCGCTCCACCCCCAGCGTGATCACCCCTGCGCGGTCCCTGGCCGCAGCCTGCGCGATCACCTCGTCGTGGGTGAGCACCCCGGGCATCCACACCACGCCGAGCTCCTCCTCGACCCAGGCGGCCAGCAGGAAATGGGGGGCGTGCTCAGCGATTCGCCAGGGTGCGCTGTCGGCATGGAGCGTGTCCGCGCCATAGGGAAGACAAACCAATTGCACCCGGAACCCGTTGAGAAGCAACAACCGCTCCGGATCCTCCAGGGCGAGGGTCGGTCCCAGGGGGAGGGAGAATCCA
>Ga0194130_10007256_pt1 | contig 12357 bp, 9 predicted proteins | sample TA2KigsurfametaG_FD_160084 | JGI IMG/M metagenome (GOLD analysis project Ga0194130, IMG submission 160084) | Freshwater microbial communities from Lake Tanganyika, Tanzania - TA2015050 Kigoma 12 surface | ecosystem: Environmental > Aquatic > Freshwater > Lake | place: Tanzania: Lake Tanganyika... | reverse complement strand
CGGCCGCGGCCTGTGGACCCACGAGCTGGACGGCGAGGTCTGGGCCTCGGCGCTGGTGGCCGACGGCAAGGTGTACCTGGGCACCCGCCGCGGCGGCTTCTGGACCTTCGCCCTGAGCCGCGAGAAGCTGCTCCTGGGACACGTGCCGCTCGGCTCGCCCATCAGCGCCACGGCCGTCGCCGCCAACGGCACCCTCTACGTGGCGACCGGGAACCGCCTCTACGCGGCCGCGCTGAAGACCACTCCCGGCAGGAAGGCCGGCCCGGGCCTCAGATGATGTCCCGGATCACCCGGCCGGCGATCCCGGTCAGGCGCACGTCGAGGCCCTGGAACTTCACCGACAGGCGGGTGTGGTCGACGCCCAGCTGGTGGAGGATGGTGGCGTGGAGGTCGTGCACGTCGACCGGGGAATCGACGGCCGAATAGCCCAGCTCGTCGGTCGCGCCGTAGACCATGCCGGGGCGGATCCCGCCGCCGCACATCCACACGGTGAAGCCCGCGTTGTGATGGTCGCGGCCGCTGCCGCCCTGGCTCATGGGCGTGCGCCCGAACTCGCCCGCCCACACGATCACGGTGTCCTTGAGCAGGTCGCGCTGCTTGAGGTCGGTGATCAACGCCATGCAGGCCCGGTCGATCTCGGCCGCCTTGAACTCGACGCCCTGCTTGACCTCGCCGTGGTGGTCCCAGTCCTTGTGGTAGAGCTGGATGAAGCGCACCCCGCGCTCGGCCAGCCGCCGGGCCAAAAGACAGTTCGAGGCGAAGGACCCGTCGCCCGGCTTGCAGCCGTAGAGGGCCTGGACGGAGGCGGGCTCGCTGGCCGTGTCCATCAGCTCGGGCACGCTGGCCTGCATCTGGAAGGCCATCTCGTACTGGGCGATCCGGGTGGCGATCTCCGGGTCGTCCACCACGGTGTCGTGCTGGCGGTTGAGTTCGTTGATGGTCCGCACCACCTCGTGCTGTCGCTCGCGGGTGACCCCGGCCGGGGCGCCCAGGTACATCACCGGGTCGCCCTTGCCCCTCAGGTGCACCCCTTGGTAGCGGCTGGGCAGCATGCCGGCGGCCCACTGGCGCGCGGCGATGGGCTGGTTCTGGCCGCCCCGTCCCAGCGAGGTGAGCACCACGAAGCCGGGCAGGTTCTCGGCCTCGCAACCCAGCCCGTAGGTCACCCACGACCCCATGCTTGGCCGGCCCGCGATCTGCGAGCCGGTGTTCATGAACATGTGCGCCGGGTCGTGGTTGATGGCCTCGCTGGTCATCGACCGCACCCAGCAGATCTCGTCGGCCACCGAGCCCAGGTGCGTGAAGAGCGAGCACAACTCGACGCCGGACTTGCCGAAGCGCCGGAAGGGCAACTGCGGCCCGTAGCACACGAGCTTCTGGCCCTGAAGCTGGGCGATCTGCTTGCCCCGGGTGAACGACTCCGGCATGGGCTTGCCATGCATCTCCACCAGCTTGGGCTTGGGGTCGAAGGTCTCGAGGTGCGACGGCCCGCCGGCCATGCTGAGCCAAATGACCCGCTTCGCCCGGGCCGCGACATGGAGCGGATCGACGACCCCGGCCATGCCTCGGGGCCGCACGGCCGCCGCCCCGAGGAGCCGCGGCTGGAGGATGGACCCGAGCGCGACGGCACCCAGGCCCTGGGAGGCCCGGCCGAGGAACACGCGCCGGGTCTGTTGCTGGCGGAGGAACTGACGGATCTCCGGGGAAGGATTCATGGTCAGGAACGGGTGATGGTCTCGTGGAGGTTGAGGAGGGCGCGGGCCACGTCGGTCCAGGCCGCCCATGGGACGGGGTCCAGCCCGGCGGGCATGGTGGCCTTGCCGGTGCGGGTGAACCGCGAGGCCGCCTCGGGATCCCGGGTGAAGGCCGCCCGCTGGGTGTCGAGCAGGCGGCGCAGGGCCGCCAGCTCGGCGGCGGTGGGGTCCCGGGCGAGCGCCTGGCGCCAGGCCCAGGCCAGCCGGGCGGCGTCGTCGCCGGAGGCCTCACGAAGGATGCGTGCGGCGAAGGCGCGGGCCGCCTCGACGTAGCTCGGGTCGTTCAGCAGGACCAGGGCCTGCTGCGGAATGTTGGAGCGGTTGCGCTCGGCGGCGCATTCCTCACGGGTGGCCGCGTCGAAGGCCAGCATGCTCGGGTGCACGTAGGAGCGCTGCCACCAGGTGTAGAGGCCCCGACGGTGCTGCTCGCCGCCCTCGCTGGCATCGTAACCGCGCTGCGGGAAGTTGAGGTTCTCCCAGTAGCCGTCGGGCTGGTAGGGCCTCACGCTCGGGCCGCCGATGCGGGGCACCAGCAGGCCGGAGACCTGCAGGGCCGTGTCTCGGACCATCTCGGCCTCGACGCGCCAGCGGCCCTGTCGGGCCAGGTCGCGGTTGTCGGGATCGCGGGCCAGCAGCTCACGCGGGGCGACCGACGACTGCCGGTAGGTGCGGCTGGTGACGATGGAGCGCACCAGACGCTTGACGTCCCAGCCGCCGTCCCGGAACTCCACGGCCAGCCCGTCGAGCAGTTCGGGGTGCCGGGGCGGCTCGCCCTGGGCGCCAAAATCGTCGAGCACCTTGGACAGTCCGGTGCCGAAGAACTGACGCCAGAAGCGGTTGACCACCACCCGGGCGGTCAGGGGGTTCTCCGGCGAGACCAGCCAGTCGGCCAGGTCGAGCCGGGTGAGCCTGCGATCGGAGGCGGACCGTGCGGTGGGACGGAACCGGGCCGGGATGGCCGGCTCCATGATCTCGCCGGTCTCGAGGAGCCAGTTGCCGCGGGGCAGCACCCGGACGGTCCGGGGCTTGTCGGACCGCTCGGTGACCAGCGTGCGCGGGATGGTGCCCTCGAAGTCGGCCCGGGCCTTGTCGGCGGCGGCCACCTCCGCACGCAAGCCCGCCAGCTCCGGGGCGACGGCACGGAACCCGGCCCACAGGCCGGCCGTCTGCTCCGGGGTGCGACGGGCCGGATCCACCCGGATCCACTCGGCCAGTCCACCGGTGGGCATCGGCACGGCGGGCGGCACCAGCGCGGCCGAATCGCTCGCGACGCCCAGGCGGAAGCATCCCAGCGTGTGGTTGCCGTGCCCGTGCTTCTGCTGCAGCTCGACCTCCAAGCGCTCGCCGGCCGCCAGGGTCAGGGGCTCGCGCAGGCGCAGGCGCAACTGCGAGGGCTTGCCGGCCTCGGGCAGGATGGCCCATCCGGCGAAGGACCCGCGCGCGTCGCGGTCGATCACCGAGGCCGCCGTCCACCGGCCGTACGGGTTCTTCTCGGCCGAGACGGTCTGCTCGTGGCTGGCCCACGCCGACTCGAAGGCCAGATCCCGGGCAGGGGCCCCGTCACGGACCACGCGGGCCACCACCTCGGTGAGCACGAAGTTGCCATTGCCGGCCCGACCCGGACCCTTCGAGGGCAGCGCCTGGTCGGGCAGCACCTCCAGCCGAAGACCGACGACCCCGGCAGGAAGCCCCACCAGGAAAACGGTGGTGCTGTCGGTGTCGGGAAGTTTGCCCCCGACCAGCACCGAGTGGTCGTCCCGGATGGTCACCGTGGCCCCTCCCGACGACTCGGCCGACGCCGGAGCCACGGCCTTCCAGAGCGCATCGGCCTCGAGGACGCGCAACCGCTCCAGCCGCCAGCCTTCCAGGGACGCCGCCAGCTCCAGGTGGGGACCCTCGAGACGTTCCTTGAGGGCCCGGGCCGCGTCGGTGCGCCGGGCCAGTTCGCGGGCCTGGGCCTCGGTCGGCACCAGCATGCCGTCCTCGCGACGGCCGATGATGGTCTCCTTCACGTCGGCGAAGAAGGCACCCATCGCGTAGAAGTCGCGGGTGGAGATCGGGTCGAACTTGTGGTCGTGGCACTGCGCGCACCCGATGGTCTGGCCCATCCACACGGTGCCCACGGCCCGCACCCGGTCGGTGAGGTAGCGCGACTCGTAGTCCTTCTCCTGCGCGCCGCCCTCCTCGGTGGTCAGCAGCAGGCGGTTGAAGCCCGAGGCCACGCGGGACTCGGTCGAGGCGTCGGGCAGCAGGTCGCCGGCGAGCTGCTCGCGTGTGAAGCGGTCGAAGGGCTTGTTGGCGTTGAAGGACCGCAGGACGTAGTCGCGGTAGGGCCAGATGTTCCGCGGCGTGTCGGAGTGGTAGCCGATCGTGTCGGCGAAGCGCACGACATCGAGCCAGCCGATGGCCATGCGCTCGCCGTATTGCGGTGTGGCCATGAGGCGGTCGACCAGCCGCTCGTAGGCCCCCGGCGCCCCGTCGGCCTCGAAGGCGGCGACGAGTTCCGGGGTCGCAGGCAGGCCCGTGAGGTCGAGGCTCAGCCGGCGGGCCAGCGTCCGGCGGTCCGCCTCGGGCGCGGCCTTCAACCCGTTCGCCTCGAGGTGGGTGCGGACAAACCGGTCGATGGACCCCTCGCCCGCGTCCCCGGTAGGCACCGCAGGCCGCACCAGCGGTTGGTAGGCCCAGTGGCCCTGGTACCCGGCTCCGTCGGCGATCCAGCGCTTGAGCAGGGCCTTCTGGACGGGCGTGAGCGGCTTGTGGGCCTCGGGCGGCGGCATCAACTCGTCGGGATCGGCGCTGTCGAGGCGGTGCACCAGTTCGCTGCCGGCCACATCGCCGGGCACGATGGCCTTCTTGCCGGACTTGGCCAGCCCGAGCGCCGCGTCCCGGAGGTCGAGCCTCAGGCCGCCCTTCATCTTCTGCACGTCGGGCCCATGGCATGAGAAGCAGTGCTCGGAGAGGATCGGCCGGATGTCGCGGTTGAACTGGATGCGGGCCGGGACCGGGGCCGATGCCGGCGAGGTCGCCGCCGTCGCGCCGAGGGCCACCGAGCCTCCCCCCAGGACCGCGACGACCACCGGGCGGACCGCCAGCCTGCGAACGAAAGCCTTCATGGAATGGGCCCATATTGGACCCGCTCGTGGGGAAGCCAACCCAGAAAACCTCGCCAAGGACACGTCCACGCCGCGCCGCGCACACCATTGGGTCCCCGGAGTCGTTCGACGGCCCAGCGGGCCCCTCCATGGGCGCCGGGTCCTTGGGCATCCAGCGCCAGCGGATTGGGCCCTGATCCAGGTCCACCGACCGCCTTGCCCGTCCCGAACCGGGCTCCTACGGTTCCGGTGCACCTCCGATGGAATCCCACCCGGCATGAGTCCCACCCCGCGACTCCGGGCCGTCCCGGCCACCCTCCTGGCCCTCGGCGCGGTGGCCTGCTTCCATCTGGCCTTCCTGGTCCCGGCCCTGGGGTGGCTCGTGGTCGGATACCTCGGCGGCCTTTGGGAACTCCGGCGTCTGCCCACGCCACGGCAGGCGTTCTACTCGGGCGTGGCGATCGGTCTGGGAGTGTACGTGCCGCAGATGTCCTTCCTCTGGAGCATCTTCCACGGCGCCGCGCTTCCCCTGTGGGCGATCCTGGCGCTCTTCCACGGAGCCTTCCTGCTGATGCTGAACCGGGTCGGGGTCCGCTGGGGAGACCGGTGGGCCGCATGGCTCATGCCCGTGCTCTGGTGCGGCATCGAGCACCTCCGCAGCGAGGTCTGGTGGCTGCGCTTCGCCTGGTTCACGGCCGGGTCGTGCTGGCCGGTCTCGCTGGAACCGAAGGCGCTGCAACGCCTCGGCGTGTATGGCCTGGGCTTCGTGCTGTCGCTCGTCGCCGCCCAAGGCCTGGGATGGCTCCGGGAGACCGACCCACGCCGGCGGCGCCGGTCCGCCCTCGGCCTGGTGGCCGGCGTTGCCGTGCTCCTGGGGGCCGCCCTTTGGCCACCCCACCGACCGGGCGGATCCGGGGATCGTCGGGTGCCGGTGGCGGGTCTCCAGCTCGAGTTCCCCTCGCTTCCCGACGTGCTTGAGGGACTCGACGGCCTGGTTCGGTCCCATCCGGAGGCCGGGTTGCTCATGCTCAGCGAGTACACGCTGGAGGGCCCGCCCCCGAGGGCGCTCAAAGACTGGTGCCGGCGGAACCGCAAATGGCTGGTGGTCGGGGGCAAGGAGCCCGTCGTGGATCCCGCCCCGGGGACGCCTCCCGCGGCGGCCGCCGGTCCCGAGCCCGCCACCGGCACCCCCACCGCGACGCCGTCGCTGCTGTCGGCGCCCAGCCTGCCCTGGAAGCGATCCAGCCCCGGCAAGGAGCGCTTCCACAACACGGCCTTCGTGCTCGGTCCGGACGGCGGGATCGCCTTCCGGCAGGCCAAGTCGAGGCCCATCTAGTTCTTCGACGACGGGGAGCCGGCGCCCTCGCAGGCGGTCTGGGAATCCCCCTGGGGTCGCCTGGGCATCGCCATCTGCTACGACGTGAGCTACCGGCAGGTCATGGACGGACTGATCCGTCAGGGAGCCGTCGGCCTGCTCGTCCCCACCATGGACCTCGAGACCTGGGGAGCCCACGAGCATGGCCTCAACGCCCGGATGGCGGTGATCCGGGCGGCTGAATACGGCGTGCCGATGTTCCGGGTCGCCAGCTCGGGCATCTCGCAGCTCATCGACCGGACCGGCCGCCAAACGGCCACCGCCCCCTTCCCCGGACAGGGCGAGGTCTTGGCTGGCACCCTCGTGCTGCCCGCCTCGGGCGGGGCGGTCCCCCCGGATGCCTGGCTCGCCCCCGCCTGCACCTGGGTCACCCTCGCGTTGCCGCTGGTGCTGCTGGCCGGTCGGTGGCGGGAGCGCAACCCCCACCCCCCTGCCCCGGCCGCGAGCAGGGCAGCCTAGTTGATGCGCGACCGGATCATCGGATCGATGGCCCCGATGTCTCCACTCGAGACATCCTGCACCAGGATGAGGAAGTCGAAGAGGATGTCGTCGTCGGCCTTGAGGTAGTCATCGGTGACCGCGAGGTTGCTCGCTCCCTCGTTCCGGCTGAGTGACACCGCGGGGAATTCATCGACCCCCACCCCGTCGGCGGAGGGCAGGAATGCCAGGCCGAGGAGGGTGTATCGGGCATCCGGCAGCGTGAAATTCAGCACGACCTGGCCCGAAAACCCCTCGGGAACGCTCACGAGGATCACCTCGCCGTTCATGGTGAAGATGCCGGGCGGCTGGCTCTTTGGCGGTGGCTGGAGGGCCAGATCCGCCTCGGTGCACGGAGTAGACTGGACGTTGCCGGACATCGGCACGAATTGGATGCCGGAGATGAGGATGGTGGCGGCGTAGGTGTCGTTCATGAGCGTGATGTGGTTTGGTTTCCGTCGGAAAAATGTTCAGGGGTCGAGCCCGAGGGCCGCTGCGATCCTGGGATCGCGGGCGCGGAACCCGAAGGCCTTCAGCCGATCGATCAAAACCTGGGCCGAACGGGATTCCCCCTCGACCCGGAGGGCCTCGGCCAACGGCACCAGGATGCGCCAATCGTTCGGTGAGACCGCAATGCGGCGCGTGAGCGCGTCGATCAACTGCCGCACCCGGGAGCGGGACGGGTCGGGCCGACCGGCGGCGGCCTCCTGGCGTCGGGAGAACCGCAGCACACGGGCCGACTCCCAAAGCAGCCGGGCGTCCGAGCCTTGCCGGGCGGTGAGCCGCCCGAGGATGGACTCCGCCTGGGAGGCCAGGCGCGCCGCCTCGGCGGGGGCATCGGCGACCGCAAGCTCGGCCTCGAGCCGCAGGGCCCTCGCGAGATCCGCGCCGGCCTCGACCGACCTCGGCTCCGCGGCCACCATGGCGGAGAGCTGCTCCACCGCCGGGCGGAGGATGGCTCCCGCGGCATCGGTCCTGCCGTCGGCGATGAGCCACTCGGCCCGGGACAGGGCCACGGTCAAGGCGAAGCTTCTCCAGTACTGGTTGGCGGGATCCGAGACCACCAGCGCATCGAGCTGGGACTGGGCGAGCTCGAGACCCTCGGAGGCCTCCGAGGCACGGCCCGACAACCCGAGCACCAGCGCGACCATCGCCCGGTACCGTGCCGAGCGGAAGCGGAGCGCAGGATCCTAGGTATCGACGGCCCAAAGCGCCTCGACCCGCGCCAGGCAGCCCTGGCGTCTCTCGAGGGCGCTGGCATAGAGCCCGTCGGCCTCGTCCACCCTCGAGAGCCAGATGCCGGACTCGTCCAGTTCGGAGGCCAGATCCAGGTCCGCAGGCCGGGCGGCGACCGCGGAGGCGAGTTGCTCCTGCTTGGCCAGGAACCCCGCACGGGCAGCCGCCAGGTTCCCCCAGTCGAACTCCAGGACAGCCAGATTGTGGACGCCGTACAGGCGCTCCGAGGTGGCCCGTTCGGTCGGCCTCTCGAGGCCGGCCAGTGCCACGGCCGAATCGCGGTACCGGCTCAGCCAGGCGTGGGCGAGGCCGAGGTTGCCCTGTTCACGGGCCACCACATCCAGCCAGTATTCGGTCTGGGCCCTCTCGAAGAGGAAGTCGGGGTTTCGGGGCTGACGTTCGACCAGGTTGGTTGCCCGACGGTGGGCCGCCTCGAAGGAGGCGAGGGCGTCGGAATGGCGGCTCTGGTCGAGCCGGATCTCGCCGATCTGGACGAGGGTCCGGCAATGCCGCGACAACACCGTGTCGGTCAGGTCGACCGGATCAAGCGCGGCGAAGTGGACCATGGCCTTGTCGCCGACGGCATCGAGCAGGTCCAGGCGGCCGATGCGGCCGAGTCCGGCCCGGAAATCCCCGAGCATGAACCCGAGCAGGTCCTCGGCCTGCGCCTGCCGGCGCCGGGCGTCGTCCAGCGCACGTCCCTCGGCCAGGCGGGCCGCGACCGCGGCGTCGCGGTCGGAGACGGCCTGCCGTTCGGCCCGGGCGGCGCGCGACCACCTGCTCGGTGTCGAGGCCCTGCCGGATCACCTTCAGCGCCACGAGCCGGCGGATCGGCTCATCCTGCCCGGCCAGATAGACGACACCACACCCCCCGGAGCCGATCCTGCGGACCAGCCGGTAACGCCCGATCATCTCGCCGGCGGCCCGCTCGGGCAGGGGCTCGGGCCTCGAACGCCGGAACGCCGGCGTGCCGAGGAAACTGCCCGGGGCCTCGAGACCGCGCAGCAGGGCCTCGACACGGGCCCGCTGGTCCGGGTCGCCGACACAGGCACGCTCGAGATGGGCGGGACGTTCGGCGGCCGGCAGTTCGGCAGCCTCGGCGAAGATCTCGTCGTCCCATTTGATCGATCCGGATCGTCGTCACCGCCCGGGTTCCTCCGGGCCGGGACGGATCAGCCGTTCCTGAGCCGCTGCACCTCGTTGAAGAGCCACGCCCGGGCGTAGGACCAGTCGCGCTTGGCCGTCCGGTGGGCGATGCCGATGGGGTCGGCGGCCTCCTCCAGCGTGAGACCGACGAAGTACTTGAGCTTTACCAGCTCGGCCTTGCGCGGGTCGTGCGCCGCGAGGCCATCGAGGGCTTCGTTCATCAGGATCAATTCGTCGTTGTCGGCCTCCTGGACCGGCATCTCGAAACCCGTGGCATCGGCACTGACCCGCTCCAGGCGTCCTCCGTGCCGGATGGCCCGCTTGCGCCGGGCGTTGTCAACGAGGATTCGGCGCATGCTCTCGGCGGCGGCCGCGAAGAAATGGGAGCGGTTGCGCCACTGCGGTTGCTGGTCGCCTCCCAGGCGGAGCCAGGCCTCGTGCACCAGGGCCGTCGGCGCCAGCGTTTGGCCCGGGTTCTCCCGGGACATCCTGACGGCGGCGAGCCGCCGAAGTTCGCCATAGACCACCTCGAGAAGCCAGTCGGCGGCCCCCGGGTTGTCAGGCCCGATCTGCTCCAGGATGGAGGGGATGTCCGTCTCGTTCATGAGGCAGGCCCAGGAACCGGGGTCGTCGACCCACGGGTGAGGGATCGCTTCGCCGGCGGAGCGGGGGTGGCAGATCCCGACCGGTGATCCAACGCCAACCCATCCGGGCACTGCGGGAGCGCGACCGGACCGGCAGGGACCTCGGCGGGGAGGTCTCCCGGGAATCCATCGTCTGGAGCAGACCACCCGGCGGCCGGGTCCATGGAACCTCCACGAGACCGGGTGACCGGCGGCCCCGAGGCCCCGGACTCCGCGCCAGCCGCCCGAAGCATGAGCTGGGCGGCCAAAATCGCCGTGCCCGTGGTGGCCACCCGGGCCCAGGCCCCGCCGAGCGTGCCGAACGCCGAGCCCACCCGCCGGGCCAGGACCGCCCAGGCCCAGACCCCGACATGGATGGTCCCGTCGGCCGGGAGATCGGGTTCCACGGCGGGATCGGAAACGCGGGCCGGACCGGCTCCGGGGAAGGCGGCGGCGGGGCCTCCGCACTCGAAGTGTCCGCGTGCGTCGACCCACAGGAGCCCTCCCAGGTCCTTCAACGGATGACCCACGAGGTTGTATTCCGCGACGAGCCGGCCTGAACGGTCGGTCCGGAGGTCCAACGCCTCGATCCTTGCGGGGAATTCCCCCTCCAACGCGATCGGACCCCGGGGAACCAGGTGGACGCTCCGACAGGCACCCGAGAGGTCCAGGTCGGCCAGCAGGCACCGTTTCCCCAGGTACAGGGAACGCCCCGGACGGGTCGCCTCCGGCAATCCGCAGGAGCCATCCACGGCCGGCTCGCCAACCGACCGGGTGGATTCCAGGCGCAGCAAGCCGCCAACGGCAACCGATTCGAGGTGCTGGCGGAGCATCCCGCCCAGCACGGCCACCCATCCTCCACCCATCGGGCCACCAGGAACCTCCAGCCCGAAGACCGCCTTGGCCCCGGAAAGATCGACAGCGACCTCAGGGGCGGATCCGGATCCATTCCCGGGGCCATGAAACCGGGTCGGTGCGGTGATGTGCAACCGGGTCCCGGGCGGGATGCGGATGGGATGTCCCAGGAGCGTGAAGACGCCCTCCATCGGCAGGGTGACCCGGGAATCGACGAAGTCCTCCGACCACCCCCCGGCAGGAGTCCGGAAGCATGGCGAACCCAGCGACCTGATGAATTCGAGGCCGCCCAGACGGAGCCGGAGTTCACGACCGGCCAAGATGCGAGCCTCCATGGCCGTGGTCATGTGGCGGCCGGTTGGCGGGACAGCCCGTCGGCCAGCGCCCGGATACCGGTCCGCAGGCCCTGGGGCAACCCGATCGGGGCCTCGTCCAGCGCACGCAGGGGATCGGTCACGAACAGGCGCGCGTTGCCCGGCGAGGCGGAAATCCATCCCAGGAGCGCGGCCTCGTAGGGGACCAGACGGCTCAGCATCGCTTCGATGCGGTCCACTTCGGAGGGCGCCCCGCTGGGCCGGCGGCGCATGGCCCTCGGGGCGGAAGCGTGGAAACACACGCGGACCATCGGTCGGCCGCCCGGCGAGCCGGGGGGCTCGATCGGGATGGCGACGGGGGACGGGGGTGTCGCGACCGTCGGGGTCGTCGGAGGGGAGGACGCCTTCATGGGATCTCGGACTCCGGTCGAACGGTGCGTTCCAAGACGAACCGGGGCCCATCCTCTCCAGCGGATTTTCCCGGCCAAAGGGGCCACCCCATCCACTCCTGCCTAGCGGAGGCAGCTTCGCAGGGCTCGATCTCCCCCCGGGGCGGAAGAAGCCGTCCGCGCACCACAGCGGGCGACGACCCCGGCCCTGTGCCCTCGGCCTACTGGTTCAGGCGCGGCTCGTTGTCGGCGTTCCAGCGCGCCCGCATGGCCGGGTCGCGCGCGACGGCACGGTCCTGGCGGATGAACTCGGCATGGCCGTCGCAGAACATGAAGTTCGCGCCGCCGCCTTGGCTGGACTTGATCTTGCCGCTGCCCGGCTTCGGGGCACCCGAGCCCCCGTGACGGCTGCTGGGCCACTCCGACTGCTCGGGCCCCTTGGGATCGCCATCGGCAGGGTCGATGGCGGTGTCCCAGACCGCATCCGAGCGGCTGTCGGCCAGGCAGATCATGTCGGAGGGCGATTTCACGAAGGACTCGACCGGCTCGATGTGCCACGGCTCGGAGCCGCCGCCGATGTCACCGCCCAGCCCCTGGTAGGGCTTGGTGAATTCCGAGACACCGCCCCAGTCGTTGTAGCCGTAGGTGAATCCGGTGCTGGGGGTGAGGATGAGCGGTTGGCCGGTCTTGGCGTCGTTGGTCCAGTAGAACTTCGGGCTCTCGGTGGGGCAGTTCCACACCGTGAGGTTGGAGGCGCAGTAGGGCAGGAGCCGCGGCGGGTAGATGATGCGGCCGGAGGTCACGAGGTAGTGGCCGGGATACCGGTGGTGGTCCTGGACGTATTGCACCAGCGAAAGGCCGATCTGGCGCAGATTGTTCATGCAGCGCGTCTGGTTGGCCCGCGACTTGGCCTTGGCCAGGGCCGGCAGGAGCATGCCGGCGAGGATGGCGATGATGGCGATGACCACCAGCAACTCGATGAGGGTGAAGGCGGCCCGGGAACGCAGCGAAGGCTTCATGGTGCAATCGGGGACGCCCCCATCAAATCCATCGCCGGCAAGGAGTCAATCCCGGCATTCGGGCCACCGCAGGCCAA
>Ga0194130_10007252_pt1 | contig 12360 bp, 14 predicted proteins | sample TA2KigsurfametaG_FD_160084 | JGI IMG/M metagenome (GOLD analysis project Ga0194130, IMG submission 160084) | Freshwater microbial communities from Lake Tanganyika, Tanzania - TA2015050 Kigoma 12 surface | ecosystem: Environmental > Aquatic > Freshwater > Lake | place: Tanzania: Lake Tanganyika... | reverse complement strand
ATTTGTTCACCGGGGGCGCGCAAACCGGTTTGCGCGTAAACCTCGTAGGCCCGCAAATCCCCTGCGCGCGCCACGGCTAAATCAAGCCCACGCGGCCACAAACGCCAAGCCCAAACTGACCCAGCCTCACTTGCAATAACAACAGCCTGCATCGTCAAGAAGAAGAAAGCCAACACACCAACAACCGACGCCAACCCGCCGTAAACGGGCCCTGCCCGAGATATCAGCAAACCAATCAACATCGAGAAGCTCAAGGCGAACGCAGCCACCGCGACCCCGCCAACAATCGCAGCAATTGCCAACCCAACCCCAGAAGGCTGCACGCGCAGCAACAACTTCGTGCTCAACCAAAAAACCAAAATCACCACTCCGACACTGACAAAAATCGAAATAAACCTCCATAAACCTGAACTCGTTTCGGGCAAAACGCGCACGTTCAAAACCACAGCGCAGAGCACCCCAACCACAGTCACAACCAAAACCCCCAACATCCGCAGATACCGCGGCGCGAATGCCAATCGCTCTCGAACGGGTACTGCCCAAATCGCGTTCAACGCCGTATACGCGGCTGAAACCCCACCAAGTGCGCTAAATAAGAACGCCCCCAGGCTCAGTAGCAAAACCCACCACGCAGCAGAGCTCACCTGACTGATCGCGTTTTCTAGGTCTTGTCGAACCTGTTGGTCACCGATTAGCTCATCGAAGATGTCTTGTTGTAACGCAGGGTCACCGTCCAAAATGATGCTAAGCACCACACCCGTGGCGAGCAACAACGGGAAAATGCTCAAAAAACTGTAATAAGTCATTAGCGCAGCAAATTGGCTTGCGTTGTCGTCACCATATTTTTTGGCGACACCAACCACGTAAGCGAGTGCGCGGCTGTTGGCCTGAAAATTATCAGCCCACGCAAGTAACCGATTCACCTAGCGCCCTCAACGCCGTCTTTGCGCCAAAGCTCACTCACAACAATCACGATCAAACCAGCAATGACTGTCGCTAGTAAGCGCACGCCAAGTGAAGTCCATGAGCGATCACCTTCAACCGCAAATAACGACAGCACCAAAATCGTCACACCAATTACGGCCACCGCGTAGTTCGACCAAACAAACACCAACGCCACCCAAGTGCCAATACCGACTAGAACAGTTAACCCAAAACCTTGTGCGTCCAGAATTTCTATTCCAAGTGCGGCGGCTGCAACACCAACTACCGTGCCTACCACCCGCGCAATGACCCTAGAGACAGTTCCGTCGAAATCAGGACGGGCAACCCACGCCACAGTCATCGGAATCCAATAATCATGAGGGAAGTCGAATTCACGCTTGAACCAAAAGGCGATTGCCCCAGCGATTACCAGCGCGATGCTAAGTCGTGTTGCATGGCGCAAGTACTCACCGCGAAGCTCGGTATTTCGAACCCGCGTAAGAAAACCAGGCCTCGGACGAGACTCACGAAGAATCGAGCGACTATTTGCGATCTTGGTGATCGCCCCGGCCACGAATATGAGCAACCCGCCCATCGCGAGTGCAGACCCCGTCACCAACGCCGCACTAAGCGACCCCGACTGCCCACCGCCATTGAAAACGATGAAGACAACGAGTGATAAAACCCCGATCAAACTCGCCCTAGCACCTGCAATACCGAGGAATCCGAAAACAAAACCCGCAATCGCGATGTAAAGAATTCGCCAGTCACCAGCTTGTGAAAGCAATTGCCCGACAGTGGCAGCAATCGACATCCAAAATGTCGCCCACAACATCGATCGCCACTTGTCACCTTCGAGCGCACCAACGCTGGCGATAGCAGTAAACGCCATGCCTATCGCGACCGAAACCACGAAGTCGTCTCGCCCGGCTGCTATACCGATGGCCACCACAACACTCGTAAGAACGGCCCCGATCGCAGCCCAGCGCCACTGCAACTTCGAGCGATCTAAATCAAGTGACGCACGAAGGTCTGAGCGCCATCGTGACGCTCGAAGATCTGAGCGCCACCGTGACGCCCGCCCGCCAGATGCCGAACCCTCGTTCAAACTGGGGCGGCTGGGGCTCTCGTTCACCCAGTAATTGTGCTGATTAGGCTTGCGGACAGTGTTTCGTAAAACCCCACGCGTTATTGCCCTCGGCGCCACCGTGTCACTGCTGGCTCTAGCGACCGCGACGCAGTCCAGCGCCTACGACAAAGAGCGTTACGGGTACGCCGCCACTCACATGATCGAACATTCCGTGATCCCGAAATCTCTTGGTCCCATGACGGACAAGCTGAATTTCTACGTTCTTCCGGGTAGCAAGTCACAGCGAATCTATCTCTGCAGCGGCATCCCGACCTCAGACCCTGACGAGTTCAAACAAGTTGCCGTCAAGGCCCCTGTGTCGTCTTACAACGGGAGTTACAACTCTGACCCATCTCTAACGACGAATCAGAAGAACTTCAGATACACATCTTTATCAGTCACGGTTAATGAGTTTTCGACCGCTTCGGCGGCATCTAAGACTTTTGATCTCATTAAAGAGCGCGCCAAAAAGTGCAAAGGCACCAAGACCACTACGACACCTGGCGACGGCGATGTGCCCGATAGTTCGTACACCAATTCATATCGCAATGGCCAACTTGCCAGCGTGACATTTAATGGCCAGCCAAGCGTTTATGTCGAGACTGACTTTTTAAACCAAGAACCGCAAAACGATGCAACCGTCGGCAGCGGCACGGACAACCTCACCATTTACTCTTTGGTAGGCAGTGTCGTTATTCAAACGATGTATTCCAACAGCCAAGTCACCCGTCTTAGCTCTAAGAAAAAAAATGGCGTAGCTCGGGTAGCTAACGCAGCGATTCAGGCTTGGCGGGGCTAAGAGTCATCAATGGCTAAGGAGAACACTGGCCGTGCGTTGCCGAACCAAGAAATCGCTCGCGCGCAATCAAGTGGTGACCTTGATCAGGGTTCAATTGACGTCTCTTCACGAGCCGGTCTATTGCTTGGTGCCTACTACACCGGGCTGTCCTACCAACCAAATCTTTTAAGCCGTGGCACTCGCGACCAAGCGATTATCAGTGGCGTGGCTGCGACTGTCGGGTATCAGTGGGGCGTTTCAGCGCATTCGTTCTTGCGTTCCATTGCCGACCGCTTGCCAGGTGCCTCATCTTCGATGTTTGGACGGGTAGTCACCGGCGCCGTCGTTGACGCAGGTGTTGTTGCTGCATCAGTTGCCGCGCTAAGAGCACTGCCGCCTAAGCAGCACGAGTCAAAAGCGCGCTCGGGCGCACGTCTTGCCGCCATGGGGCTCGGCTCTGCTGCAGCAGCAGGCATCGGTGCAGGCCTACTTGGCATCGTCGGTGGTAAGGCGCGAACGGCCGTGACTTTGTTAGCAACACTGGGCACAACCGCAGCCACTTACCGCTACACGATGAGCAAGAAACCAACGGCAGGTGCACTCGATGCGCCAGATAACCGTCCGCACGAAGACGATGTTCGCGAAGTTTCGGTTCCAAAAGCGATGGCGTCAAGTTTGGTAGTTGGTGCATTCCTCGGTTTAGCCGGCCGCTTTGAGTCGAAAATCGCAGAGGTAGTTGCCAACGCAGCTGCAAAGACTTTGGGTGGTCAAGTTGATGATCACCGAACCATTGGCCGTATCGGGTCTGCAGCAACTCTGGCTGCCATCGGTTGGGGTGGCCTAACGGCAGCTAGTTATTTGTTGTCGAAACCTGGCACCGCAGTCGAACCCGCCCACGCAACACCACCAGACATTCCAGAAGTAACGGGTGGCCCCGGCTCGTTTAGTTCGTGGAACGACCAAACTCGCGAGTCACGTCGTTGGCTTTCAATGGTTCTAACCCCAGAAGAAATCAATCACGTCATGGGCACTACAAAAGCCAAACAACCGATTCGCGTTTATGCCTCACTCGAAGCCGCATCAAGCCCTGAAGAGCGCGCTGAATTGCTTTTGAGAGAAATAGATCGGACGAGGGCACTAGAGCGCCCCTATTTTGCGCTCTTTTCACCTACCGGTTCGGGCTATGTCAATTACGTAGCGTGTGAAACCCTTGAATACTTAACCAAGGGCAACTGCGCCTCGGCTGCAATTCAGTACTCAGTTCTGCCCTCTGCACTTTCCTTGACGAAGGTTCCCGAGGGCACGAACCAAACGCGCATGGTTCTTAACGGAATCATGAAGCGCCTGCTTGCGATGCCGCGCAGCAAACGTCCGAAAATCTTGATGTTCGGTGAATCCTTGGGCTCGCAAGTAAGTGAAGACATGTTCAAAGGTCAAGGCATCACTGGCCCAGAAGGTGTTGGCTTAGACGCAGCCGTCTGGATCGGCACCCCAGCTGCCACCGACTGGAAGAAAGAGCTCTGGGGTGATCGCAGCGTGAGCGTTCCGCCTGAAGTTGGCCCAGGCACCGTCTATATGCCGCGGGCCGTGCGCGATTGGCGCAACTTGCCTGATGATCAAAAGAGCCAAGTTGACTTTCTGTTGCTTCAAAATGGTGACGACCCGATTCCGAAATTTGGAACCTCTGTTATTTGGCGCCAGCCTGATTGGCTTGGGCCCAACGACACCAGACCGCCAGGTGCGCCTCGGCACACCAAGTGGATGCCAATCGTCACCTTCATCGCCACATTCATTGACATGCAAAATGCGCTCACCCCAACGCCTGGGGTATTCGACGAAGGTGGCCACGATTACCGCCGAGAGACCCCTGAAGCGGTGCGAAAAGTCTTTAGCCTTGAAGCGACTGACGAAGAAATGGCGGCTGTGCAAGAGGCCTTGCGCGCCCGCGAACTCGAGTGGGAGACGCGTCGCCGTTGGGCAGTGGCTGAAACACAGCCCACGCCCAAGCGCGCCGCCGCAGAAGAGAAGGTCGAAAAGATGGTGGGCAAGTGGATCGACCGAACTGACGTGTCAGCTCAAGATGTCGAAGAAATCGCCCAGGGCGACATGGAGCCAGTAATTAAAGGTGGGTAAAACAAAAGGCTTTGCCGCGCAATCTGCAAGCGCTCCGCTAGCTGCATGGGAATTCGATAGGCGAGAAATTGGGGCTCGAGACGTCTCAGTAGACATCTCTTATGCAGGCATTTGCCACTCTGATATTCATCAGGTTCGAGAAGAGTGGGGGCCCGCGAAGTTCCCTATGGTGCCTGGGCACGAGATCATGGGCACGGTTGCGGCTGTCGGCAAAGATGTAACCGAGTTCAAAGTAGGTGAGCCAGTTGGCGTAGGGGTTTACGTCGATTCATGTAGAAAGTGTGAGAACTGTCAATCAGGCGAGAGCCACCAATGCCTTGAAGGCATGACACAGACGTATAACGACTTTGCGCGTGACGGCAAGACTCTTAATTTTGGCGGTTATTCGAAGAACATCGTGGTTGACGCGGATTATGTGATGAGAGTCCCTGCGAACCTTGACCCCACAGGTGTGGCGCCACTTTTGTGCGCGGGAATCACTGTTTATTCACCGCTTCGACATTGGGGTGCTGGCCCCGGCAAAAACGTCGCTGTCATGGGCTTAGGTGGGCTCGGGCACATGGCCGTGAAGTTCGCCGCGGCCATGGGTGCCAATGTCACAGTGCTAAGTCATAGCGATTCTAAGAAAGCTGACGCCTTAGCCCTTGGCGCTCATGCATTCGTCAACACCCACGATGAAGCTGCCCTAGGTGCGTTAACTAAGACCCAAGACATCATCATCAATACCGTCTCAGCAGACGTAGATATAGATCGGTTTCTAAAGCTCCTCAAGTTAAACGGCACCTTGGTCATCGTCGGGTTGCCCGGTAAACCCGCGCCAATCAACGCCGGCTCGCTACTTGAGATGCGCAGGTCTTTGGCAGGCTCGATGATCGGCAGTATCAAAGAGACCCAAGAAATGCTCGATTTCTGCGGTAAGCACAACATCGTGAGCGATGTCGAAGTAATTGACGCCGACTATATAAATAAGGCCTACGACCGGGTGGTTAACAGTGATGTTCGCTACCGGTTCGTGATCGACACCGTCACCATCTAGCCACTAACTGGCTCGGTTCGATGCGGCTAGTGAGCTCGCTTAGTGAATTAAGGCCCCAACGCCGGCCGAAATCAAGGCCACTTGCCATAGAGGCAAACGAAGCCTAAATAGCAGGACGGCGGCAAGCGCGCCAATCAAGACCGTTGGCCAATAGATTGAATCGAGAGTTGGGGTAAGTACTTGAACTAAGTCACCAAACCTTGTTAGTTCTACTTCACCAAAGAACGTGGTGATTGCAAACGACAGGCCAAGACTTACTAACACCCCCACTACTGCAGCTGAGATGACTCGCATGGCTTGACGCAGCCTCGCTGACGCAAGTAGTCGGTCGGTAAATGGGGCAATGCTCAAAATGATCCCGGTCGAAGTCGCAAAGAGTACGAAAACTGCAAGCAGCCCCGCTAGCGCGCCAGCCAACCAGATCGGTAGTAAAGAGAAAGGGTCGGTGGCAGCAGCCAATATTGATGCGAACTCAAGCACCAAAATCAATGGCCCTGGGGTTGATTCGCCTAGGCCTAAGCCAACGCTCATGTCGGTTGCACTAAGCCAGCCGTAATTGATTACGAACTCTTGGGATGCGTAATCAACTATCGCGTAGGCACCACCGAGGGTGTAAGCACTAACTAGTAGAACCCATGCAAGTGAACCCCAGCGCGAGTCAGACCCCGTCCAAATATTTATGGCCAGTACACAAACCGCGACTAGAGCTAAAAGGCTGACGCCAATCGCGACAACTCGCTTTGGCTTATCGATTAGGCGGCCAAGCTGCACAGATTGCAAAGTCGGCGTCTCGGGGTGAGTTGCTAGTTCGGGCCGCACGGCAAAAGCGGCGGTTCCTAGCGCCAGTGCCACCAGTATGAAAGGAATGCCCAAGAAGAAGCTTGCGATGAAAGACGCGCCTGCGACCAACCACAACAGTTTCGAAACCAGCGCACGCCTACCAAGAGAAATCAGTGCGGCTGCGATTATTGCGATGACGCTGGCCTGCAAACCTTGCAGTGCGCCGCGAACCACGGGTAGATCACCCGCGGCCAAGTACAGCCCGGCAAGAGCAGCGGTAATCACCGCGCCCGGGGCAATGAATAGCGTCGCAGCAGTTAGTGCACCCTTTAGCCCAGAGCGCTTTAGGCCTATATAAGTAGCGGTTTGGTGGGCTTCTGGCCCGGGGATTATCGAAGTAAGCGCAATGGTGCGGCTTAGTTCATCGTGTGAGATCCACTTGTGTTTTTCGATTAGTTCTCTTTGAAGTAACGCGATCTGTCCGGCGGGGCCGCCGAAACCTAGCGTGCCAATTTGTAGCCATACGCGCCAATCACGACGTGCTTTCACATTTTCATCATAATTGCGACCACTATGTTTTGAAGGTGAATGATAAGAAGCCACTCGCTTCCAAAACAAGAATCAGTAAGCGCGTCCCTGCGTGGCTTGAATTCTTAAGTCCGTCTCGCACGATCCCTTGGGTTAAGTGGCGTGCCAGTAGTCGATGGCGTGCCAAGCCTTTGACGTTGGTGGTGCTAGTTGCGGGTCTTTGGTTGTTTGGAACTGGCGAAGGCCTACTCGTCGTATCGGGCTTAGGCGTTAGCCCCTGGACTGTTTTCGCCCAAGGGCTCTCGGTTCAGTTGCCAGTATCGATCGGCTTAGCAACGTTTTTGACGAGCTTGATGGTGTTGTTGTTGTGGGTGCCACTTCGTGAGAAGCCCGGGCTTGGCACCATCGCGAATGCGGTGATCATCGCCGTCGCATTACAAGTGACGGTTTGGTTGGTGCCAGCTCAAACGAACTGGTGGGTGGCACTTGCGATGGTTCTGTTTGGAATCGCGATCATCGGTGTCGGGAGCGGTATGTACTTAACGACCAATCTCGGGCCTGGCCCTAGGGACGGTTTGATGACTGGTATTCACGATCGAACCGGTTGGCCGGTTGCGTGGGTTCGCCTAGGGCTAGAGGCCAGTGTGTTGGTCATCGGATGGTTATTGGGGGGCACCGTTGGTTTAGGCACGGTGTTGTTTGCGTTGCTAATTGGCCACGCGGTTGGTTACGCGCTTAAAGCAGCTGGGGCTATCGCGCCTTATTGAAGTTGAAGTACCAGATGTAATAGATGGCCAATATCGGGGCGACGGCCAGCATCAGCACCGGCACTACACCGCCGCGTGCCGCCGAGATGTAGTCAAGGGCGGCAGCGATCACCCCGACCAGAATCACGATGACGGTGATGGTCAAGATGATTGACTGTGGCTTTCTGGTTGACCACGGGTTTGGGTTGTGCAGCGGGTGGGTCTTGAGACTCTTGGCTTTGCTGGCGCGTGTTGTGCGTGCGGGCGCGCGCTTGGTCGTCTTGCGAGAAGTCGAGCGGCGCGCGGTTGATTTACGTGCGGTCGATTTGCGCGGTGGCATGCCCAAAACCGTACTCGCGTAGGCCTAGAGGCCACATTCACATAAGGTTCGAGGGTGAAGAATTTCGACGAATTGTGGTTAGAACTCAACGATTTGGTGGCTCGCCAAGACGCCACTAGCCACACCGTTAAAGCATTAGCTGAGGGCACCCACCAGATCGGCAAGAAGGTCGTAGAAGAAGCTGCTGAGGTCTGGATGGCCGCCGAACACGAATCAGACGAACGACTTGCCGAAGAGATTTCACAGTTGCTCTATCACGTTCAGGTTTTGATGCTTAGTACTGGCGTTAAGCCCGAGCAGGTTTACAAATACTTATGAATTCTGTGAACGCCGGGGCGCTTTAGATGTTAAAGATTGCCTTGCCAAATAAGGGTCAATTAGCTGAGCCCGCACAATCGATGTTGCGTGAGGCGGGTTACTTGCGCAGTCACCACCCGCGTGATTTGGTGGTGCGAGACCCGCAAAACGACGTCGAGTTCTACTTTTTGCGCCCGCGCGACATCGCTATATATATAGCCCGCGGCACATTAGACGTGGGCATCACTGGTCGCGACCTCGTGCTCGACTCTGGTGCAGACGTAGTCGAGACCATGTCGCTGGGCTTTGGCGATTCGGTGTTCACCTTGGCTGTGCCATTGGCAGCAGCAGCCGATGTTTCGGGCAAGCGCATCGCCACTGCCTACCCACGCCTCTTGCAAAACTGGCTCGATACAAACGACATTTCAGCCACCGTGGTCGAGTTAGATGGCGCGGTTGAAAACGCAGTTGCACTTGGTGTGGCTGACGCCGTGGCAGACGTAGTTGACACGGGCACGACACTGCAGCAGGCAGGCCTTGCCGTAATCGGTGAGCCCATTTTGGTTAGTGAGGCAGTTTTGGTGCTGCGAGCTGGCACCAAACCAAGCGACGAGCTCGACCGTTTCACTCGTCGCCTAAGCAGCGTGCAAGTCGCTCGCAAATACGTGATGGTCGATTACGACATCGAGAGCGCGCAGCTTGCACGAGCAGTTGCCATCACACCTGGGCTTGAGTCGCCAACCGTTGCGCCGTTGCACAAAGAAGGATGGGTCGCGGTTCGTGCCCTAGTCGAGCGAAACCAAATGCACCAGGTAATGGACGATCTCTACGCCGTCGGTGCCCGCGGCATTCTCATCACCGACTTGCATGGCTGCCGCCTCTAAGCGGGCCACACCCGTCCGCCTGATTTAAAGCAAGTCGCTTCACCTGTGTGACACGCAGGGCCGTCGCTCTCGACGCGATAGAGCACGGTGTCTTTGTCGCAGTCCCAAAAGATTTCTTTTACGCGTTGAGTGTTGCCTGAAGTCTCGCCCTTCTTCCAAAGTGAATTGCGTTTGCGCGAGAAAAAGTGCGTCAGACCTGTTTCTTTAGTCTTGACTAAAGCCTCGGTATTTGCCCAAGCGACCATTAAAACTTCGTTGGTGCTGGCGTCTTGTACGACCACACAAACCAATCCAGCATCGTCGAATGCAATTTCACTTACCCAGTCAGTCGGCATGCCCGATTCTCTCGCGATAAGTTGCTCTCGTGGCTGAGAGTCTTGCGCAACGTGAACGTGCCGAACTATCTCAACTTTTGGCCCAACTTGGGCCTGATGCGCCAACGATTTGCACCGGGTGGCGCACACGAGATCTCGCCGCTCACCTCTGGTTGCGCGAGTCAAAGCCACTGGCGGCCGCAGGAATGTTCGTCCCATTTTTAGCTGGCGAGCGCCGCAAAGCCGAAGCCGAGGCCGCTGCATTCGCTTGGCCTGAATTGATCGCCAAGGTTGCAGACGGGCCGCCGAAGCTTTCGCCATTTGGTTTACCGCAAGTTGATGCCCTCGCTAACTCGAACGAATTCTTCATTCACCATGAGGACGTCCGCCGGGGGCAGCCAGATTGGCGACCGCGCATCATGTCCAAGCAAGACAACGACAAGTTGTGGTCAGGTGTGGGGGTGATGGGTTTGCTTGGTGCACGCAAGGCACCGGTTGGCGTCACCCTTCGCCGCAGTGACACGGGCGCTGAGAAAACTCTTTCGAAGAAAAGCGAGCAAGTAATCGTCGTCGGTGAACCAGGGGAGTTGTTGATGTTTATTACTGGACGGGTTGAGCACGCGAAGGTGGAATTCATTGGCAGTGAGTCGGCAGTTGCAGCCTTGAAAGGTGCGAAGTTTTCGCTTTAGTTGGTTATCGCTCGCTTAAGTTTTTAGCGATTGTTTGACTTGCTCGATAGAAATGCTGCCATCGTGAAACACCCCAGCCGCTAAGAGCGCATCGGCACCGGCTTCGGCCGCCGCCGCGAAGTGCTCAACTGCCCCTGCGCCACCACTTGCAATTAACGGCACATCTACCATCGCGCGAACAGCCCTGATCATCTCGAGGTCAAAGCCTTTTCTGGTTCCGTCAGCATCCATTGAATTAAGCAGCACTTCACCAGCCCCGCGATCAACTGATTCTTTTACCCAATCGAGTGCATCGAGGTTTGCCGATCTAGAGCCCCCATGTGTTGTTACTTCGTAGCCTGAATTGGTGCCCCGGGCACGTCTAGCGTCGATCGAAATCACCAAGACCTGCGAGCCGAACTGATCAACGATTTCATCAAGTAACCCCGGGCGCTCGATAGCTGCTGTGTTTACCGAGATCTTGTCGGCGCCGGCTCTAAGAAGTTGATCTGCGTCATCAACCGATCGCACCCCGCCGCCGACAGTAAGTGGCACGAACACCTCGTTAGCACTGCGCTTAACTAAGTCGTAGGTGGTTTGGCGTCCCTCTTTTGAAGCCGTCACATCAAGAAAGACGATTTCGTCAGCACCGGCTTCGGCGTAAGTGCGTGCCAACTCGATCGGGTCACCCATGTCTTGCAAGTTTTGAAAGTTAACGCCCTTGACCACACGGCCGTTGGCTACGTCCATGCAGGCGATGATGCGCACGTTTAGCACGTTTAAGCCCTACTCGTTTGCTGCCTCAAGTGCCTCTTCTATGGTGAGGGTTCCTTCATAAAGCGCCTTGCCAATTACGACCCCTTCAATACCCAGAGGTGACATGGCGACCAACGCGCGAACGTCATCAACATTGCGAACCCCACCCGATGCGATTACTGGTGATTCGGTGGCGGCAGCAACTTGAGTCAACAGATCGAGGTTTGGCCCTTCTAACATTCCGTCGCGACGTACGTCAGTTACCACGTATCGCGTCGCACCAGCATCGTTAAGCCGTGTAAGTGTTGGCCAAAGTTCACCGCCATCGCGCGTCCACCCTCTGGCTGCAAGGCGATCGCCTTTTACATCTAGACCAATCACGATTAGATCTGGGTAGAGGTCGATTACCGATGCAGTCCACTCGGGGTCTTCGAGGGCTGCAGTGCCAAGGTTTACCCGGGTTGCGCCCATCGAAAGTGCGCGCTCTAGCGAAATTGCATCGCGAATGCCACCAGAGAGTTCGACGTTGATGTCGACTGACTGAATTACTGCCGCGAGTGCGTCTGTGTTTTGCCCGCGGCCGAATGCTGCGTCAAGGTCTACTAAGTGAATCCACCTTGCGCCCGCATCTGCGAATTTCTTTGCAGTTTCGACGGGGCTGCCGTAGTCAGTTGCGGTGTCAGCAGCGCCTTGTCTAAGGCGCACGGCTCTGCCATCAACGACGTCAATGGCCGGCAAGATGTCGAAGCTCAAAGTTGCTTAACCCAGTTATCAAGAAGTTTTAGGCCCGCTTCGCCAGATTTCTCGGGGTGAAATTGGGTGCCCCAGATTGGGCCGGCTTCGACTGCGGCGATGAATCCGTCACCGTAATCGCACGTCGTCACGACCGCTTCGGCTTCGCTCGCGCCACCGCTCGCCACCGCCCCGACCGCAGCTGCGCTAGCCCCCGTCCAACTTTTGGCCGCGTAACTGTGCACGAAGTAGAAGCGTTGGTCACCCAAGCCAGCAAACATTTTTGAATCACTTGGCGCATTAACGGTGTTCCAA
>Ga0194130_10007250_pt1 | contig 12362 bp, 12 predicted proteins | sample TA2KigsurfametaG_FD_160084 | JGI IMG/M metagenome (GOLD analysis project Ga0194130, IMG submission 160084) | Freshwater microbial communities from Lake Tanganyika, Tanzania - TA2015050 Kigoma 12 surface | ecosystem: Environmental > Aquatic > Freshwater > Lake | place: Tanzania: Lake Tanganyika... | reverse complement strand
CCCCTGCCGCGCGACCTCCTGCAGAGCGCCGCGGAACGGCTCAGCGCCCCGCTGCGGACGCTGATGGTGCCCCCTGCGGCCGTGCTGGCCCGCTGGCAGGATCTGCCTCCCCTCAGCCCGGCTGAGAGGGAGCGGCTGCAGGCGCTCTGGGATGGAGCCGCCCCGCCGAAGAGCTGAAGCGGCCTCAGCCCCAGAGGCGGCGGCGCGGCGGCGCGGCCAGCCGCCGGTGGGTATCGGCCAGCAGCTCCGGAATCGGCAACCCGTGGGGACAGCGGGGAAGGCAGTCGCCGCACCGGGCGCAGGCGGAGGCATCGAGGGTCTCCCACCAGTGGCCGGCGCGGCCGATCAGGCTGTAGCGCTCGCTGGCGAAGGCCTCGAGGCCGTGTCCCACCGCCAGGTTGCGCAGCCGCAGCAGGGCCGGGATCGGCACCTCGGTGGGGCAGGGCAGACAGGCCCTGCACTGCCCGCAGCGCTCGGCTCCCAGGCGCTGCCTTGCGGCCCCTTGAAGCCTCTCCAGGGCCTCCTCCTCGGCGGGGCTGAGGGGGCCATCGGCGGCGGCGAGGCGTGCGGCACAGTGCAGATCGCCGGGGCGGGCCGCCCCGAGGGTGAGGGTGCTGATGCCGGCGCTGAGCAGAAAGCGGTAGGCCAGCTCCAGCGGAGCAAAGGGCGCGCAGTCGCCCTCCAGCAGGGCGGGGGGCGCCTGCAGGCGGCCTCCCTTGTCGGCCGGGGAGATCGCCATCACACCGATGCCCTCCTTCAGGGCCTGGCGGGCGAGGGGAAGGCGTTCGGGGTCGAAGAGATGCAGGTGCAGGCTGCAGAAGCGGAAGCGGCCGCTCGCCAGAGCCGCGGCGATCAGATCGGTGGCGCCATGGCTGGAGAAGCCCACCTGCCGCACCAGTCCCTCGGCCTGGGCTGCCTCCAGCAGCTCGCCCCCGGGCCCCTGCAGAACCCAGGCGAGGTGCTCCGGCGTGTTGAGGCCATGCACCGCCAGGTTGTCGAGGCGCTCGACCCCCAGCCGCGCCAGGCTGGCGCGCAGCTGCTGCAGGCCTTCGGCTCTGCCCATCCCTTCAGCGCGACCCGGCAGCAGCTTGGTGGTGAGCACCAGGGCCTGGCGCAGCGCCGGATCCCGCTGCTCCAGCGCCGCCAGGGCCTGCCCGAGAAAGGTTTCGGCGGGCCCGTAGGCCGGCGCGGTCTCGATGTGATTGATCCCGGCCGCAATGGCGGCATCCAGCACCACGGCGAGGGTGGCCTGGCTGTCCAGGGCACGCATGGTGCCGAGGGTGAACAGCGACACCGGTCGCCCCTGCCCGAACGGCCGCCTCCCGGGGGGGGGGACCGGGGAGGGCTCAAGCCGCGGGGCCGCCGGAGGCATCGGGGGCTTCACCGGGGATCTCCTCATCGGGCTCAGCGGGCGGTTCGCTGCCCTCGGCAGCCACCCCTTCCTCCGGGCGCAGATGGCGGATCAGCTCGGCGGGGCTGGTGCGATCGAGGAAGCGACGGAAATCCTCGCGGTCTTCGGCATCGGCTTCGGCATCCACCGGAATCGAGGCATCCGCCACCACCTCCTCCAGCATCCAGATCGGACTCTCGGTGCGCAGGGCCAGGGCGATGGCGTCGCTGGGCCGGGCATCGACATCGTCGATCGGCTGATCATCGCGCTGCAGCTTGAGCACCGCCCGGAAGGTGCTGTCCTCGATGGCGTGGATGATCACCCGCTCCAGCCGCAGCCCACCGGCGTCCAGCAGGCTCACCATCAGATCGTGGCTAAGGGGGCGTGGCGGACGCTCGCCCTGGAGGGCAGCCAGGATGTTCTGGGCCTGGCCCTGATCGATCCAGATCGGCACCTGACGCCGACCGGCAGGATCACGCAACAGCACGATCGGGCTGCGGCTGGCCGCATCGAGGGCGATCCCGGCCACCCGCATCTCCACCATTGCCGCTGCACTCCCGGCTCACGCCATTGCCCCTGAAGCGATTATGGCCAGAGCGCTCGGGGTGGGGTGATGTTCACCGGACTGGTTCAGGCCGTGGGGCGGCTGGAGCGTTGCCCCGCCGGCGTGCGGCTGCGACTGCCTGCGGGCCATGGCCTCGGCCCCCTGGCCCTTGGCGACAGCGTGGCTGTCGACGGGGTCTGCCTCACGGTGGCGGAGCTGCTCGCCGATGGCTTCCGCGCCGATGTCAGCGAGGAGACCCTCGCCCGCACGACCCTGGCGGCCCGGGCCAGGACCGGCGACCCGGTGAATCTCGAACCGGCCCTGCGCCTGAGCGACCGCCTGGGGGGCCATCTGGTCAGCGGCCATGTGGATGGCCTCGGCAGCATCGCTGGCATCGAGCGGCTGCCCGCCTCCTGGCGGCTGGCGATCCGCTGGCAGGAGCCCGCCTGGGGCCGCTACATCTGCGAGAAGGCGAGCGTGGCGGTGGATGGCATCAGCCTCACGGTCGCCGGGCTGGGGCCTGGGGGAAGCAACGACGCCGAAAGGGGGCTTCGCGAGAGCGCCGAGGCGGGGGCGATCTTCTGGATCGCCGTGATTCCCCACACCTGGGCCAGCACCACCCTGCAGCACCGCCGCCCCGGCGATGCGGTGAACCTCGAGGCGGATCTGCTGGCCAAGTACACCGAGCGGCTGCTGCAGGCCGCGTCACCTGCGGCGGAGGCAGCCCCTGCCCCCATGGATGCCCGCTGGCTGAGCGAGCACGGCTGGCACTGAGCGCCCAGGGGCTGGATGCGCTGCGGGTGGTCAGCCCACGGCAGCCTGCTTAGGCTCCGGAAGCCGAGCTTCGCCTGCCATGGCCCCTGAGCTCTCCGAGCTGAACAGCACCCCCGGCGAGCCCAGCCGGCTCGCCCGCGACAGCGCCGCCCTGCGCACCTTCACCCTGGGGGAGGGCGTGGTGATGCTGGTGCTGGGGTTCCTGGCCCTGATCTTCCCCGTGCTCGCCTCCCTCTGGGTCACCGCAGTGGTGGCGATCGGTTTTCTGGTGGGCGGCATCGTGGGCTGGGTGAACACCCTCGCCCGGGCGCCGAGGCTCAGCAGCGCGATCGGGTTCTGGCGTCTTACCGTTTCGAGCCTGTTTCTGGTGACCGGAATCTGGATGGTGCGGCAGCTGGCGGGAGGGCCGGCCGGTGCCGCCCGGCAGGTGGCGGCCCTGGCCCTGGCGATCGGTGTGGTGTTTTTGGTGGAGGGAGCGGTGGCCATGGTGGTGGCCCTCAGCCACCGCCAGGTGAAGGGCTGGGGATGGGGCCTCACCAATGGGATCGTGACCCTGATCCTCGGCCTGCTGATCCTCACCATGAAGCAGCTCAGCCTGCTCTGGGTGCTGGGCACCCTTGTGGGCATCTCCTTCCTGTTCAGCGGCCTCGATCTGCTCACGTTCAGCGCCAGCTTCCACGCTCGGCGCCCGGAGCAACCCACCCATCTCGCCCCCAGCGACCCTCCTGACACCTGAGTGGCCAGCCGCCACCCTCATGGTCGCAGGCTTGGGAGGCGGCTCTCAGGGGCTGGAATCCTGCAACGGCGACAACCAGATCGAGCCTGAGTCGCGGTGGAGTTCGATGCGGAACTCCTGGCCGGGCTCAAAGCCCATGCGACGCGTGTAGGACTGGCCAATCAGGAGATTACCGTTGCCATGCACGCGGGTGCGGAAATCGGCCTGGCGGCCCTTGCTATTGGCAGCGGGAGCGGCCGATGCGGGCACGCTGTAGCCCTTGGCCGCCACCAGGGCCCGGTAGAAACTCTTCTTGAGCAGCCTTCCGCTCGGACCGACGTAGCCACAGGCCCGGGCGATCTGATCCTCAGGTCGGTTGCTGAGGGCACGGGCGCGTGCCAGCAGGGCTTCGCCCTCCAGCGGAGCATCTGGCAGGCCCTGCCCGTCGAGGCCTTCGGTGGTCAAGCGTTGGACAGCCATTGGCTAGAGAAGCCCGTCAACCTTGGGCGAATTGTGACCAATCCCATCCCGATTCGGCAAGTATCAATCTGTGCAAAAGGCGGAAATCTGGGGGCTGCCCTGCCAGGAGTGGCCCCTTTGCCGAAGCCGGGGCGCAACCCGCTCGGCTGTGGCCCTGGCCAGCAGGCGGAAAGAGGGCCTCAGAGCAGATAGAGAATGCCGAACAGGATCACCCAGATGCCATCGACGAAGTGCCAGTAGAGCTCGGCGGCCTCAAGGCCGAAGGGGGAAGCGGCGCTGATGCGGCCACCTGAGCGGGCCTGCCACCACACCACCAGGATGCAGATCACCCCGAGGGTGACATGCAATCCGTGAAAGCCGGTGAGGGCATAGAAGGTGCTGGCGAAGAGGTTGTCGGTGAGCCCGAAGGGCAGATGGAAGTACTCCACCATCTTGCCGGCCAGGAAAGCCACCCCCAGACCGGCCGAGAGCAGCAGCCAAAAACGGCAGCTGGCCTTATCGCCGCGCAGCAGGCCGCGGCCGGCGCGATGGAAGGTGTAGCTGCTCACCAGCAGCAGGACGGTGTTGATGGCCGGCAGCACGAGTTCGAGCTCATAGCTCGAACCTTTGGGCAGTGGGTTGACGGCACGAAAGGTGAGATAGGCGGCAAAGAAGCCCGCAAAGGTCATGCCGTCAGCCACCAGGAAAGTGGCCAGGCCAAACAGGCGTGCATCGGCATGCTCGCCATGGTCGTCATGGCCATGCACCTCCGCCCCTGCCGAGGGGGCGACGGCACCGATGGACGTTGCACCACTGCTGCCGGGGGCGAGGCTGGTCATCGCGGAAAACTGCGCAAACAAAGAGGGGAAAAACCGGGGGTCAACGCTGGGACAGAAGGAGCGAACAACGGATAGGGGCGGAAGCGCAGTCAGCGCTCCGGATCGCCCCAGAGCTGGCGGCCGGTGGCCAGGCGCAGATCGATGCGGTCCTCGGAGGCGCCATAGCCATAGGGATGGGTAACGAGGGGTGCCTCACCGGCCCAGTTATCCACGGGTGGAGGGGAGGTGGTGAGCCACTCGGGGGTGAGGGCATTCCAGGGATTGTCGCCGGCAGGCTCACCGCGGAAGGCGCTGGCCACCACATTGACCAGAAAGGGCAGGGTGCTCAGCGCCATCAGCAGGGCGCCAACGCTGCTCACCTGGTTCCAGGTGGCAAAGGAGGGGTCATATTCGGCAACGCGGCGGGGCATGCCATTGAGACCCAGCCAGTGCTGGGGTGCAAAACAGAGATTGAAGCCGATGAAGGTGAGCACAAAATGCAGGCGACCCAGGTGCTCATTGAGCATGCGGCCAGTGAACTTGGGATGCCAGTGGTAAACCGCACTGAAGATCACAAACACCGTGCCGCCGTAGACGATGTAGTGGAAATGGGCGACCACGAAGTAGGTGTCGTGCACATGGATATCGAATGGCACCTGGGCCAATGCAACGCCGGTGATGCCACCGAGCACGAAATTCACGATGAAGGCACAGGCAAACAGCATGGCGCTGTTGAGTGCGATCTTGCCTCCCCACAGCGTCGCCAGCCAGTTGAAAAACTTGATGCCGGTCGGCACGGCGATGAAGGCGGTGGCAATCGTGAAGAAGAGGCGCATCCAGGGAGGCGTGCCACTGGTAAACATGTGATGCGCCCAGACGACCAGACCGAGTACGACGATGGCCATGATCGAATACACCATGGTGGTGTAGCCAAACAGGGGCTTGCGCGCATGGATGGGCAGGATCTCACTCACCAGCCCGAAGGCAGGCAACACCATGATGTAGACAGCCGGGTGCGAGTAAAACCAGAAAAGATGCTGATACACCACCACATTGCCGCCCAGTGCCGGATTGAAGAAGCCGGTGTGAGCAATGATGTCGAAGCTCAGCAAGATCAGGGTACCTGCCAGCACCGGCGTGGATAGCACCACCAGGATGCTGGTGCCTAGCATCGCCCAGCAGTACATGGGAAGCTGCATCAGTTCCAGGCCGGGCCGGCGCAGCTTGAGAATGGTGGCGATGAAGTTGATGCCACCGAAAATCGAGCTGCCCCCGAGCAGCAGCACGCTCAGAATCCAGAGCACCTGGCCAAGGGCCGGTGTGGTAATGCTGAGTGGCGGATAGGCCGTCCATCCCGACTGGGCAGCACCACCCTGGAGGAAGTAGCTGGAGATCAGCAGCAGGCCCGCCGGGGGAATCAACCAGAAGGCCACCGCATTGAGCCTGGGGAAGGCCATGTCGCGGGCGCCCACATAGAAAGGAATCAGATAGTTGCCAAAGCCACCATTGACCACCGGCACGATCCAGAGAAAGATCATCACCGTGCCGTGCAGCGTGAGCACTTGGTTGTAGGTCTCCCGGCTCACAAAATCACTGATCGGGCTGGCCAGCTCGGTGCGGATCACACCGGCGAGGGCGCCGCCGAGAAAATAGAAGAGAAATCCGCACACCAGGTATTGCAGGCCGATCACCTTGTGATCGAGGCTGAAGCTCAGGTAGCGCAGCCAGCCTTCGGGCTGCAGGCCGCCGCTGGAGGAGGGCGGCGTGGGCTGACCCAGCGGCTGGAAATCGGAAGGAGTGGCGAGGGTCATCGGATCAAGCCGTGGGAGTGGAACCGGAATCAGCAACGGTGGCCGGCGCAGGAGGGGTGTTCTTGGCGAGCCAGGAATCGAAGGCATCGGGCTCTTCGACCACCACGGTGGATCGCATCCCTCCGTGGTAGGGGCCGCAGAGCTCGGCGCAGACGATCGGGTAGCTGCCAGGGCGTGTAGGGGTGAAGGTCAGCACGGTGGGCTGACCGGGAATCACGTCCTGCTTCAGACGGAACTGCGGCACCCAGAAGGCATGGATCACATCGCGGGCCTCCATGTGCAGGTCGACCTGGCGGCCGGCGGGCACATGCAGCTCGCCGCTGATGATGTTGCCCTGGGGATAGTGAAAGATGAAGGCGAACTGCATCGCCGTCAGGTCCACCGTCAGCGCCTCGCCGCCGGCGCCGGCAGCCCCGGAAACTCCGATCCCACCCCAGACCCTGGCAGGATCCGCTGGCTTGTCGCCGTCGGCAGCCGGGATGGCACCCGAATGGGCGGCTGGTGAAGCGGCCGCCAGCTGAACGCCAGTCGATGCATCCGCAGGCGAGTGATGGCCGTGGTGCTGGGCTGCAGCGGGGGCTGCGTGGAGGGCCCCATGGTCGTTGAGGGGCGCCATGCCGCCCATGCGCTCGTAGATGTCGTAGCTGTAGATGCCTACAAAAAGGACCACCACAGCAGGGATGGCGGTCCAGACGATCTCCAGGGGCAGGTTGCCCTCGATGGCCGCGCCATCCCCAAGGTCGCCGGGCCGGCGGCGGAAACGCACCAGACTGAACACCAACAGGCCAACGATCCCCAGGAAGAGGATGGCGCCAATGCTGAAAAGAACCTGAAACAGACTGTCGTAAACCGGGGCGTTGCTGCTGGCATCAAGCGGCAGGAGGGACACGTTCTGGCCGATCCAGAGCCCGGCCAGCACAAGGGCCATGCCCAGCAGGAGCGTGATCAGCGAAGATGGAATGGCCACGGCGGTAAGCGCGGGGGACCGAGTGTCGCTGCCAGCCTATGGAGATCGGAGCAGTGGTGGATGTGCTTCCTGAACGCAAGCCGGGAATGGGGCAAAAGTTTGGTTTTTGTTCATCATTGACCCCTGAGATGTGAGGGATCGCCCATCAGCGAAAACCGGCTACTTTGTGCATCCACTCGTTTAGATCAGGCGTGCTACGCCCGGTGAAAGCCAGTGCGGCACCCCTGCCGCCGCAGCCGCCGCTGCCCAGGCTGCAGCGCGCCCTGCGCACCCTCCTGGCTCATCTGGTGGTGGCGCTGATCGCCCTCGTAGCCATCGGTGGTGCAACCCGCGTTATGGAGGCAGGCCTGGCCTGTCCGGACTGGCCGCTCTGCTACGGCAACCTGCTGCCGGGGCGGCAGATGAATTTCCAGGTTTTCCTGGAGTGGTTCCACCGCCTGGATGCCTTTATGGTGGGGGTGGCGCTGCTGGTGGCACTTGGCTGCGGCGTCGTCTCCCGCGATCGGCTGCCTGGCTGGTTCCCCTGGGCCGCGGGGTTGGCGCTGGTGCTGGTGGCCGCTCAAGGGGCTCTGGGGGCCCTCACCGTTCTCCATCTGCTCGCGGCGGGAACGGTGACCGCCCATCTGGTCACCGCCCTGCTGCTGGTGCTGGTGGTTTCGGCGAGCGCTGAGGCCCTGGCGACCCCGTCAGCCACCAGCCGGCCCCTGCCCCTCTGGTGGCTGGGGATCCTCGGCCTGGCCACGCTGCTGCTGCTCGCCCAGTGCGCCCTGGGCGGCGCGATGGCTTCCCGCTGGGCCTCCTCGCTCTGCCTGCAGGAGGGAGAGGGGTGTCGCTGGTTGCTGGTGCATCGCCTCGGCGCCTGGCCCGCCGCGGCCGGCCTGGGCCTTCAGGGGGCGGCGGCTCTGGCCCTGCCCGCCTCCCAGCGCCCCCTGGCCCGGCGTGCTCTGGCGGCCTCCCTGCTGGTGCCTTTGCAGGTGGTGCTCGGGGTGCTCACCCTGCGGCTTGAGCTCTCCCAGCCGGCGATCACGGTCTGCCATCAGATCCTTGCCGCCCTGCTGGTCGCCCTGATCGGCGCCATCTGGGGTCGCACCCTGGTGGCGCTGCTCTCTGCCCGCTCCGTTTCCGCCTCACCCTCTCTGGAGATGGCTCATGGTTAAAGTTTCTGCCTTCCATCGGATGCGCCGGGGCCATCCCCCAGCAACGCTCCATCCGCCGGCCCTTCCCCAGCCCCTCCAGCAGCGATCATCCGAACGCGCCGACAACGAGCCGGAAGAATCCACCACCCCAGCGGAGGCGGCCTCTCCAGAAGCGATCCGCCGCTCCGTGAAGCTGCCCGCCTGGCTGGAGGTGGCCAAGCCCCGTCTGATTCCCCTGCTGCTGGCCACCACCACCTCCGGAATGGCGCTCACCACCGCCTGGCCGCTTCCCCCGGCCCGGCTGCTCGCGACCCTGGTGGGTGGCGCCCTGGCCGCAGCCGCGGCCGGTGTTCTCAACTGCCTGTGGGAGGAAGACCTCGACGGCCGCATGCGCCGCACCCAGCAGCGGGCCCTGCCCTCGGGCCGTCTGCCGCGCCGCCGGGCCTTCGCCCTGGCGGTGACGCTCACCCTGCTGTCGACGCTGCTGCTGGTGTTCGGTGTCAACGCCCTGGCGGCCGCCCTGAGCCTGCTTGGGCTGTGCAGCTATGTGCTGCTCTACACCGCCCTGCTCAAGCCGCGCACCACCCAGAACATCGTGATCGGCGGCGTGGCCGGGGCCATTCCACCGCTGGTGGGGGTCGCCGCTGCCACCGGGCAGCTGAGCTGGGCGGCCTGGTGGCTGTTCGCGGTGGTGATGGTCTGGACACCCGCCCATTTCTGGGCCCTGGCCCTGCTCCTGCGAGAGGACTACCGCTCCGTGGGCATCCCGATGCTGCCCGTGGTGCGCGGCACGGCGGTGACCAGCCGGGCGATTACCACCTACAGCCTCCTTACCGTGGTTCTCAGCTCCCTTGGGGTTCTGGTCCTGCCCTCAGGAGGCTTGCTCTATGGCCTGCTGCTGCTGCCGTTCAACGGCAGGCTGCTGCAACTGACCACCAGGCTGGGGGACGATCCTGAGGATCCCAAGCGCGCCCGCGACCTGTTCCGCTGGTCGATCCTCTATCTCTTCGGCCTCTGCCTGCTTCTGCTTGTTGCCCGGCTTCCCCAGGCGGCCCACCTCGACCCGGCGCTGCAGGCCGTGGTCGCCTCATTCGGAGATCCGCTCCGCACCTGACGCCCAGCCGCCCGCCTGCCGGTCCTACAAGGACACACAGACGGCCCTGGTGGCAGGCAGCCCACCTCGGGCCCTGCCTAGATTCCAGCCGATCGACCCGCGGGAGAAGGCCTGGCTTGATCGAGCTTCACCACCTCAGCAAGAGCTACCGCAGCGGGCGCCGCAACCCACCGCTGCAGGCCCTCGACGACCTGTCGCTGCAGGTTCCGGCGGGATGCCTCTACGGTCTGCTGGGTCCCAACGGAGCCGGCAAGACCACCGCCCTGCGCATCCTCTCCACCCTCCTCGCCCCGGATCATGGGGAGGTGCGCGTGGCCGGCATCGATGCCCTCGCCGATCCGCGCTCAGCCCGGCGGGAGCTCGGCTACGTGGCCCAGGAGGTGGCGATCGACAAGATCCTCAGCGGCCGCGAGCTACTGGCCCTTCAGGCCGATCTGTACCACCTCAGGCGCAGCGAGCGCGACGCCCGGATCGCTGAGCTGATCGGCCTCCTGGGGATGGACGCGTGGATCGACCGCCGTTGCGGCACCTACTCCGGCGGCATGCGTCGTCGCCTCGACCTGGCGGCCGGGCTGCTGCACCGCCCCCGCGTGCTGGTGCTCGATGAACCCACCGTGGGCCTCGACATCGAGAGCCGATCGGCCATCTGGCAGGTGCTGCGCGAGCTGCGCGATCAGGGCACCTGTGTGCTGCTCAGCAGCCACTACCTCGAGGAGGTGGATGCCCTCGCCGACCGCCTGGCGATTCTCGAAGCCGGCCGGCTGATCGCCGAGGGCACCCCCAGCGAGCTCAAGGGCGCCCTCGGCGGCGACAGGGTCACACTGCGGGTGCGGGAATTCAGCGATGCGCAGGAGGCCGGCCGGGTGCAGGCGCTGCTGGAGGGCTGCCCAGGCGTGCGCCAGGTGGTGATCAACCGCGCCCAGGGCTTCTCACTCAACCTGGTGGTCGAGGACGAGGCTGTGATCTCCCGGCTCCGCCAGCAGCTGGCGGAAGCCGAGCTGCCGGTCTTTGCCCTCGCCCAGAGCCGCGCCAGCCTCGACGATGTCTATCTCCAGGCCACCGGCCGCACCCTCCAGGATGCCGAACTGGCCGTGGCCGGCCTGCGTGACGCCAAGGCTGAACGCAAGCAGGCCATGCGCTGACCCCGACCCCACCCAGAGCCAGCCATCCGCTGCGGCCCTGCCCCCTGCTCCAGGCCTTTCCCGATCCGTCCACGGTCCACACCTCCGATGACCACCGCCACACCCTCCCTTGCGCCGCTCCCCGCCAGCGAAGCCCTTCCCTCGGCCTTCGCCGAGATCAGCCAGGAAACCCTGGCGCTCACCAGGCGCCTGTTTGTGCAGCTGATCCGGCGGCCCTCCACCCTGGTGGCAGGGGTTCTGCAGCCGTTGATCTGGCTGGTGCTGTTCGGTGCCCTGTTTGCCAAGGCGCCGGTAGGCCTGCTGCCCGGAGGCGGCAGCTATGGCCGCTTCCTGGGCGCAGGGGTGATCGTGTTCACCGCCTTCAGCGCCGCCCTCAATGCCGGGCTGCCGGTGATGTTCGACCGTGAATTCGGCTTTCTCAACCGGTTGCTGGTGGCCCCGCTGCGCTCCCGCAGTTCGATCGTGCTGGCCTCGGTCCTCTACATCACCAGCCTCAGCCTGGTGCAGAGCCTGGCGATCGTGATCACGGCCGCTCTCCTCGGCTACGGCTGGCCTGGTGGCGCCGGCCTGGTGCTGGTGGTGGTGACCCTGATGCTGCTGGTGTTCGCCGTCACCGCCCTGAGCCTCGGCCTGGCCTTCGCCCTGCCCGGCCACATCGAGCTGATCGCCGTGATCTTCGTGGCCAACCTCCCCCTGCTGTTCGCCAGCACCGCGCTGGCGCCGATTTCCTTCATGCCGGGCTGGCTGGGCTGGCTTGCGGCCCTGAATCCCCTTACCTTCGCGATTGAACCGATCCGTTCGGCCTACGCCGGCGATTTCGCCCTCCAGCGCATCGCCTCCATGGTGGTCCTCGAAGCCCCCTACGGCTCCCTCACCACCGCCAGCTGCCTGGCCATCCTCACGGCCCTGGCCATCGGGTTGTTTGTGGCCATCAGGCCGCTCCTGGATCGCAAACTCTCCTGACCCCCACCCCGTGGATTCACCAGCCCAAACCGCTCCCCATCCACGGCCCCCTCTTCCGCTCCCTCCCAACCCGGAGCACCTTCTCCTAACCGCCCTCCAACGCCGCGACAGCCAAAGCTGCCGCCGCCTGACCGAGCGCCTCGTGCACCGCCGCGGCGTCGGGGCGCTGCAGCACTTCCTCGACCACAGCCTCGCTGCCAGCGAGGCAGACGATGCCAGGGGGTGGCTGCAGGGGCTTCTGGCGGCTGCACCGACGCTCCCTGCACGGGAACTGAGCGCCAGCCCAGGCGATCCACTGCCCCAGCAGCAGCTGCCGCTGGATCATGAGCAGGCGGTGGAGGCCGATGTGGATGCGGCGATCGCCGCGATGCTGGCCACCTTCCCTGCCGAACAGCTCGCCCAGCTCCCCCCTCAACAGGCTTTTGCCCGGCTTGAGCAACTCGATCCCGCCGATCTGGGCAGATCAGATAGCGCGGCTCTTGAGTGCAGCGCCCCCCCGGCCGAGCTGCTGGTGGATCCGGAGTTTCAG
>Ga0194130_10007248_pt1 | contig 12364 bp, 16 predicted proteins | sample TA2KigsurfametaG_FD_160084 | JGI IMG/M metagenome (GOLD analysis project Ga0194130, IMG submission 160084) | Freshwater microbial communities from Lake Tanganyika, Tanzania - TA2015050 Kigoma 12 surface | ecosystem: Environmental > Aquatic > Freshwater > Lake | place: Tanzania: Lake Tanganyika... | reverse complement strand
AGCGCGTCGTACATCGGGATGCCGGTGAAGCGGTTGCCCTCGAAGCCCTGATCGGGCTGGCCGAGCGTGCGCGGAATGTCGGCGGCGGTCATGGCGATGCGCAGCACCTTCTCTTGCGCCAGCGCGGGCTGGGCAGCGGCAGCGACCAGGGCGCCAGCCACCAGCGCGAGGCGCCAGCGGGCTGAGGCAAGTCGGGACAGGGTGGAAATCCGTTTCATCGTGGCTCCAGGTTGACTTGAGGCAGGGGTCATGGCCGCGGCCCGGTGCAATCGCAGGTCGCATACAAAAGCATGCCGCCGCGCCGTGGTACTTGGCAAGTTCTTTGTATGCAACGCTCATGCCACCAGGGTCATCCCGCGTGGCCAAGGTCAACGCAAGTTATTGAATCACATGGATTTTTTCACTCGGAACAGCGTCATATCGGTGTTTTCCCGCACCGCCCCGGAAGATGCCATGCTGGTGCACGATTCACCGTTTTGGCGCATACCCAAGTAACTTTGTATGCAATGATGCCCCGACACGGGGCGCAAAATCCGCTGGACATCCGCACTGAACACCCTTCGACCCACGCCCGGACCGGACCATGAAACTGCTCGTCATCAATCCCAACACCTCTGGCCCCATGACCGACGCGATCGCGCAGGCCGCGCGTGCGGTGGCCGCCCCCGGCACCGAGATCGTGGCGGTGCATCCGGGCTTTGGCCCGCTGTCGATCGAGGGCCATCACGAAGAAGCGTGGGCTGCGGCCGGCGTGGCCGAGCAGGCCCGCCTGGCACGCGCGTGGAACCCCGCCGCCACGGTGATCGCCTGCTTTGGCGACCCGGGCCTCGAGGCCGCGCGCGAAGCGCTGGACGGCCCGGTGATCGGCATCGCCGAGGCGGCCTTTCAGGCGGCCAGCATCGTGGCGAGCGGTTTTTCGGTGGTGACCACGATGACGCGCACCTGCATCATGGCCGAGCGCCTGGTGCAGCGCTATGGCTTCGAGCACCAGTGCCGCGGCGTGCACGGCACCGACATCGCGGGTCATAGCCCTGTCTTTCTTGATCTGCCGCTACCGACTGCATTGGCGACCCTTTGTGACCACAGGGCTGATGGTCGCCCTTATAGGCGCATCTCTGAGTGCGAAGAACCTGATGCTCGATGCCCAAGCCTATGAGAGCAATCTGCGGCAGGCCCTCTGGGCCGAAAAGCCCATGCTGGCCTTGATCGTCGAGTGGGCCGCCCGAGCCTCGACTCAATGGTCACGGGCCATTGAACTGGCGCATCGCCATCTGTTGTTGAGCTATTCGTTCAAGCCCATTTTTTGATGGCATCAAGGCTCCGCGGGAGACCCCAGCCGGAGCAGCACCCGCCCGCCCTCGACCTTCACCGGCCAGGCGCGGACGGGATCTGTTGCCGGACCGCAGATGACCGTGCCGTCGCGTAGGTCAAACAAGGCCTGGTGGAAGGGGCATTCGACCTGATGCCCCTCGACAAAGCCATCGCAGAGCTTGGCCATGCCATGGGTACATTGGTTGTCCAGGGCGAAGATCCCGTCTTCGGTCTTGAAAAGGGCAATCTCATGGCCGGCTGTATGCACGGCCACGCCTGCGCCCTCAAAAAGATCGGCCTCGGCAGCCACATCGGTCCAGTCGCTCGGGGTCATATCGGGTAAATGATGGAGTTGGGAATCATCTCACTGTCAAAAACGCACAGGCGCTGGGCAAACCGGAGCCCGTCGACCGTGCGTGCAACCTGGTCGATATAGCGCCCCACATTGAAAACGGTGCTTTCTTTGTCGTACTTGGTGCGAAAAACCGCATAGTTGGCCTCGCTGTGGATCAGACCCAACTCGACCTTGCGCACCACGACAGCACCCACCACATGGCGCTGGTAGTAGGGGTCATGAAAGATGGTCTGCGAAATGCCGTAGACGCGATCGAGCAGCATCCCCTTGCTTGTAAGGGACAGGGTGGCCAGGGGAAAGCCGCGCTCATGGTTTTCGCGCGACTGAAGCTTGTAGAGGCAAGGGTCAGTAAAAAAATCGGGCCACCTATCCCACTGGCCCGCATCGAGGGCCAGGGCATAGTCGGCATAGAGCTGTTGCAGTTCCAGCCAGGTCTGGGTGTCGACACTCATTGCAACTCCATCACCTTGCGCCAGTAGGCGTACATGCCACGGATCAGGGTCTCAGTGACCATGTGATCGGTGTCGCCCACCTCGCGTCCGCCGAGTTCGGCCAGCGCACGGTGCTGCTGCCGGGTTTCAAAGGCTTGTTGCGAAAACTCAATCACCTCGCCATCGTCGGCCGACACAAAACCGGCCGGACCAAACAAATTGGCCTGCCGCAGCCGGTGCTCGGTCATCTCCCGGGAATCATCTTCAAAGCCGAAGTGGGTCCAGACAAAATCGAATGCGCCTCGTCCATCGGGCTGAATGTGCCGGGTCGAAACGCTGTTAACCTGCTGCTGAAAGATAACGCTGGGAAAGAGCGTCATCATGACCGCGGTGGGTCCGCCCCACCAGGGCTCTGGCACGATGTCCAGAAAGCTCGGATCGTGCAGCGTCATGCTGTCCTTGAAGCTGCCAACCTGGGTCACCTGTGCTTTGTCGCCGCGGGCCTGGCCGGCGCTGCCCCGGGTGGAGATCATGGCCGCATGCCGATGGTGCGCATCCATACAGAGTTGGCTCTTGTTATCTGCGCGCCAGAGGCCGAAGGTGACAAACCAGGTATGCAAGAGCCCCGGGTGATAAGGGTCCTTGATGTTCTCCTGCATCAGCTTCCAGTTGCCCGGTATGCGCTGTCGGTTGTAGCCCAGGATCTTGAGCGTTCGGCCGTTGAACAGCCTGTCAAAGTAGCCCAGGATGGTGGGCCCCATGAAGTCTTCCAGCGATTCGATCTGATGGTCGAAGGATGCAAAGACCACGCCGCCGCGGGTGGCAACCTTCAGCCGGTTCAGCCCGTGATCGCGCGGATCGAAGTCGCTGGGCATCCCGCCGTTGACCTTACCGTCTTGGCGCACACCACGGCGAAACGGCACCCCCTGCAGCGACCCGTCGAGGCTGTAGCTCCACTGGTGGTAAGGACAGACCAGTTCTTTCCGGTTGCCGTGCCGCTCGCGGCAAAACGCCATGCCACGGTGGGCACACATGTTCTCCACCACATGAATCTGACCGTCAAGAGCGCGGGTCATGATGACCGATCGCTCTCCAATCACGGTGCGCTTGAAGTCGCCCGGGTTGGCGATCTCGGCCTCCAAACCGACATAGCTCCAGTGGCGCTGATAGAAAAACCGTTGCAACTCTTTTTGGTGCTGGCCGTCGTCGGTATAAACCGCAAAGGGGATGCGACTGGTGTCGCCCTTCTCCCAGGTAAGGGGGCTCTCTTGCATCACATCGGCGCCCCAATGACCTTGGGCCTCTGGCTCGAGCCGCGCCCTAAAGTACACCAAAATGTTCTCATCATGATTGTCCTTTGATTGACCAGAGACCCCCCCCGGATCGGCCGACTGCAACGCATGCGCGGCACTCTGATCGCGTCTATCATTCGTAATTACGAATCATGCGGCAAGTCCCCGGTACAGGTCAACCCTCTGATTTGCCTGAAGCCCTGAACCGCCATGCAAGACTCAAGCCCTGGCCTGCCCATCGCCCGTACCGCTCTGCATGAGGAGGTGACGCAACGCCTGCGCGACATGATTGTCGAGATGAAGCTGCGGCCCGGCGAGCGAATTCAAGAGCTGGAGGTTGCGCGCCAACTCGGCGTTTCGCGCACACCCATCCGCGAAGCCCTGAAGGTGCTCACGGCCGAGGGCTTGGTCGAACTGCTGCCCCTGCGCGGGGCCATGGTCAAGGCTTTTTCAGCAAAGGACGCGCGCGACATGCTCGAGGTCATTGCCCTGCTGGAGGAGTACGCCGGATTGCAAGCGGTACAGGCCGGGGCGTCGCGGATTGAGGCCATCTTGAATCTGCACGCGCAGATGAAAATGCTCTACAAGCAAAAGGAGCGGGCGGCTTACTTCAAGCTCAATCAGCAGATCCACCAGGCGTTGATCGCTCTGTGCGATAACGAGACACTCCAACTGACCCATGCCACCTTGAGCAAGCGGATGCGAGGCCTGCGCTACCGCGGTAACTCACAGCCCCAGCATTGGGATGCGGCTATGGCCGAACACGAGCAGATGATGCAAGCCCTCGCTGAACGCGATGGTCCGGCGCTGTCACGCGCCATGGGTCAGCACATCCGCAACACCTGGCCACGCATCAAGGAGGAGTTGTCCTGAATACGGGCCAGGCTGCGCGAGCATCAGGTGCCGATCACACCCCCATCGGTACGGGTGATGACGATGGTGGCCGAGCGCGGGCGCCCCGGCCGGCCGTAACCCTTGTTGCCGGGCCACTGACTGTCGGGCGACAGGGCCGTCTTGCTGTCTTCGCCGGGATGCTGGATATTCACGAACAGCGCACGACCACCCGGCGCCTCGGTCACCCCAGTGATTTCGCTGCCCTTGGGGCCAATCAGAAAGCGGCGCAGACGCGCCTCGCCCAGGGTTGCACCGACAAAAGTCTCCTGCATGCCGGTTTGTTCGGTGCCGTTGATCACCATGCGATTTTTGACCGTCACCTTGCCGCCGTCGCCCACCTGCCCCGGCAGCGCCGCCAGCATCATGCAGTGCGTTTCGTCGGTCATGGCACCATCGTCCGTCTGTATCCAGCAGATGCCGGTGGTGGGGCTGAACCACAGGCCATCGGGCGAGGAGAAACTGTTGCGTGCGGTCAGCCCTGACAGATTGGCATCGCCCGCGTCTTCTTCAGCGCCAAAAAGGAAGATGTCCCAGCGAAAGCCGGTGGCCGTGGCCTGATCCCCGTCTTCGCGGAAGCGGATGATGTGGCCATTGGGATTACCGGCGCCTCGTTTGCCATCGACATCCATGTAGGCACGCGGGTTGGCGGCATCCACGCGACTCGGGGTGCGATTGGCCGCGCTGTTATTTGTCAAGGTCACATAGATCTCGCCATTTTTGGGATTGATCGCGGCCCACTCGGGCCGGTCCATTTTGGTGGCGCCCACCGCATCAGCCGCATGCCGGGTGTGAACATAAACTTCGCCCTGATTGGCAAACTTGAAAGCCGAATAGTTGGCGATGCGCGTATCCTTGATGTCAAGCTCGATCCACTGCCCCCGACCATCGGCATCAAAGCGCGCCGCGAACAGTTTGCCCTCATTGAGATATTTGTCGCCAGCCACGGTCCCGCCCCCAATGTCCTTGGGATCCCAAACCGCCGCGCTGACGAACTTGTAGATGTACTCATTGCGCGAATCGCAACCCATATAGAAAGCCAAAGGCTGCCCGGCCTTGGGCAAGCTGCAAACCGCGCCCTCGTGGGCCATGCGACCCATGGCTACGCGTTTGACCGGATTGGACGAGGCGTTGAGCGGGTCGATCTCCACGTTGTAGCCGAAGGTGTTGGCCTCATTGCGAAAATCACGCTCGGCATTGGCGCCCACGGCCGCCAAATTCCAGCGCGCAAAGCGGTCGTCGGTGGCCGACACCGTATGCCAGCCCTGGCTGTTGCCACGGGTCTGAGCGGCGGCCGGAGCCGCCACCGGCAAGCCATAACGACGCCGCGCCGCTGCCTCCCGGCCCGAAACAGGCGCGCTACCGCTACCCATCTGAAAATAGAAGGCCCAGTTCTCCTCGCAGGCGAGATAAGTACCCCAAGGCGTCTTACCGTGCCCGCAGTTGTTGAGCGTGCCACGGGCCATGGACCCTGCAGGCTCCCAACGAGTGACCATTTGCGACCAGATGTCGTTGATGTGCGCGCGTGGGCCGGCAATGCGGGCCGGTGTCTGAGCAGTGACACGCCGATTCAGGGGCGATTCCGCCTTCATGCGCCAGCCCTGGCCGCTGCGCTCAATTTCCACCACCGAGACGCCATGGTGGTTGATTTCCTTGAGCACCTCCAACTCAGGCCGGACCCCCAGGTCCCAGTCGCCGAACTGGGTGAATTTTTTGCCACTCACTCCGTTGGAAGTTTGACCCGCCGGATGCATGAAATGCGCATCGGCCGAGCTTTCATGGTTGACCACCAGCACCGCGCGGCCTGTGTCCTTGTCGGTGTAGCGACCCCGCTCATCGATGAAAAAAATGTCCAAGGCGTCGTGATGATCGCCCACGCGCCGCGACCAGTCATCGGTTTCGGCGCCCGCGTTGGAATACGCCGGCACCTTCGGATCCAGAGAATCGCCGGTGGCATGCAGCACGGTATAGCGGTAACCCGGTGGCAGCACCACATCGTCGAGCAAGCTCTTGTCGAGTGACGGGAATCCGAGGGCAGAGGCTGGAGCGCTGCCCAGCGTGGCGCATCCGGGCAGCATCGCCAAGCCGGCAAGGCCTACGCCACCGCGCAGAATCATGCGGCGGCTGGGGCTGGCCAGACCGCGGGCGACGATCTCCTCAAAGTGGGGGTTGTTCGATTCGTTGGAAGAAATTTCGTGATCAGGGTGTGACATGCCATGAACTCCTTAGGAAAAACGGCATGGTCAGTGGAGCGGCTTTGTGTGACAAAAGCATGTCAACCCCAGGACCCAAGGGGGTAGATCGGCCACGGCCAACCCTTGCGCCCGCCAGCCGATAAGCTTCCGGAAATGTTGCCTCGAAAACTAAATCGTCTCCTTCCTGCTGCGATGGTGAGTCTGTGCTTACTGAGCTTGCAAGCGCTGGCGGTTGATGTGCCCAACCGCAATCCGCCGGTGGAAGAGCGCGCCCTGCGCGAGGCCCGGGCAGCGATCGCTGCCTCGCGGTGGGCTCAAGCTGTCGAGCAACTTCGCGCCCATGTAAAAACCTACTCCGACGATGCGGACGCATACAACCTATTGGGATACAGTCTGCGCCGGTCAGGCCAGCACACTGAGGCGCAGCTCGCTTACGAGCGGGCCTTGCAGATCGATCCCTCGCACCGGGGCGCCCACGAGTACCTGGGCGAGCTCATGCTGACTCTGGGTCGCAGGGACAGAGCGCTCTTTCACCTTGGTGTACTCGAGGGGCTGTGTAGCAACTTGTGCGCCGAGTATCAACAACTCAAACGCGCGGTCGACGCACAGACGGCTCCCTCGCCCAAACGCTGGTAGCCGCCCTCAACACACCCGCCGGGCAATGCGTGCCATCGGCGAATCGGGCTCGATCTCATGCCAATCCCTGAGCAGCCCCTGCTGCTGTACGGGCCGGCCGCTGAGCATCGCACCGCTGTAATAGCTCATGTGAACAAGCCGCGCCATTTGGGACTTGCAATTGATTTGGGCCTGTGCGCGCATGGAGCGATAACTTTGTCCATCGGCGGTGGTTTGGGGGCTGCGGTAATCAAGCAAGGTCCACAGTTGCTTGTGGGCGCCTTGCTGCTCCACCGACTGAGGGTCCAAGTAGTACATGCCCTGATCGGCCAGTAACACTGCATCCCAGCGTTGGGCAGCCCCGAGCGTTTGCAGCCCGGCAGCCAGCAGCAAAGCTGCGCCGCAAAACAAGGATTTCATGGTCATCTCCTTCAGCGCCAGCACTTCCCACCTCGCGACCCAGCGGGCTCGCGCCTCAGGCCCGGCGGTGCAACAACTGAGCGGCCAAGTCAATCAGCGCCTGACGATGGGGATTGTCGGGCAGCCTGGCTAGTGCGGCGATAGCCCGCTCGGCCTCCTGCCCCGCGCGTTCACGGGTGACTTCAAGCGCCCCACTTCTTTGCACGATCTCAAGAATACGGGTCATCTGCTCAACCCCACCCTCTTCAATGGCGTGGGCTATCAGATCGCGGTCAGCTGGTTCGGCGCGCTTCATGGCGACGATCAAGGGCAAAGTGACCTTGCCTTCACGCAGGTCGTCGCCGAGGTTCTTGCCCATCTCGGCCGCATTGCCGTCGTAGTCGAGCGCATCGTCGATGACCTGAAAGGCAGTGCCCAGGGCCTGACCGTAGACCGCACACGATTGCTCGGTGGCTGCGTCGGAGCCGGCCAAAACGGCCGCCAGACGCGCACTGGCCTCAAAGAGTTTGGCCGTCTTGGATCGGATGACATGAAGATAAGTCTCTTCAGACAGCGAGGCATCGTGCGTGTTCATCAGCTGATGCACCTCGCCCTCGGCGATAACATTGGTGGCCTCGGAGAGAATTTCCATCACCCGCATGTTCCGGGCGGTGACCATCATCTGAAAAGCACGCGAGTACAAAAAGTCGCCGACCAGCACACTGGCGGGGTTGCCGAAGGCCTCGTTGGCGGTCGCCTGGCCACGGCGCAGGGTGGACTCGTCCACCACGTCGTCGTGCAGCAAGGTGGCGGTGTGTATGAATTCAACCACCGCCGCGAGGTTAAGCCGCTGCTCATCGCGGCAGCCCAGGGCACCGCACATCAGCAGGAGCAGGGCGGGCCGCAAACGCTTGCCGCCGGCCGCGACGATGTAGCGCGAAACCTGGCCAACCAGTGGCACATCGGAGGCCAGACGCCGCTCGATCAGTGCGTCCATGGCGCGCATGTCCTCGGAGACCAGTCCCAGGGCGGACGCGGAGCTGGCGATGACTGCGGACAAAAGTAGATTCCTAAGTAAAAACCTGGGGATTATAGGAAGCCGGGTGACGCAGCGACACCTGGCCCGGGGCCCGGCACGGGGCGGCTCGACAGCGGCCGCGGGCCGGCTATAATGGAAAGCTTTTCGCCGGCAGTGGGGCTGGCGGAGCCTTTCTTTCCAAGAGGTCTTTCATGTACGCGGTCATAAAAACCGGCGGCAAACAATACAAGGTTGCTGCTGGCGAAAAAATTAAAGTAGAACAGATTGCTGCGGACGTAGGCCAGGAAATCGTGATCGATCAGGTCTTGGCCGTCGGAGATGGCAGCCAAATCAAGATCGGCACGCCCCTGGTGTCCGGCGCATCGGTTAAAGCCACCGTGGTGGCCCATGGCAGGCACGACAAGGTGCGCATCTTCAAGATGCGCCGTCGCAAACACTACCAGAAGCGCCAGGGTCATCGTCAAAATTACACCGAATTGCAGATCGGCCAGATCGCCGGCTGATCCCCCAGGAGTCCCAAAATGGCACAGAAAAAAGGCGGCGGCTCTACGCGAAACGGGCGCGATTCCAAGCCCAAGATGCTCGGCGTGAAAGTCTTCGGCGGTCAAACCGTCAGCGCAGGCAGCGTGATTGTTCGCCAGCGCGGAACCAAATTCCACCCGGGCTCCAATGTTGGGGTGGGTAAGGACCACACCCTGTTTGCCCTGGTCGATGGGCAAGTTCAATTCGCTGTCAAGGGCGAGCTGAGCAAGCAGACCGTCAGCGTCTCGCCGGCCTGATTGCCCCGACACGGCGGTCCGAAAAGCCCCGCCACGCGGGGCTTTTTTCATCGCTCCGTCCAGCCTCCACCCTCAGTACACTCAACCCCGCCTGCGCTCGGTTCACGCACAAGCCCATGAAATTTGTCGACGAAGCTTTCATCGACATCGCTGCCGGCGATGGGGGAAGCGGCTGCGTCTCCTTCCGCCATGAGAAGTACAAGGAGTTTGGCGGTCCCAATGGCGGCGACGGCGGGCGCGGCGGCCATGTCTATGCAGTGGCTGATCCGAATCTCAACACCTTGGTTGATTACCGCTTCTCGCGCAGGCACGAAGCTGGCCACGGAGAGCACGGCAAGGGCTCGGATATGTTTGGCGCCAAGGGGCAGGACATCGTCCTGAAAATGCCGGTGGGCACCATCCTCAGCGAGGCCGAAAGTGGCGAAGTCCTGTATGAGTTGCTCACCCCGGGCGAGCAGGTACTGATCGCCAAGGGCGGGGACGGGGGCTTTGGTAATCTGCGCTTCAAGAGCTCGACCAACCGCGCACCCCGCACCAAAACGCCAGGCTGGCCCGGCGACCGCAAGAGCCTCAAGCTCGAGCTCAAGGTTTTGGCCGATGTCGGGCTGCTGGGTATGCCCAATGCTGGCAAATCGACGCTCATCTCGGCTGTTTCCAATGCGCGTCCGCGCATTGCCGACTATCCCTTCACCACCCTGCACCCCAACCTGGGCGTGGTACGCCTGGGGCCCGAGCAAAGCTTCGTGATCGCCGATCTCCCCGGCTTGATCGAAGGCGCCTCTGAAGGCGCGGGTCTGGGCCACCTGTTTCTGCGTCACCTGCAGCGCACCCGCCTGCTGCTGCATGTGGTCGATCTGGCGCCTTTCGACGAAGGCGTGGATCCGGTGGCGCAGGCCAAGGCCATTGTCGAGGAATTACGCAAGTACGACGAGGACTTGTACAAGAAGCCGCGCTGGCTGGTGCTCAACAAGCTCGACATGATCCCCGCCGAAAGTCGCGCGCAGGTGGTCAAGGAATTTCTCAAACGCTTTCGTTTCAAGGGCCCGGTCTTCGAGATATCAGCCCTCACGCGCGAAGGCTGTGAGCCTCTGATGCGTGCGGTCTATCAGTTCATCGAGGGCGTGCGTAAAGCCGAGCAGCCGGCAGAGACGCCCGACCCGCGCTTTGCGGCACCGCCGCCGCTCTAGGCCACCTCCATACGCGACATGCAAGCCCAAGAGATTCTCAGCCAGGCCCGCCGTATTGTGGTCAAGGTCGGCTCCAGCCTGGTCACCGATGAAGGGCGTGGGCTCGATGTCCAAGCTATCGGCCAATGGTGCGAGCAGTTGGCGCAGTTGGCGCAGCAGGGTCGTGAGCTCATAATGGTCAGCAGCGGCGCGATTGCCGAGGGCATGAAGCGCCTGGGCTGGGCCAGCCGCCCCAGCGCGATTCACGAGTTGCAGGCCGCTGCCGCAGTGGGCCAAATGGGGCTGGTTCAGGTTTACGAAAGCAAGCTGCGATCGCTGGGTATGGGTAGCGCGCAGGTGCTGCTGACGCACGCCGACCTGGCCGATCGTGAACGCTACCTCAATGCCCGCTCCACGCTGCTGACGCTCTTGCAACTGGGCGTGATCCCGGTGATCAACGAAAACGACACGGTGGTCACCGACGAAATCAAGTTTGGCGACAACGACACGCTCGGCGCGCTGGTGGCCAATCTGGTCGAGGCCGATCTGTTGATTATCCTGACGGACCAAAAGGGGCTGTACACCGCCGACCCGCGCAAGGACCCGCAGGCCCGGCTGGTGGATCAGGCCCGCGCTGGCGACCCGGGCCTGGAGGCCATGGCCGGCGGCGCGGGGTCAAGCATCGGCAAAGGCGGCATGATCACCAAGATTTTGGCGGCCAAGCGGGCGGCTGGATCGGGCGCCTCCACCGTCATTGCCTGGGGGCGCGAGCCCCAGGCCCTGCTACGTCTGTGCACAGGCCAGCCGCTGGGCACGCTGCTGGTGGCACAGACGGCCAAGAATCAAGCCCGCAAGCAGTGGATGGCCGACCACCTGCAACTGCGTGGCGCCGTCTGCGTCGATGCCGGTGCAGCCGTCAAGGTGCGCGAGCAGGGCAAGAGCCTCCTGCCCATCGGCATGACGGCGGTCGAGGGCGACTTTGCCCGGGGTGACGTGATCGCCATCCGGGACGAGGCCGGCCAGGAGATTGCCCGCGGCCTGGCCAACTACTCAAGCGCCGAGGCGCGCCTGATCCTGCGCAAGGCCTCGAGCGAATTCGAACAACTGCTGGGCTACACCGGCGAGCCGGAAATGGTGCACCGGACCAATCTGGTGCTCTCGCGCTGAGCCCGCCTCTGGTTTGCTCTACATCCAGCAGGGGCGTGAGCCGGCTTCAGCGCTCACCCGCCAAACCCGCGCATCGGGCCGTGCGCTGAAAGTCCTCTGCGATCCGTCCTGACGCCAGCGAAGGGCCGCTCCATCGTCCACGCCAAAACCTGCGGGCAGTTTCGCGCTGGCAATGGCTTCCTCGAAGGCAGACCGTCGACCGACTTCATTGCTGTAATGAGGGCAGAAGCTGCCCGGGAACAGGCCCAGTCCTCGCAGTAGTCTGAGCCCCTGACCCCCCGCGTCCGAGAGGGCCGCCTCGAACCAGACCGAAGCGCCTGCACTGACCCCGACGATCATCAGACCGCGCGCCAGGGCACCGGTCAACTCATCGACCAGTCCGGTCGCTCGCAGGCCATTGAGCAGCCGCGCAGTGTCGCCTCCGGCCACATAGAGGACGTCGCAAGCCGCCAGCCACTCCCGCCGCTGCGCCAGCCCAGCGCTGGGCTGCAGTGACCTACCCCGGGCTATTAGGTCCATCTGTAGTGAGAATCTCAACATGGCATCAAGGAGAAGGACATGCCAAGGAAGAAGACCTCACCCGAGCGGATCATTTCTCTGCTGCGGCAGATTGAAGTGCAAATGGCCAGTGGCGTGACATTGCCACAAGCTTGTAAGCAGGCTCAGATCTCAGCGCAGAGCTACTACCGCTGGCGACAGGAGTTCGGTGGCTTGCAAGTCGACC
>Ga0194130_10007245_pt1 | contig 12370 bp, 9 predicted proteins | sample TA2KigsurfametaG_FD_160084 | JGI IMG/M metagenome (GOLD analysis project Ga0194130, IMG submission 160084) | Freshwater microbial communities from Lake Tanganyika, Tanzania - TA2015050 Kigoma 12 surface | ecosystem: Environmental > Aquatic > Freshwater > Lake | place: Tanzania: Lake Tanganyika... | reverse complement strand
GGGAAGAGGTTGTCGGGCGGGCCGAGGGGGTTTTCACCGATCTGGCCGCTGGGGTGGGCGCCCACGGGGTTGAAGTAGCGCAGCGCTGCGATCCGCCAGCCGCCGGCCTCCATCCCGCTCGCCGCCGTTTGGCCCGAGGCGGCGGTGCTGGCGCTGAGATCGGCCAGCATCCGCTCCACGGCGGCCTTGGTGTGGCCGTAGGGATTGATCGGCTGCAGCGGGTCGCTCTCCGCGATCGGCACCCGCTCTGGATAGCCGTAGACCGTGGCGCTGCTGCTGAACACCAGCGTGCGGCAGCCATGGGCCTCCATCGCCGCCAGCAGAGCGCGGCTGCCGGCCACATTCACATCCCAGTAGTGGAGCGGCTGATGCACCGACTGCGCCACGGCCTTGAGGCCGGCGAAGTGGATCACCGCATCGATCCGCCCGCCCGCGTCGGCGCCAGCGCTGAAGGCCTCGGCCAGGCTGCCCGGGTCGCGGATGTCGCCCTCCACCACCCGCAGGCGCCGCCCGGCATCGCCGCCCACCAGCTCCACCACCCGCCGCAGGGCTTCCGGCGAGCTGTTGACGAAGCTGTCGAGCACCACCAGCTCATGGCCCGCCTCCAGCAGCACGCAAGCCGTGTGGCTGCCGATGAAGCCGGCGCCGCCGGTGATCAGCACCCTCGCCATCGGTAGCCGCTCAGGGGGTGGGGCAGAGGAGAAGGCCGCCGCAATGCTGATCATTCAACCGGATCAGGCTGCTCTGCGGCCTGCCGCCGGCCTGCGGCCCGTGGCTCGCCCGGGGCGTGGCGCCATGCTGAGCGGGCCGCGCCATGGCCCGCCGGGATGCCCGAGCCTCCCGCCCGACCGCTCCGAGACGCTCCAGTGGGGCGCCGCCGCCGGTTTCTGCTCTTCGGGGCGTTCAATGTGGCGATCACCTTCGCCTGTCTGCAGGTTCTGCTCACGATCACCTCGATCGGCCTGGCCACGTTCTGCAGCCAGCTGGTGAATCTGAGCCTGGGGTATGTGCTCTACGGCAAGGCGGTCTTCCGTGTGAACCGGCTGGCACGCCGTTCCGCAGCGGCTTACAGCCTGGTCTCCGCGTTGATCTGGATGCTCAACTGGGGAGGTATCGCGCTGCTCAGTGGCCTCGGGGTCAAGCGCAACCTGGCCGCCTTGCTGCTGGTGCCGGTGATGCCGGTGATCTCCTACCGGCTGCAGGCCCGCTTCGTGTTTGCGGGGGGTAGCCGCCCTGCGGCCGGCGAGCTGCGCTGAGGGCTGCGAGGAATGGCCCGCCTACAGTCGCCTGGACCCCAGGACGCCGGGCTGGTGGAGGTTGCCGTTCTGATTCCCTGCCACAACGAGGCGGGATCGATCGGTGCCGTGGTGGCGGCCGTCCGCCGGGAGCTTCCGCAGGCGCGCATCGTCGTCTGCGACAACGCCAGCAGCGATGCCACCGCCGAGCAGGCGCAGGCCGCAGGGGCCGAGGTGATGCACGAACAACGGCGCGGCAAGGGCAATGCGATGCGCAGGTTGTTCCGGGATGTGGAGGCCGACGTCTACGTGATGATCGATGGCGATGACACCTACGGCACCGAGATCCTGCCGGAGGCGATCGCTCTGGTCTGGGATCAGGGCTGCGACATGGTGGTCGGCAGCCGCCGGCTCGAGGTGATCCGCCAGCGGCCCGGCCACGATGCCGGCAATCAGCTGTTCACCCGCTTTTTTCAGGCGTTGTTCGATGTGCGCAGCCGTGATGTGTTCAGCGGCCTGCGGGTCTTCTCCCGCCGCCTGATCAAGACTTTCCCCTGCATCAGCCTGGAGTTTGAGATCGAGGCCGAGCTCGAGATCTACTGCGCCCGCATGCTGCTTCCCACCGCCAGCCTGCCGGTGACGATCCGGCCGCGGCAGGGCAGCGACAGCAAGCTCCACACCCTGCGCGACGGCTTCAAGATCCTCTGGCTGGCCTTGCGCATGCTGCATCGCGAGTATCCCCTGCGCCTCTACGCGGTCCTGGCCGGGCTCACGGCCCTGGTGGCGCTGGTGTTGCTCCTGCCTGTGGCCGCCGACTATCTGGCGACTGGATTGGTGCCCCGCTTTCCCAGCCTGATCGTGGGATCGGTGCTGATCGCCCTGGCCGGGGCCTGCCTGGGCATGGGCCTGTTGCTCAAGGAGATCACCAACAACCGCTACGAAACCCGCTACCTGCGCTATCTCAGCCTCTGTCGCTGAGTTGCTGGCGCGGGCGGCTGCGGCTCGCCCTCCTGCACGCGGAGGGTTTCCGGCAGCAGCAGGCGACAGGCAAAGGCCTGGCCCGTGGGCAGCACCACGGTGTTGGCCTGGCCTGCCAGGGGACGCGCCAGCCGCGTGCAGGTGGCCAGCGAAGGCAGATCGCGGCTGGGGTAGCTGATGGCGTAGCCGGCACCCTGCCCTTGCCGCCAGCCCTTGAGCGTGGAATGGAGCGGCTGGGTGAAGTTGAGGACCAGCGAGACCATCAGCAGCGCCAGCAACAGTGCCGTGATCGAGCGCCGCGGTCCGTGTGGCCAGCTCCAGCCCAGCGCGGTGAGGGCAGGCAGGGTGAGCAGGGGCAGGTAGTAGCGCAGCTGATGGCTGTGGGGCAGGGCGGCACCGAGCAGCAGCACCGGGGCCACCGCCAGCACGGCCCAGCCCGGCGGGCTCAGCGATCGTGCGCGGCGCCACTGCCTGAAGGCCTGGCCCAGGCTCAGCAGATAGGCCGCCATTGCCGCCAGCCAGGCGGGTCCGAAGCTGCCGCCGGTGCGGATGTCGGCGGTGAGGGGGTGGGGATCCAGAAGGCCGCCGTACTGGGTCTGGGCGCGGGCCTGATCGAGGTTGTAGCTGGGCACCACCCCCCGGGCGATCCAGTCGAGCTCGCTGGCCGACAGCCAGTGGTTGAGGAAGGCCCTGAAGGGCCCGAGGCCGGCGGAGTAGGCCGGCACTTCATCCGCGCTTTTGAGCTCCGGGCCGGCAAAGGGCCCCACCTGCATCGGAAAAAAGGGGTTGTGGTGGCTGAGCAGATTGTGCAGCGGATGCAGGCTGCACAAGGCCACCGCCAGTAGCAGCACCGGCAAGGGCCCCTGGCGCCAGCGTGCCTGGGGTGAGGCGCGCCAGCCGATCAGCAGGGCGGCCGGCAGGGCAAGCCCCAGCAGCAGCACCGCCAGGAAGAGCCCCTGAAACTTGGTGAGGGCCCCGGCTGTGAGCAGCGGCAGCGCCAGCCAGGCCATCGATGCCCCCCCCCCGGCTGTCGCCCACTGCCGCAGCGACTCGATCAGCAGCAGCACGGCGGCGCTGGCGAGGGCGCCCACGAAGAAGTCCTGGTAGGAGGAGCGGAAGCCGAACAGGGCGATCGGAAACAGCAGGGCCGTGGCCAGGCTCGCCGCCCAGGGCAGCCCCAGGCAGCGGCGGCAGCTGGCGATCAGGGCCAGCAGGGCCAGCAGGTTGGGCAGCAGCAGCAGCCGCGGCAGCCCCAGCCCCAGGCCCGGCGCCATCAGCCAGCGCCAGAGCGGCGGAAAGCCCTGGTAGCGGTGCTCCATGAACGTCGTCATGGTGTAGCGGCTCAGCCGCGGCAGGCCGGTAGCCACCGCCGCGAAGGGGCCGTGATAGGCGAGGGCGTCGTAAGGGAAGGCGTCGAAGTACACCACCGCCATCAGCAGGGTGAGCACCCCGGCCGCGCCCAGAACCACGAGCGACCGGCTGGCTCGGCGCTGCGCCGGAGCGGGCGAGTCGGCGGCGCTTGCCGCCGGCATCCCTGTGTCCCCGGGCATGGCCCCGCCGCATCACCACCCATCCTGCCCGGCCGGATCCCTCTCCCATGGCAGGATCCACCCTCAGGCAGGCAGCGCGCGGATGGCCAAGCCCCCCTGGGACCGCCGCCTCTATGGATTGGTGCTGGGGATCGTGCTCGCCCTGGGGGTCTCGGCGCTGATCGCCGGCCCCCTGGGCTGGGACGAGGAAACCGACTACATCGGCCTGCGCGGCCAGCTCGGCCACGCCCTGCAGCTGCTGCGTGGCGGCCACCCCGACTACCACGCCATCCACGCGAACCTCGAGTACTACGGAACCGTGGGGCTGCTGCCGGCCTGGGTGCTCTGGTTTGTGCAGCAGGGGCTGGTCACCGGCAGCTTCAGCCTCGATCGGGCCCTCTTCGAGCCGGGCGTGGAGCATCAGCTCACCGGCTTCTTCGCCGTGTCCCATGGGGTGCTGCTGCTGGAGCTGGTGCTGCTCAGCCGGGTGGTGGTGGCGATCGCCCGCCGGCTGAGCCTGCGGCAGCCCTGGCTGGCCGGAGCCGTCGTGCTCGTCACCCCCTCGCTGCTGGGCCATGCCTTCGTCAACAGCAAGGATGGGCCCTTCGCGCTCTTCTACAGCCTCTACAGCCTCGGGCTGATCCTGCGCCTGCGGGAGCCGCTGGCCGGCCTGTCGCTGCGGCGACCGGGGCGGGCCGCCCTTATCGCCTTGCTGGGGGCCACGCTGATGGTCAACCAGAAGATGGCGGCCCTGGTGCCGGTGCTGATTAGCGAGGGCGTGCTCGCCCTGCTGCGCTGCTGGAGCCCTGCGCCGCCCGATGCCCCGGGCGGGCTGGAGGCTGCGGCTGCGGCCTGGAGGCGCCGCTTTGCTGTGATCCTGCCGGTGTTGGCCCTGCCGCTGCTGGCCCTGACGGGCGCCCTGCTGCTGCAGCCGGCGGCCTGGGGGGTGCCGCCCCAGCGTTTCGTTGCCGAGGCAGTGCAGACCTTCGCCCTGCACAGCTGGGGAGGGTGCATGTGGTTTGCGGGCCGCTGCGTGGGCGTGCGCGATCCCTCCTGGTCGGCGGCGGCCTACATGCTCCATTGGCTGCCCGCCAAGTTGCCTCTTCTGCTGCTTGTGCTGCCGCTGCTGCAGGGGCTGGCCTGGCTCCGCCAGGCGATGCGGCGGACCAGAAGCCCCGGGCACCTGGGGAGGGCGACCGATCCTGCAGCCGTGCTGCTGCTCCTTCAGCTGCTGCTGCTGCCTGGCCTCGCCGCCCTGCGCAACGCCAACCTCTACGACGCCGATCGCCATCTGCTGTTTGTGGTGCCTCCCCTGGCGGTGTTGGCCGTGATGGGCTTCGAGCGCCTGCAGGAGCTGCCTGCCGCCTTCCCCGCCTGGCGCGGGCCACGGCCCTGGGCCCTGGCCCTGGTGGCGCTGCTGGCTGTCGGTCTGCTGCTCGACGACCTGCTGCTGCACCCCTATCAGCTGGCCTATTTCAACGAGATCGGCCGCCATTCCCTCAACCATCGCAACACCTCGGTCGAGTATTGGTCGGTGTCGGCCAAGGAGGCGGTGCAGCAGGCCCTGTTGCGCGGGCGTTTGCCCCCCAACCCCACCGTGGCCGACTCCCTGACGACGCTGCCGCTGTTCATCGGCCTGCGTCAGCTCGGCGGTCGTGTGGCCGCCGGTGCCAGCACCGAGCTGGTCTTCCAGGTGCGCAATCCCCCCGACTTCCAGGCGCCACCCCCGGCGGATCGGCTCTGCGCCCGGCCGATCGAGGTGAAACGCCGCCAGCTGTTCGCCCCCGATCTGCTGATGTCGCGTCTGTTCGTCTGCCGCAACGCCTGATGGTGGTGCTGCTGGCGATCGCTGCTTTCGCGGCCGGCCTGGCGCTGGTGGTGGCGGTGGATCGGCGGTTGCTGCGCCGCGGTGTGCCCAGCCTCGGGGCCGTGGTGGTGGTGATGTACGGCCTCACCTACGGGCTGGGCTGGTTGCTCTGGCGCCTCGATCCCAGCAGCCTGTTCGGCTATGCCAGCCGCTCCACCCTCGGGGCTCTGGATCGCCTCGGTCTGCTCTTCGCCCTCGGCCTGCCCAGCCTGGCGCTCGGTTATGCGCTGGTGCGGCGACTCTGGCCGCTGCGCCTGGCGCCGCCGCCGATTCCAGACCCTCGGCCGCTGCTGGAGCGCCATGGGCCGCTGCTGCGCCGCCTGGCCACGCTGCTGCTGGCCTTGTCGCTGCTGGGGCTGCTGGGGATGGCAACCCAGGGGGTGTTCCTGCGCGATCCCGAGGCGCAGCGCCTCGCCCTGGAGACTTCGCCGCTGGCCAAGCTGCTGGTGGGCACGGCCCTGCTCTCCCGCCTGGCGCCGGTGGGGCTGCTGCTGGTGCCCCTGCTCTGGCCGGGCTGGCGGCGATCGCAGCAGCTGGCGGTGGCGCTGCTGCTGGCCGCCTGGCTGCTGCTCGGTCTGGCCTCGGGCAGCCGGGGCCAGCTGTTCAACGTGCAGGTGTACCTGTTTGTCGGTGCTCTGCTCTGGCGCCGCATCTCCTGGCGCCAGGCGGCCCTGGTCGCCCTGGCGGGCCTGGTGAGTGGGGTGGTGCTGGCCGAGGGCATCCGCGTGCGCCGCGAGGGGGACCGCGCCAATGCGGCCCTGCAGCGCCAGTTCGAAACCTTCATGCTCGGCCGCCAGCTGCTCGGCACCAGCCATGAGTTCTATGCCCTGCTGCAGCCGGCCGACTGCGCCGCCGATCTGCAGCGGACCCTGCTGCGCAGCCCCGAGCTGGCGGCCCTGCTCGGGGCACCGGAGGCCTCGCTCACCACGGCCGAGCGCTACCACGATGTGCGCCTCCATGACGCCTGCCGCCAGCGGCGGCTGCCCCGCCTGGGCTGGAGCGGCTTCGAGCGGCTGCCGGCCGGCCTGCTGCCCCGCACGCTGTTGCCCTGGGCACCGAGCCTGTTTGATGGCCAGCAGAAGGTGGAGGCCCTCTCGGCCTCCCTGCGCCTGCGGCCGGGGGAGATCTCCTACGGCACCCTCAGCCTGTTTGCCGATGCCTGGCTGCGTTTCCGCTGGTGGGGCGTCGCCCTGCTGCCGGCGGGGATCGGTGCCTTGCTGGCCCTGCTGCAAAACCTGGTGCTGCTTCAGGCCGGTCCCCGGCCCGTGCTGGCCCTGCTCTGGCAGCTGCTGTTCCTCAGCCTGATCGGCACCTGGATCAACAACACGCCGCTCACCATGCTCTGGTCGCTGGGCTGGGATCTGCCCAAGGCGGCCTTCGAGCTGGCGCTGCTCGCCGCTGTGAGCCGGCCATGGGCGCCGCGATGAGCGCTCCTGGGCGCGCCCGCTCGCTGCTGCGGGGTCTGCTCTCCGCGCGTCGCGTCCACGGCGTGGCCTTGGCCCGGCCCCCGCTGATCGCCTCGCTGGCCGCCGTTCCGGGTGTCACGGTGCACAGCCTCGAGGAGCACCACCGCCCGGCCGTCGCCTCGCTGGCGCTGGGCGCGCCGGCCTCGGTCTTCACGCCCGCCTGTGCCTCCCGGCTGGTGCAGCATCTGATCGTGGCCGAGGCGCCCGCCGGATTCCGCTCCGAGCAGGGCCTGCTGGCCTGGAACCGGAGCTGGCTGTATGAGGCCAGCCTCGCCAATGCCGAGGCGCCAGACCGGCTCGATCTCGGCCTGCCCCAGCTGCTGGCCCCCTCCCTGCGGGACCGCCGCCATCCGGCCGCCCTGCCGCCGGGCTGGTGGCGTTCCCCCGCTCCGCTGCAGGAGGCAGCCGCCCCGCTGCTGCTGCTCTCCACCCACAACAATCCCAACTACCACCACTGGCTCACCCTGCCGGGCCTGGCGCCGCTGATGCTGCAGGAGCACTTCGCCCTGGAGCCCCCGGCGGGTCTGAGCCTGGCCCTCAGCTCGCCGCCGGGGCGCCCCCAGCCGGCCTTCGTGGCGCCCCTGCTGGAGCTGCTGGCTCCCGGGGTGCCCCTGCTCGTGGGCCCTGCCCTGAGCGCTTCGCGTCTGCGCTTCGCCCTGCAGGAGCACCACAGCGCTGTGGTGGTGAGCCCGGCCCTGCTGGCCTGGTGGCGGCGCCGCCTGGCCGCGCTGATGCCCCCGGCCGCGGGGCCGCGGCGGCGCTGGCTGATCTCCCGCCAGGGCGCGCGCGCGCGCCGCTGCCTCAATGAGGCCGCCCTGCTGCGCGCCCTGGAGCCCCTGGGCTTTGCGCTGCTCGTGCCGGAGACGCTCACGTCGGCGCAGCAGCTGCGGGCCTTCGCCGCCGCCGAGGTGGTGGTGGGCGCCCATGGCGCCGGTCTCACCAACGTGTTGGCCTGCAGGGCGGGCGCCACGCTGGTGGAGCTGCTGCCCGGGGAGGGTCCCTTCAACCACTACTTCCTGATGGCCTCCGTGCTTGGCCTGCGCCACGCCCACCTGATCGGCGAGCGGCCCGATCCCGCCAGCCAGGATTTCGTGGTCGATCCGCAACGGCTGCTGGAGCTGCTGGAGCGCTGCGGCCTGGAGGTGGAGCGATGAGCCTGGAGGCGGTTGCGGAGGTCGCGCCCCCGGCCGGCGCCGCCATCACCGTGGTGCTGCCGGTCTATGGCCGCGCACCGCTGGTGGAGCAGGCGATCGCCAGCGTGCGCCGCCAGAGCGATCCCCACTGGCAGCTGCTGATCGCCGACGACGGCTCCGATGCCGAAACCGCGGCCCTGCTGCAGCGGCTCAGCGCCAGCGAACCACGCATGCGGCTGGTGCGGCGGCCTCGCAATCTCGGCCTGTTCGCCAACCTCAACGCCACTCTCTCCGAGGTGGCGACGCCCTGGCTGCTGATTCTCTGCAGCGACGACCTGCTCGAGCCGGAGGCGATCGCCGTGCTGCGGAGATTGATTGTCGCCCATCCAGCCTGCGAGCTGGTGCTCTCCAGCTACCGCTCGATCGATGCCGCCGGCGCCTTGCGCTTCGATGTGAACGGCTGGTACACCGATCACTTCGCCCCCCACAGCCGCAGCTTCGCTCCCGGCGAGCTGCTGCCGGTGCTGCTGCGCTTCGGCAGCATCAACGGCAACATCACCGGCCTGCTGATCCGCACGGCGCTGTTTGAGCGCACCGGCCCCTGGCGCGCCGACTGGCGCCAGGCCGCCGACTGGGAATGGCTGATCCGGGCGGCCCAGCAGACCAGCGTGCTGATCAGCCGCCAGCCGATCGCGCGGGTGCGGGTGCATGGCCAGCAGCTCTCCAGCGCCAACCGCATCGATCAGCGGGAGGGGGAGGAGCTCACCGCCGTGCTCCGCCAGCTGCTCGGCCATCCGGCCCTGAAGGCTGTTCCGCAGCGACGGCGCTGGGCGGCCTATCACGCCCAGTTTCTGCTCTGGAATGCCCTCAAGGCCGCGCCGCGCGTGGGCTGGAAAGCCACGGCGCGGCAGCTGGCGCTGATCCAGCGCTGCCCAGGCCTGGGGCCCACGGCGCTGGCCTTGCTCAGGGTGCTGCCAGGCAGACTACGAATCCGCGGCACCGACCGGCCCCTGCCGCCTCCTGCTCCCTGAGCGGGCCCCTCCTCCCCCTCATCGCTGGCGCCAGCCCTGATCCCCTCCGCCAACGCCGCTGATGCCCTGAGGCAGCCCGATCCGGAGCGCGATGAGGCTCCCAGGCTGGCTGCGCTGCTGGGCCGCTCGCAGGCCTGGCTGCTGGATCCCCTGCGCTCCGCTCTGCTGGCCGGTGGCCTCTGGCTGCTGCTGCTGCCGCTGGTGCGCGAGCGCTGGGCGATGGCGGGTCTGGCCATGGTGGCGTTCTGGCTGCTGCTGCGCACGGTGGCCCTGGAGCGCCCCCTGCTGGAGCGCCTGCCGTTTCCGCCGCTCACGGTGCTGGTGCTGGGCATGGCCCTGCGCTGGGGGCTGGGTCCGCTGCTGATGGCCCTGGCGGGCGGCGGTGGCGATCCCTTCCTGCAGGTGTGGGTCGCGCATGGGGTGGCCGCCCAGCTGCTCTGGCTGGCGCTCACCGCCGCGATCGTGCTGGTGGCCCAGCTGCAGCGCCAACGCATCCGCCGGGTCGCCGCCGCCCTGCCCGAGGCCCCGCTGGCGCTGGCCTTCCGCCGTGATCCCTGGCTGCGCCGCCGGCTGGCCTGGGTGGCCCTGCTGCTGGGGGGCTACATGCTGCTCTACCTGATCCTGTCGGTGGCATCGGGTGCCTTCGACCGCGATTTCGCCAGCTACCGCGGCTGGGCCAGAACGCTGTGGCGGCTCGACACCCCGGTGGCGGCCTTCTCGCGGCTGCGCGATCTGTGGCTGCTGCTGGTACCCCTGATCTTCGTGAGCTTCCGCGCATGGGGCCGCCGGCTGGCCGCCGCGCTGGTGCTGCTGTTCGGCGCCGTGGCCCTGCTCAGCGGCTCCCGGGGTCTGCTCTTCTATCCCTTGCTGCTGCTGCTGGCGGGCCTCTGGCTGGTGCCGGTGCCGCCGCGGTTGCTGCGGCAGCTTGCTCTGCTGGCGGCGGCCCTGATGCTGGTGGTGTCGCCGCTGATCTTCGTGGTGCGCGACAGCCCCGCCTTCCAGGGCAGCGCCGCCCTCGATCCGATCGGCCGCCTGGGCGCGGTGGCCACGGTGCTGCGCCATCCGGCGCCGCTGCTGGCCAAGGCCCGCTGGGTGGGCCGCGATCTCTATGCCTGCCACGATCCCTGGCTGTTCACCCCCGCCCACCGCGCCGACCGGGGCGTTGGCTCTGAGGGTCTGCCGCATCTGCTCTGGCTGTGGGTGCCGCGCCATCTCCATCCCCAGAGGCCGGAGATCTTCGATGGGCCACGCATCGCCAAGCAGCTGCAGGGGGTGCCCCGCGGTGTGTGGGCGGATGTCTGGTTTCCCTGCTTCTCCCTGCCGGCCGATCTCTGGCGCCGCTGGGGGCCCGCCGGGATCGGCCTCGGCGCCCTCGCGGTGGCGGCGCTGGTGAATGGCCTCTGCGCCCTCTGGTATCGCGGCATCGGCCTGGGCGGCGGCAGCTTCCGGCTGCTGCTGCTGCTCTACCCCGCCAGCTATCTGCAGTCCTTCCCCTTCGGCACCGTGCAGGAAACCTGCTGGGCGTTGTTCTGGGAGCTGCCCAAGTATCTGCTCACCCTGGCGCTGCTCGGTGCCCTGGTGGATCGCCTGGCTGCCCCCCGCGCCCCCTCCCCCAGCCGCTGATGCGCCGCATTCTTTTCCTCTGCGAAGACCGCGAGGACTACCTCGCCGACGCCCTGCTGCATGGCCTGATCGGCTGCGCTGATCTCGAGGTGGTGGATTACCCGCGCAAGGGTGTGATTTACCGCGGGGGGCTGAGCGGTGCGGCGGGCCTGGGGGTGCGGGGGGGGGGATTCAGCCTCTACGGCCTGCTGGAGGAGCGGCCGGTGGACCGCCGCTTCGTGATCCAGAGGCTGGAGCGCGGTGGGTTCGATCTGGTGGTGCTGGGCCAGGTGTGGCGGCAGTGGGGCCAGCTGCTGGATCTGGCGCCCTGGTTGCAGAGCGTGCCGGTGGTGCTGCTCGATGGCGACGACGATCCGCGCCTCTTTTTCCGGGCTGGCACTCGCCTGCGCCGCTACGGCTGGCAACCCTTCCCGATCCGTTCGGGGCGCTGCCTGTACCTCAAGCGGGAGTGGCGCGGCCAGGGACGCGGCAGCCGGCGCCCCTGGGTGGGGGCTGCGGCGTTTGCGATTCCAGAGGAGAAGATCCAGCCCGCTGATCCCGCCGCCAAGAGCCGCGACTTCGCCACCCACTGCGTGGATGCGGAGGTGGGCGCGGCACTCGGGCTGCCCAGCACCTACGCCTTCGACAGCGAGGCGGCCTACTACCGCGATCTGGCCCGCTCCCGCTTTGCGATCACCACCCGCCGCGGCGGCTGGGATTGCCTGCGCCACTACGAGATCGCCGCCGCCGGGGCCGTTCCCTGCTTCCGCCAGCTGGAGGCCAAGCCCGCCAGCTCGGCGCCCCATGGTCTGCGGTCCGGCAGCAACTGCCTCAGCTACCGCGACTGGCCGGATCTGCGCGAGCAGGTGGCGGGCGTGTCGCCGGCGGCCTATGCCGCCCTGCAGCAGGGGGCCCAGGCCTGGGTGCGGCAGCACACCACCCTCGCCGCCGCCCGCCGCCTGCTGGAGCGGGTGGAGCGCCTGTGAGCGAGGAGCGGGCGCCGGATCTGCGCCGCGGCTTGCTGCACCTGGCCGGTGGCGCCGGGCTGGGCCGGATCGCTGGCTTTCTCAGCAACCTGGCCCTCTCGCGGCTGCTCGGGCCCGCCGATCTCGGCCTGTTCAATCTGGTCGCCACCACCGTGCAGACGGGCGACACCCTGGTGCGGCTGGGTGGCGACTTCGCGCTCAACTACGAGCTCGGGGCCGACAACGCCGCCCTCAGCAGCGAGCGCGGCCGCCGCCTGATCACGGTGTTCTCGCTTCAGACCCTGCTGGCCGCGCTGCTGCTGCTGCTCGCCGGGGTGCTCTGGCTGGGGCCGGGCCATGGCTTGTTCCCCGCCGGCGTGAGCCCGGCGCAGCGCAGCTTCTGGGGAACGCTGGTGCTGCTGATGGTGGGGCTCGAGGCGATCTGCGCGGTGCCCTGGGAAGTGCTGCTGGTGGATCGCGACACCCGCCGTCTGGCCCTGCGGCAGGGGCTGTTTCTGCCGTTGCGGCTGGTGCTGGCGGCGCTGGGTGCGGCCTGGGCGGGAA
>Ga0194130_10007242_pt1 | contig 12372 bp, 13 predicted proteins | sample TA2KigsurfametaG_FD_160084 | JGI IMG/M metagenome (GOLD analysis project Ga0194130, IMG submission 160084) | Freshwater microbial communities from Lake Tanganyika, Tanzania - TA2015050 Kigoma 12 surface | ecosystem: Environmental > Aquatic > Freshwater > Lake | place: Tanzania: Lake Tanganyika... | reverse complement strand
AGCCCACGGGACTGAGCTTTTACGACGTGCACAAGCTGATGGATGTGATCCAGCGGCTGGTGGACAAGGGCAACTCCGTGCTCGTGATTGAGCACAATCTCGATGTGATTCGTTGCTCCGATTGGATCATCGACCTCGGCCCCGAGGGCGGTGACAAGGGTGGTGAGATCGTTGTCACGGGAACCCCTGAAACCGTTGCGGCACACCCCACCTCACACACGGGGCGCTATCTCAAGCATGTGCTGGAGCAACATCCAGCAAGTAATACAAGCCAGAAAGGGTAGGCGGTGTGTACTGTTAGCCAAGGATTACGAATGAAATGCCGATTCAGTCACTCTACTCAAAAGTGATGAACTCGTAATCACCATTATATCCGGTTAATTCAAACAAGAAACGCCAAGCATCTTTACTAATCAATGTTTTAGCTGTTAGAGCCCAATTGTACATATTAGATTGATTCTCTTCACTATCGTAAGCCTCGACAACAATATAGGAGTTGATTGAGATTCTTGAAATTTCTTTAAGGGCTTTGCAAATTTCTCTGATATCAAGATTGTGTAACGTATTTAGTGAAACCACAAGATCAAATTGATTGTTTTCGTAGGGCAAAGGAAGATCGTTAAGGTCATATTGATCAAGATTAGATTTGACTGCGGGATGAGAATTTTCCAAAGCATAAACGGAAATGTCAAACCCATACAAGTGATTATGTGAATTGACCAGATTTCCTAGCTCAACGAGCATATATCCCTTAGCGCATCCAATATCTAACACCTTCGAGTCTCTGTCAAGAGTATATAGTTTTATAAGTTTAGATGAGAAATCACTCCAGTAACCCTCCAGATATTTATATCCACCATAGCCATACTTCCGCTGCCCGTCAAAAAAATGAAAGTCGTATTGACGTGCAATCTTCATGCAATCGATCTTAGAGTCATTTGCTCTTTCTAAATAATCTCTCGAGCAAGAAGAATGTTTTTCCTGAATAAGAGAAAACTCGGACAACGCTATCTAAAAATGTAGTCGTTCGAATATAGCCTAATTAGAGTCAAAAGTTCAAGCACATCTGTCATACTGTCTTGATCTGATACAATAATATCTTCGAGAAAAAAATGGAAACTCTTACGTGCTGATACTATCCTCTTGAAAAAATATGCTGATAACTCTAGATCAGGCAGCATATTTATGCTATAACAAACAATTCCGCTGTGAAACCCGTCAGATGATATCAACCGATCTACCTCAGATCTAAGTACTGCGTAGCATGTTGACATTTGATATTCTGCGGCACCCATTAAATAGCCATGAGATATCTGATCACAGTATGATCTAAGTAAAACATTCTGAACTTTTTGTGGTATGAGATTATTGAGTATTGATCTACTTGAAATATAGCCAGTTAAGTATTTCATTAATTGATTACTGGCAAAGTGTAGTCTAAAGCGAATTGCGTAAGAGGAGACTTATTTATGACTGTAAAGAACTCGCCTAACGATTTGGTGCCGAAAGGACTAAAAAGTGATTTAAATCTACAATTCAGACTGACTCTTGTTATCGATTCAGAATTTTCAATATTTCCATGAGGCAGGCATTGGTTGAAGAGCAGATAAGAGCCTTCAGGACACTTAATAAATTCTACTAAATCCTCGACTAAAATAAATATATCACTCGAACTTAAGCCTTCGCGATTAAAAAGTCGGCGTAGGAATTCATCGTAGTTGTAAGCTGGGATAATATACATCGACGCAGAAGCAAAGACGCTTGAAAATGGAAGCCATACAACTACTTCAAAGGGAGAGTCACCACTCCATGTGTCCGCATGAATAGCTAGCAATGAGGAAACATCTTTAGGCAGCTGCATGCTCATATTCAGCTTCTTTTGCATACATAAATCGGGACCAAGAAGATCTTTTAATGAACCCTTGCAAAGAGAATAGTACTTATCTCGAGAAAGAGGATTACTGTTCAACGTGTTTATACAGCTAATTCTTCGCTTATTTAGAGTCGAAGACTCGTATAAAGAAGGATCAGTAAGATGAATCTTAGATAAATCTTCGCCTGAACCTTGAACGAGATTAACTTTGACAAGATCTTTTAAAAACAAGTAAGCAGACTCGTCCTCGACCTCAGCTATGGCAAACCCGTTCTTTTCAAAATCTGACCAATTTATAAACAAGACTTAAAAGCGACACCGACTCACCTTAGCATAGTACTGTTTGCTCAAACATTTTTAAGACGTTGCCCACCCAAATAAACTCTAAAACTGCCATAAGCTTTAAAACCGTTAGGATTCTGTTCCGACTATGTATTCGGCTGATTATACGAATTAATTCTATTGTTGTTCTATCTATTCTTGCTCCAATAATCATTATTATGAGACCGTTTCTAACGGTAAGGTTTGGGCGTTTGCCGTCCGCCCGTCTAGGTCACTTCACATGTAATGTTGAATTGTCTTTACTCGAGCATCAGTTAGTCGAGGAAATCTCTAAAACTAAAACTCTCAACGTCTGGCTTTGTTGCGAGCGAATCTGCAACTACGCGCTCTACCAAAAATGGCGTGAGAGAATACTGATTATTCCTAATCTCAATAGTAAAATTATCTCATTCGCTTTAAGTGATTTTCTTGTTGTTATGACAGGATTCAATCTAAACTACCTCTATTTTCTCCTTGTCTCATAGGTACAAATCTTCAACACGACAGAGATATACTTGGCCTTCTTCAACTAATGCCAGTGTCTCTGACATTTAGTGCATCAGAACGAATTATAGGATGGAATTATCTTGAGTCTCGCGGCCTCAAACCTAATCAAAACTTCGTCGTTTTTACCATTAGAGATTCGTCATACCTTCGACAGCAATATCCATCTTCAGACTTTTCTTACCATGACTATAGAGACAGTTCTCTGGAAAGTTATTACCGTGCGATGCTAGAACTCGCCGATTCAGGGGTTCTTGTTTTTCGAGTAGGTGCAACAGTCGAAAAAGGTGTGGCGTTAAACCATCCAAATATCATTGACTACGCAACTAATGGTGATCGGACCGAATTTCTAGACCTGTTTCTTGGTGCACATTGTATGTTCTGTGTGTCTCAGGGAACTGGGTATGACGGAATTCCCAAGATCTTCAGAAGGCCGATCGTCTTCGTTAATGTTGCTCCAGTTGGTTATCTCCACCCAGAACTGCAATTCATACGCAATCTTTAAAAACTATCGATATAGCTCCAGCGGCAAATACCTAACTCACAGTGAAATCTCACAGTTAGGTGCAGCATACTATCTCATAAGTGAGCAATACGAACGAGCGGGTATCGAACTTGTTGAAAATACTGAGGAAGATATTGCTGCGTCATGTGCATATGCGTTCGCTCAACTCACGCAAGCAAGCCATAAGACTAATGAATTAGACGCAACTCTAAAAAAGTCATTCTGGTCACTCTTCAACAGTCGTGAAGAACAGACTAGTGACGGACTGAATAGACCACACGGAAGACCGTCTATCGACATCAATCCTAGCTTTCTGGCAAAGTACAAGCACTGGGCAGCTTAAAACGGACCGGTGAAGCTTGTGCTTGGCACATCTTTAACAGTACTGTTATCTAGCTTCGCGCATTCGCGTAAGATTGCATCTCTCTTTATTTGATCATAAACATTCATTATTGACATTAGGGCATCTCCTATGTCCTGTGCGGTTAAATAATAGTCATCGACTAACCGCAAAGATGATCCAGAGAAGCTTGACTTGCACCCGAGAGATAACGGCTTTGACTCAAAGCGAACACCATTAATAGCACAATCAGCAATCAAAGCTTTTCCTAACCCAATTGACTTAGATCCAAGATCTAGTGTAAGCAGTCGACCAGTCTTTCTTGTCGAAGCGATTACAGCATTACTGTTTAAAGGAGCCACTAAAAACTGATTGACGACTTCGATTTTAACCTTATGCTCAGCAAAGATATCGGCAACCTTAAGTGCTATCAGTACGTTATAAGATGTTGCAGCAATTGTGCAGTCCTCTCCCTTCCGAACCACATATGGACTTCCTGATACGGTAACCGCCCCTCTGGGTTGCGCGTAGTGAATCCAGCGATGTTCTAAGCTAATCGTTGGTGAAGCTTCGTCGCAAAAGCTATTAATAATGTAATCGGAGTCTTCCGGGAATACTGGTAGGAACACCCGGGTTTCTGGTATTTGAGCAAACAGTGCTTCCAGAGATTGTGAGTGGCTAGGGCCTTGTCCCCATCCACGGCCAATTACAAATCTAAAGAGAGATGGGTTTGTTCTTTCACCATCTGTTAGGTAAGAAAGCTTTGAGCCATTGTTTACGAGTTGCTCCATTGCAAGCAATGCAAACTCTACTCGCTGGAAACACAAAATCGGGAGAACGCCATAACTTGCGCTACCTAGAGCCATTCCAACACAAGCATTTTCAGAGCACGGCAACTCGACTGACTGCCCAGGTCTTAAATTGCTAATACCATCGATTGTTCCATAGAAGCCATCTTTGATTCCCTCGCACATGAGAATTGCTTCCGGCTTCTTCTCAAGAAACTCAAGGATCGCAAGCCTAATGCTCTCTGCGTGATTCTTTGCCATTCACTAAATCTCTGCTTCTTGAAAAGATGCAATCATTGACTTGTAAAATCCTCTTGATTCTTTATACTCTCGCACTAACTCATCATATGTTCTCAATAGTACATTAATTGGATCTCTATTGCAGTAATCCGTGTAATCAAACTTTGACCGGTCTCCTTGCTCTGGATCAGGTAGATGACCGCAATGTTCATAGAGTCTAAAAGTATTTATCTCGACAAAAATAGGCTCTTTTCTTGCAGCCTGAATCGCTAGCCTTAACTTCTCATGAATAGATTCAAAACTAGCTCCGTACTCAATTCTAATGCTATGAATACAGTGTGCGTCCGCAAATCTAGTCATTTGATTGGATGGCTGCCGCTTATCGATCGACGTATTGCAAGAAAACATATTATTTTCACATAGGAATAAGATCGGTAGCTGGTGGACACTTGCTAAGTTTAATGCTTCATGCAAGATTCCCTCCTCGCAAGCGCCATCACCAAAGTAAGTCACCGTTAACACATCTTGATGTAAATGTTTGGACGCTAATGCGCTTCCAAGGGAGATACCCAAAGAACTTCCAACTATAGGTGTAGATGATTCGAGTCCAGATTCTAAATCTTTTAAATGCATACTTCCACCCTTGCCTCTAAGGCACCCTTCTTTTAGTCCATAGAGTTCAGCAATTAGCTTTTCAAATCTCTTGCTAACAGCCATATACATGCTGTGTGACCGATGGGTAGAGAATATCCTGTCTCCTTTCCTCATACAGCTTCCAAATACTGGAAGCCAATGTTCTTGACCAATAGAGAGATGCATTGGACATCTCATTCGTTGATATTGATATGCTCCTGCCAGCTCTTCTTGAAGCGCCCTAAGCTTGACAGCCTGCTTATAGTAAAAAGAATACTTCCAGGGATATAAATAGTTGGCGCTCATATGAAATTCATGTGCGGTACTGTGGAATTGTGAATAGAATCAAGATATAAATTAACTTCGTTCATCCTGCAATTGACTCTACATTCTGATATGTTTAATTCATTCAGAACGAAATTAGAGTTCTCTATTCGCTTATCAGAAGTCCAAATCCCGTCGAAGTCTTTTTCAGTGATATTGCCTATTTTAAAACGTTCATCTAACAGGTAAGCACTACAGGTATAAACGCTTCCATCTGCCATCCAGTAAGCCCAAGTAGATGGTGTTGCCAAGCACTTACAGTAACGCCCTTCATTCTGCTTCAGCCAGTTCTTAATGGTGTTTATTCTGAAAACCACTTCGAACGAGTCATCGTTGTAGGCTTTTAGCCTTTCACCGAGATCAATGTATTCAGCGTAATCTACATCTTTGTAAATCCTGGTTTCGGAGAACTCATGCTGTGAATATGGCTTTATAACTACATAGTCAACACCCAGCTTTTTAGCATGCTTGCACAGACTCTCGATCGAATCAGCATTATCAGGCAGTAGAAGGCATTGCAGACCGATGGCACAGCTAAGCTTATGTTTGTTTCTGTATGAGACTGCAGTTCTTATATTCTCCGAAACAATATCAAAGTCTCTTTCCTTTGTCCTATGAATCTTCGCATACGTCTCTTGGTCCCCACCATTAAATGATACCTTTATCCAGCTTGTGTACTTCAAGGAATTTTCTACAAACGATGCTCCAAGCTTGACGGCATTGGTCGTGAAGGAGACATCTATGCCATTCTCATGTGTAACTCTCACGAACTTATTAATCTCGGGATGTAGTAATGGTTCTCCCTCTCCTGCAAACATAATGCTTCTACATCCTTTGCCCTTCATAGATTCTAGGGAACGCTTGTATTCTTCGACAGGCATGAATATTGACTTATACCCAATATAGTCTACGGCGCAAAAAGTGCACCTGTGATTACACGCCCCAACAGGTGAAACTTCAATATACAGAGGATGTTGCAACCTGTAGTTGTTTGATGCCTCAGGATCTTTGGGAGATCTTAGGTATTTGAGAACTGTAGATGAATGCTCTGGATGAAAAGAGTATTTGTGGCTGTCAATCCTGTATTTATCCAATTAACGAGAACCTAATTAGAACCGAGACTATTAAACCATACCTTGGTTGCATCCGCAATCGCCTCAGGTGTCCATACCGGAGCTTCCCGCCAATATTCAATATTTAACAGTACTTCTTTCACGCCCTCCTCAAAAGAAATGGTCGGCTGATAGCCAAGCATCTCTTTCGCCTTTGTGATGTCAGCATTTGTCATATCTGGTTCTCCTGGACGTTTTGGGATATAGGTTATTTCACCCCCAATTAACCCGGCAAGATAATTAATACTTTGGGGCTTTCCGCTTGCCAAATTAAATACTTCACATGAAAAGTCTGCCTCCCCGGCCAATAGCAACCCACTGCAAATATCAGACACATAGGTAAAATCCCTTGTTTGCTTACCATCCCCAACAATTGTCAAAGGCGCACCAGCCAGCTTCTGAGCAAGGAATATTCCAAACACAGCGCCATACGTACCAGAAGTTCTTGATCGAGTTCCGTACACATTAAAGAAGCGTGTAGAAGCGACCTTTAAGCCATACACTTTGTTCCAGTGTAGGACTAATTCCTCTCCCATTCGCTTCGTAAGGGCATATGGATATTCCGGAGAAATAGGCTCCTTCTCGGAGGTCGGATATTTCTTAGCCAAGCCATAGCATGATGACGAAGCTGCATATACAAACTTATTTAAAGTCTTGGGATCACAATACGCGAGCAGATTTGCAGTTGAAGTCACATTGCTTTGAAAATATTCGATCGGATTCTCAATGCTAGGAACAATATCTGCAAGGCTGGCTAAGTGATAAATATAGTCTGCTTTCGCTACCTCGTTGGTCCAAACATCGCTTGGTTTGCTTAAATCTGCCTCTATAAACTTAATCTGATCTATAAAACCTTGCATATTCTGCCTGCGACCAGTTGAGAGATTATCAACTACTGTAACTTCGTAGCCCCGTTCTAGCAACAGTTCGACTAGGTGGCTACCAATAAAGCCGGCGCCCCCTGTTACCAAAGCTTTCATCGCAGGACAATCATCTGATGTAACAATAACAGTAAACCATTAACGACCATGGATCTGATGTACATACCTTTTAAGTGTTTCCGCCTGGATCGGTCTATTCCCCATATTTTCCACCGCGAGTCCAGTCATGCAGCATGCTATGGCTGCTGTTAAAAGAGTACTCTCCCTACATCCCATCCCAGTAGACATTACTGCCAACAAAGAATCGCCAGCTCCAGCAACATCGACAGGATTAACAGTTAGCGCCGGAAAAGGCTGATTTATTATCCTATCTTTGTGGTCACGCGTGTAAGCAATAAAACCGTCTTGGGCAAGTGTTACTATCAACTCACGACACTCACATTCTTCTATAAGCCTATGCGCTAAATGTTCCAGGCCCAGTCCCTTTTTCCTTACAGACATTCTAGCTTCTTTTTCGTTTGGAACTAGCAGCGAAAAACCTCTGAAATTCTCAAGGCTACCCATCTGGCTACTACATTGTGAATCCCCAAACACCTTGACTTCGAACCTGCGCTTCAACTCAATTATCTTTGTCAGTACTTTCATAGTGATCACACCATAGTTAAAGCTCGACACAACTATTGCATCGATCTTGTTGCCATAATACTCAAGCCTTGAGATTAAAGAGTCCTCAATTTCTTTGTCTATATCCCTTTCATCTAGCCTGTTTACCCTAAATAACTTCTGGTTACCTGCGACATACCGCTTCTTAAATGTTGTTGGCCTTGATGCATCTATGCACAGCTCAGCTACAATGCCCAGTCTTTCGAGTTGTTCGTGAACAAATATACCCTCTTCATCTCCCCCTACAACAGATAAGAACGTACAATATGCCCCAAGAGCTCTAATATGCCCAGCAACGATCGCAGCTCCTCCTATAAAATCTTCCGTTCTTTCTTCTTTTACGACTACTACAGGAGCTTATGCGCTTATCCCTATTGGTTGACATGCCGCAAACTGCTCTACAATGGTATCCCCTATAACTAATATTCGCCCCTTACTCCATCCGCTTAATGACTCTTCAATATCTTCACAGCTGATGCTGAGCTTATCCAGGATCTTTAAAAACTCTTTCTTTCTTTCCTCTTTAATATTCCACTCGCTTTTTCCAATAAGATCTGAGCTTGTTTGTCCTGTACTCCCACTATGAAACTTGACGCTACCGCCATAACTCGAAACAGCATCTGATGCTTCAATAGCAATAGTGCTCTCAATAAATTCAGACCCAAATAAGACGACATCAGGCTTACACTTTCCTACTGCATCTCTTATCTCATCTTTTTCTAGACAGATGACCTTGTCAACTAATCCTAAATACTCAATTGCTTCTTTCCTTTCTGGTTGCGTGAATTCATATCTTTCATCCCCCGTATCTCCCCTCAATGCAACCCAGACTTCTACCCCAAGTGACCTTGCAAACTTTAAATATCTTATGTGTCCTGAATGAATTGTGCTGAAGTGACCAAAGCACATTACGGTTCTTATGCCGCTATCCATCACCACCAGTGAGACACTCCCATCTTCTGACTGTACTTACATTATAAGCCAACCTGCGGCAGCCTATCCCTTATCTCCCAAGTCCCTTTAATAGCCGAGCAGAATCTGTTGGTTTGTTCCTGTTTAACCACTGCATGCACAAATGGCCAGTTATTAACTGAGTATCTTCGGCAATCTGCATATCACTTACCCCGAAGTGAATCGCGACATCTACTATTTCCTTGCATCTTCCACCTTCAAAGCCAAGGATCGCAAAAGTATCCATATCTATTTCTTTTGCTTTTTTTATTGCATTGACTATGTTCTGAGAGTTGCCACTCCCTGACAAAGCAATTAGAACATCTCCATGTTGGCCCTTGACGCATAACTGATGAGAGAAAATATTATGATAACCGATATCATTTCCTAGGCACGTAATGATACCTTGATTTGCAGGAAGAGCTTCAACCCTAAGTCCAGCTATCTTCGCACCCGTGCCACAGCCGCCTATTCCATAATGCAAATCGTTTGCGATATGAATTGCGTTAGCGGCACTTCCTCCATTCCCTATTATGTACACATTCTGCTGCTTTGTCCACGCTTTTAGCAATCGCTTTGCTAGAAGTCCAATCTTATGTCTGACGTCAGGGACAAAACATTCATTTAGCTGACTCAAGTATTTGCCGGTTGATTCATTAATCTCATCTTGAATGTTTGCCTTCATATTAGCAGCCCCATAGTTCTTGCGCTCTTAATAATGCTTGTGGTGTACCAATATCGATAAATGACTCTTTAGTTGGATAGTGATATATCCTCCCTAGTAGGCTTGGTATCACTTCTATGCTGAAGTCAGTAGGAACCGGTCTCATGCTCGTAAGGTGCGACAGTAAGAGGTCATCAAAGACGTAAACAGCTCCATTTGCTAAGTCGCCTGGCGGGTCTGCTTCCTTTTCGTGGAATCCCGTTACTTTCCCATCTGAATCTACTTCAACGATTCCACATGATGACGGATTCTCGCTTCTGAATGTCATCATCGTTAGCAAGCGATCATCTGAGGCATTCGTGTGAGCGTCAATTATACCGCTGAGTTCTTCAGTTGTCGCGTTGTCAGCATGTATCAAAAGCCCTGTCATCGATCTAAAATAATCTATTTTGTCTAAAAGGGTTCCCGCGGTCCCCATTAGTTCACCCTCATAGAATGATTCAACTTTCATGTCACCCGTGTTCTTCTCGTTCAGAAACCTATCAACTTGCTCATAAAGGTAGTGGGTATTTACAAGCGCTCTTTCGCATCCCACATCTGCTAGCTTATCTAGCCAGTGTTCAAGTACTGGTTTCCCTCCCACTTCCATAAGACACTTTGGCTTATGTAGTGTAAATGGTCTCAGGCGTTTACCCTCACCTGCAGCAAGGACAAGCGCTCTAATCGTTCTTGTTTTTTGATCAGTGCCTTTTATCACCGTTCTTAGCTCTCTGGTCTTCCAGTCATCTGTGTATCGATCTTAACATCATGGGCGTCGTTAACGAGCTCTATCCTGCAATTCATGTCGCTTACGCCTTTAAGTATGCTTTCGTTCAAGTAACTCTTAACCGCATCTCTTTCTCTTGCGCCATGTCCTGTCTTCACATGGTATATCTTGCCTATCTTACCAGCAATACCCGCCTGAACGTCGGTTAAACGATCACCCACTAGTATCGAATCTCCCATTTCAAGCATATATCTCTGTTTTGCATCTAGAAGCATTCCTGGTGATGGCTTCCTCCACCAACTTGTTTCATCTGAAGGTTGGTATCCATTCGCGTAAATGGCATCCGGCTTCGAATCGCTCCCAAGTTGCCTGAGCATTTCTTTATTGACTGACTCGTATTCATCCCAGCCAAAAAGCCCTCTGCCGATACCAGACTGATTGGTAACAATAATCACCATCATCCCTATTTCTCTTGCTCTAATGATTAGCTCCCGGATTCCTGGAATTAGCTCAACGTCTTTTGGGTTAGAGATGTAATGAGTATCTCTTATTATGACACCATCTCTGTCTAAAAACAAAGAGGCTGCATTTTTCCAAGCTCCGGCCTCTATAAACGTGTCTACTCGCTCAAGGTTCTCTCTCATTTTATTCGTCGTCCTCGAACATGGAAACTATCTGATCTATGAGGGCCTCACATTTGTAGTCGGACGTGTTCCGTGTGTCAACTCGCTGACTTCTGCCATCACTGGCTATAATAGAGATCAAGTTATTCGTGCAGGCACTTATATCGACTATTGAGTCAGAGCGGTCTTCTGTTTTTGCTCCGATTGTCCCCAGTTCTCCTTTCTTGCACTTGCGAATCTGCTCTTTATCTACTGCCAATAGCTTCCCGCGTCGGCTGGCAGTCCATATTTGAGTGTTCATGCTGCTACTAACGGCTCCAATTATTTCTTCGCCTGGAAGAAGTCGCATTATTAGGGCGCCTTGAGCGCTTTTCCCCATTACGGGTAAATTGTTCTCATTGATCTCTAAGCGCAGCAGGCGACCGGCGCTGCTGCCCACCACGAGATCTCCCCCGTCCTTGCAAAGAACCACCCGCTTGAGGTTGACCCCTTCCTTGAGCTTGAGAACAGACGTGGCCCGACCGGAAAGATCTTGGATGTCAGCCAGAGACAGTCGCTTGAAGCGACCGTCACTGCTTAGCATGCCGACGCTTTTTCCCTTTGCCTCTCGCGGCACGGGCAATAGCTGTACGACCTTTTCGCCGCTCATGCTCTCGGGCAGAAACTTTTCCAGGGTCCCCGGGTTCTGCCCGGCAAACTCCCAGCGCAGCAAGGCCACACGGCCAGCCTCCGTAAAGGCCAACAGGGCCGGACGGTTCGCGATCGGCATGATCAAGCGGGCGGGTGAGGGGTTGTCGCCTAATGGCGCTGGTTCATCCAGGTGAAGCCGTCCCAGTAGTTGGGGGCCCACCACCCTCACCTGACCATCGGCTTGGATCACCAAGCGACCGTCGCTCGGGAGGCCCTCGAAGGCCCGCTGCCGCAGCAGTTCCGTTTTGGGCCGTTGGGCCGCGGTGCGCTGGGCCACCAGCTCATCACCGCCTTCCACGAGGCGGGTGCGTCTGGGCGTAGCAAACCGCTTCTTCAGCGCCTTGAACTCGGCCACCATCGCGTCGAGCAGGGCAGGCCGTTCATCCAGCAGGTGGCGCAGCCGGGACCGCTCCTGGCGTAGGTCGTCGGCTTCCTTGCGTAGGCTTTCCTGCTCTAGCCCCGTCAGCCGCCGCAGGGGCATGGCCAGCACGGCA
>Ga0194130_10007238_pt1 | contig 12377 bp, 10 predicted proteins | sample TA2KigsurfametaG_FD_160084 | JGI IMG/M metagenome (GOLD analysis project Ga0194130, IMG submission 160084) | Freshwater microbial communities from Lake Tanganyika, Tanzania - TA2015050 Kigoma 12 surface | ecosystem: Environmental > Aquatic > Freshwater > Lake | place: Tanzania: Lake Tanganyika... | reverse complement strand
TACGTTCAGTTGCTCACCCCGACACGCGATGACTCACCGGTCGCCAAGGCAATCGAAAAGCGCGGTGAAGGCCTGCACCACATCGGGTATCGCGTGGCCGATTGCACGGCAGCACTCGCAGCGATGGTCGCAGCGGGAGCCACACCAATCGACAAAGAGCCTCGCCCTGGTTCGCGCGGCACCACAGTGGCATTCATCCACCCGAAGGGATCGTTCGGCACATTGATCGAACTCGTGCAGGTATAGTTCGTGAGCTCACTCGGCGAGTCTGCATGGCAGACAACAAAGACATTTTCCTGGCTGTTTGCTGCACTCGCGATGGTCGCGCTGTTGTCGCAGCCAGGGGCCACTCATGACGAGTGGTTCCACGCATCAAGTATCTGGTGCGGTCAGGGTGTGCGGGATCCTTACTGCAAGGAAATCGTCACCGGAAATGAAGTGGTGCCATACGCAATTACGAATATTAATGCAATGAACTGTCAGAAGGACCTGGAGTCTTTAGTCTTATGCCCCACGCAACGAGGTGGAACTGCACTTTGGACCAACACTTCTTTGTATCCAAAATTGTTTTACTTCACATTGAGTTGGCTTGTCGTACCTTCAGTTGAATTGAGCATCGCTCTTGTGAGAGTAGTCAGTGCATTGCTGATTACCGTCGTCTTTGCACTCATGATGTGGTTGCTTCCACCGAGGCATCGACTCGTACTTATGCTTGTTTGTCTGACAACATTCATGGTGACTGGACTTTTCCTGTTCGCTTCAGTAAATCCAAGTTCCTGGACAACATTCGGTATTGGAATTGGATGGCTGGGCATACATGCTGCGCTGACGTCTAGCGATATCTCAAGACGACGCAAGCTAGCTCTATTAGCAGTCGGCTTTGTTGCATGGAGCATGGCATTTGGTAGTCGTTCGGACTCCGCAGCGTTTCTCGCTGTAGTGATCGCTCTCATTGCCATTCACCTAGCACATCTGCATGCTCCCAAAGCACCCATGAAGATTGGTGGTGCTCTCGCTGTAATGGCTACGGTGGTGGCACTGGCGTTGGAAACAGTAACGCCGCTTAGACCGTCGGCCTATATCGGTCGGCTGTTTTCTTTCGAAAATGGTGAGCCAGACAATGTTACTTTCTTCACGCACTACGCAATTCAGGGCCTACCAAACGTTTTGCGATCGCTCGGAACTGTGCCAACGATGGGACAAGTTCTGATTCCAGATCTTGTGTATGTGCTTGGGGTAGCAGTCTTCGCAGCTTGTATTGGCGTCACGTTTGATAGGCGTTCGCGACTGCAGATCGTCGGAGCGCTCCTCATCATCGCGAGTATCACACTTGTAATCATGGTTCAGGTAGCGGAAATCGATAATCGCGATCAGTTTGGTGTGGAGCCACGTTACAGCTACCCGTTGTTGCTGGTACTTGTTGGCTGGTGGTGCCTGCTTGGCCCACCAGACCTTTATGAACGCACCTCTCGGTACTTGCGACTGTTTGCAGCAGTTGCCGTCACGATGTTTTCGCTGACCATGTTTACGGTTGCCGAGCGGTTCATCGATCGGCAAACGTTCGGTTTGCGCTATCTCCCGGAAGGCCCTGATCAGTGGTGGTGGTCGTGGTTGCCAGTTGGTCCGAACGTAGTGGTGATACTTGCGCCAATCTTCCTCTGGCGCTTCTTCATTGAGATGAGAACGCTCATCGAGCAGGATGATCACGAACTAATCGCATGATGAGTATTCGCACGGCGGCCACAGCCATATTTGGTTTACTGCTCGCTGTGCTTGGATCTGTGATTTGGACATCACGCCTCGACTACTCCCCAGAACCGCAACTCCGTGAACGTCTGGCTGATCGCCTCACAGAGGTTGACCCAGACTCATTCAGCGACCTCTCCGCACAATGTGGCGAAGCGAAGAATAACAACGGCTGGATACTGTTTGTTCTCAACGCCCAACTTGTCAGTGATGCAACATTTCGAACGTACTTTGAGACCGCCGAATATCGAGTCGGCTTATGGGTCGAATATGACCCTGGTTTGCTTCGTCTTGGTCTTGGTTTGGGCCCCGCGACCGCCGCATCGAATATCGAAATTCCAATTCGCTGGGTGCGAAGTGACCAGCGCGAAACAATCATGATTGGTGTAACACGTAACCAAACCCGCGTAGTCGCCAATGCCATTGACAAAGATGCACCGTGGCCGGGAGATCTCGCCGAAATATGGCGTTGCGATGCCGTGCAGATTGGCACCGACACCCGAGTACTATCTGAAGGCTATGAGTGCTCTGGCTGCAACGTAGGCCTTCGCTATGCGACGGGCAGCGATACAGCCGAACTAACTAACCTGCTCGATTCGCTGTCGAATGTTCGGTCATTCAACACCAAACGCATCGTGGGTTCGGCACTCACGCTTGCTGGCGCACTCATCGTGCTGTTTGCACCCAGAATTTCAGCCAGATCTCGTCGTTCGTTCCCCTCCGAATTCGCCAATCGAGTTCGGTGTGAGAAATGTACTTAATCATCTATGAATACGACTCGACAGCTCTTCTCGAGATTCATGAGGGGAAGTCGACGACCGTTGAGCACGGTTCGAACACCAGCTAGCTCGGCTCTTCCCCAATTCGAGTACTCGGCATGATCAGCTTGCAGCACCGCGGCATCAACTGATTGACCCACACTAAACGGGGCAAATCCGAGCGTGCGAAGCTCTTCGTCGGTAAACATCGGGTCGTGAACCGATACATGCGCGTTTCGCTTCTTCAACTCGTCGACCACCGCAAATACTCCTGAGAACGCAGTTTCTTTCACACCACCTCGATAGCTGGCACCGAGCACTACCACGCGCTGTGCTGCAAGCGTGCCGTGTGCTCGTTCGAGCACGTCAATCGCATGCGCCGGCATCGAACAGTTGGCCTCACGAGCAGCACGGACGATGGTGGCATTTGGATCGTTCCACAAGTACATCTGCGGATAGATAGGAATACAGTGCCCGCCCACCGCGATGCCCGGCTGATGAATGTGGCTATACGGCTGGGAGTTACATGCTTCAATCACCCTGTGAATGTCGATGTCATTTGTCGAGGCGAACTTCGCGAATTGGTTGGCTAGACCAATGTTGACATCGCGATAAGTGGTTTCGGCGAGCTTCGCCATTTCTGAGGCTTCACATGAACCAAGATCCCAAACACCATTCGGTTGTGAGAGTTCGGGACGATTGTCAAAGTCAAGCACAGATTCGTAAAAGCGCTGGACTACTTTGCTGCACGAAGGAGTTAGCCCACCCACAAGTTTTGGATACCGACGCAGATCAGCGAACACTCGTCCGGTCAGCACTCGTTCAGGGCTGAAAGCGAGGTGAAAGTCAGACCCTGCCCTCAACCCAGATGTCGCCTCCAGTAGAGGAGCAAAACGACTACGAGTAGTTCCGACTGGGAGCGTGGTTTCGTACGACACTAAAGTTCCTGATCTCAAGCCTTTCCCAATGGCTTGCGTTGCGGAGTCCATCGCGCGAAAATCTGGCACTCCGTCCGCATCCACGAACAGCGGCACCACAACAACTACGGCCTGTGCCGAAGAGACAGCTACCGTGGTATCTGTCGTTGCAGTTAGCAACCCTTGCTTAACGACGTCACGAAGTGCGACATCAAGTTGGTATTCGCCAGGAAACGGTTCGGCGCCTTGATTGACCATATGAACAGTTTCGGGATTGACGTCAGCCCCGAAAACTTGGTGACCCTTCCTCGCAAACTGCACTGCAAGTGTGAGCCCAATTTTTCCAAGTGCAACAACAGCAATCTTCACGACTCTTCCTTATTTCACAACAGTCACGTACAAGTCCAAACCTAGTCGTCGACTCAGCCAGCCATTCAATAGTCGTACGCGCAGTAGATCAAGTCGAGCTGTCTGCAGCCGTTGTGGGAGCAAATCAGTGAGATTGTCAACATTGATCGTGGTAATCTCAATGTGTTCGACATCGTCAAAAACTTGGAGTAACTGTATTCGTGTCGCAAACTCCGTGTGCGGCGGCGCTGAGCCAGACGTGCTCCGATCCCAGAACCATGACACCCTCTGTGGGGCAGGCGCCTTTCTTGAAATGGCATCTCCGCAACGTTCACGGCGCCACGATTTCCATGTATCGAGTGGCGACACAATCCAGCGCTTGTATGAGTATCGGTTATATACCATCAGCACCATTCGTCCACCAGGCCGAAGCACACGCAGACACTCACGAATCGCTGCTTCCATGTCACCGGTATGGTGCAGGCATCCGAGTGTGATTACGTAGTCGAATACTTCATCAGCGAACGGAAGCTGTAGTGCACTGCTCGTGAGTGGCGACACCTTTGGGGCTGTGTCGCGAACGAACTCAACGGCGTTCGGTGCAATGTCGAGGCTCACCACATACTTACTGACATCACCTAAACGACGGCTGACGGTGCCGTAGCCGAGGCCAATTTCCAACACCTGGGACCCGTCTAGCGAACCCCACGGGATATATCGTTCCCCTTTGATATACGGGTAGAAGTCAAAGAACCACGCATCGAATGTTCGTACTCCCTGTGGGTCACCTGCGGCGATGCCGAGCTTGCGGGCTGCACGCGAGCCACACAACTCATTCCAATACTCGGAATTGGCGAGTGAAACGGCCTCATTCATTATTCCGTAAACTACACAGCGCGTGCCAACCGTGTTATCGCCAACAGTTGTCAGCCTGGTTGGCGCGCGACCGCAGTTTGTGAAGGTTGCCCCCGTTCACCATGAGCTCCAAAAACGCGGTTTGCAGCATCACATCGTGCACAGCGGTCAGCACTACGACGATCGGCTATCCAAGAGTGTTTTCGATGACCTCCAAATCCCCGTGCCGAGCGTCAATCTTGAAGCTGGTTCGGGTGGCCATGCCGAGCAAACTGCTCGCATCATCGAACGTTTCAACAGCGCGCTCAATGACTTACGGCCAGACGTCGTAATCGTCTATGGCGATACCAATACCACGCTTGCAGGTGCAGTAGTGGTGAGCAAGCGATCTGAATATCTGGTGCATATCGAGGCCGGTCTTCGCTCGTTCAATCGTCGTATGCCTGAAGAGATGAATCGAATCGTTGCCGACCACCTGTCGCACTTACTGCTCGCACCAACAACTGCGGCAATGAAGATTCTCGAGGCTGAAGGTTTGGCGTCGCGATCTCGGCAGGTTGGTGACGTGATGGTCGATGTGCTGCGCAACACCGCGAGGACGGTGTCCGCGCAACCCCCCAAGATGCCTACCGGGTGGGCAGATTCAACCAACTATGTATTTGCAACACTTCATCGGGCCGAAAACACCGACAACCCCGCTCGTTTGCGGCAGTTGATCGACCGCCTTGGCGCAATGCACAATGATGTGCGTCTCGCTGCTCATCCACGACTCACCGCGCGAATGAGCGAGTTCAATATCTCGGCCACAGGGGGACTCTCGTTGTGGCAGCCGTTGTCATATCCACAGACTGTTTACGCAATATCGCGCTCTCTTGCGGTCATTACTGATTCTGGCGGATTACAAAAAGAGGCCGTGCTGCTTGGGCGCCCATGCATTACCGCTAGGCACGAAACCGAATGGGTCGAGACGGTCGACACCGGTTGGAACCTGCTCGATCCCGATCTGAACAGATCGCTTGCAGAGTGGGTTCCTCGCGCACGAGCACCACTCTCGGCCGAAGTGTTTGGTGATGGGCATGCCGCCCGCAACATCGTTGACGAGATACTCGATGGATGGGGTCAACATCGTGACTAACCACAATGTTGATGCTTACCTACTAAACGTCTGCTCGGCGATTATTACGAACAACCAGCAAGTAGCCGCCAAACTGCTCGTTGATCCAGCCTCACATTCGCTACCGAGAGACCTTCACGGTGAACTCATCGAAGTTGCCAGAACCCACCCAGCATCTTTGATGAATAATGTCGTTCGACTCAGCTACTACTTGCCGGCGTGGGTGCAATACTTCGGACAACGCCTGGTGCTTCTTTCGCCCCGATTTGGGTATTGGCTGTTGCGCAAAACCAAACTCCATCATCGTTGGTACTAGGCCAAGTCTGATGTCTCGTCACAAGGTGCTGGTCATTCACGCGCTGCGCCCCACTAGTCGACAGACGACCATCGATCACCTGCTTGCATTTCGCGAGCATCTCCCCAATGCTGATGTGCAGTACCTGCACTTCGCCCAACCACTGCCAAAGGGCATGCTCGATCAGGTCGAACCCGATCTCCTCATTGTCAACTACGACTACCTCAACTATCGATTCACCCCACTGTGGCCATATATAAGGAACCGCCACCGCAACCTTGCACGTCAGTCACGCAAAGTTGTTGCTATAGCTCAAGACGACTTCTGGGCCCACCGGCTGCTCGACAACTGGTGCATTTCGTGGAAGGTCGACCGTGTGCTCACTCCAATCGACAACGATCTTCACATTCTGTATCCGCGTTCCATCAAACGTGCCGAGATTCGAACGGTGCTCACCGGTTATGCACCAACCTCAGTCGAACCTTCAGACCCGCTCGCAGCACGACCAATTGATCTTGGGCAACGAGTTCGCATGATGCCACCGCATCTCGGCGCGTACGCCCAAGAGAAGGCTCACCAAACCATTGAGTTTTCTCGGTACGCACGTGAAGCTGGTTTCGCCGTCGATGTATCCATACGGGTCGAAGATGGCATCGTGGGCGCTGATTGGCCAAAGTTCCTCCGACGTTGCAAGTTCACCGTGGGGATGAAGGGTGGAGCCAGCATTGCCGACCCCTACGGGCTTCTTTATGCACGAGTCGAAGCACGTCGGCATCGACGTTTCCGCTACCACAACACGCCCGAATCGATGTCATTTCTCCGCCGTCGTGACGGCAAGCATCGATTCTCGGCGATTAGCCCACGACTCTTCGAAGCAGCCGCTGCCGGCACCTGCCAGGTTCTCCGACCAGACGACTACCTCGGAGTTCTCGAACCGTGGGTGCACTATCTGCCCTTGAATCACGATTTCTCCAATGTGCAAGACGTCGTGCTTGCAATGCGAGACTCGGAAAGATGCCAGGAAGTTACCAACAATTCGCAAAAACAACTCATCGATTCCGGTAAGTTCAGCTATCGGCGGCTGGTGGACGACGCTGTCAATGGACTCCTCGCGGATTCGCCTTCAGCCGTTGCAACTACATGGTCCGAGATGGTCATTTATCTAAGTCGTGCTGCTCAGCTCTGCAAACCAGAGATGGTGCACTTACACGATGCCGCAATGCATCTCATTCAAGAGACGCTTGGCGGTCCGCACAGGGTAAGTCAGTGCGCCGAAACGCAAGTGACAAACTCCATTAATCAATTCGGCTATTTCGATTGGTTCCAGGAACAAGAAGCTAACTCAAAGTCAGCATCACTATCTTGGAGGTTACCTTGGACTTGGCGTGCAGTTGGCTAAGTCACACATGGGATTCAAGGATGGTATGAAAACGGTTCTAGTCATCGCCATGACAAGAGTCGAGAACGATGTGAGAGTACGTCGACATATCTCAGCGCTAAGAGATAGCTATCGAATAGTTTCAGTTGGTTTTGGGGGAAAGCCCCCGGGCGTATCAGCCCACATATCAATTCCCAATTCGTGTCGCTACCTGCCCATGAATATTGCAGCTTTGATACCTCACATGTTTCGGCTGTATCGGCGATCAAGTCAGAAAACGAAGGCAATTCAGTTCGTTGCTAAAGCACTGAATGAAATTGAGTTTGATCTCGCACTACTTAACGATGTCCAAACGCTTCCCTTGTTCGAGCACGTTCGAAGTCCTGTGTTGGTCGATATGCACGAATACGCGCCTCGGGAAATGGATGATGACTGGCGATTTCGAGTGTTCCTAATGAGGTACTACCACTGGCTTTGCAAGAAGTACTTGCCACAAGCGCAGTGCGTTACGACGGTATCCGCAACTCTTGCTCGGGAATACCAAGCAAACTTTGGAGTGGAAGTCAAGATCATCCTCAACGCTCGTGAATATGTCGATCTCTCAATGCGAGAGAAGTCGGATGACATGTTGCGGGTTGTACACACCGGCCTGGCTGCTAAGTCACGGAAACTTGAGATAATGATTCACGCATTGAAGAATCTTCCGAGAGTTCAATTGGATATGTACCTAGTCCCTGCACCGTGGCAGAAATTTAGGCTGAAAAGACTCAAATATTTGGCTTCAAAAGCGAACAATGTGAGAATAATGGAACCCGTACCGTCAGACGATTTACCCGCTGTAATCAACCTCTACGATCTTGCTCTTGTGTACTTGTCTCCAAACTCATTTAGTGTCAAGCACTCAATGCCAAACAAGCTTTTTGATTGCATTCAAGCTCGAGTTGGGGTAGTGGCATCTCCGCTGCCAGATGTTTCCGAGTTCGTCGAACGTGAAAAGATTGGTGTTACTACAGAAGCGTATTCTGTTCAATCTCTTCGAGATTTGATTCTAAACCTTCCTAGTACCAGAGTGAATCAGTTCAAGTATGCATGTCATGAAGTAGCCAAGTTGGTAAACGCAGAAACTGAAGCCATCAAGCTTCGACAAGTTGTACTTGAGGGTCTGACATCCAATCTTCATTAGCAATCCAACAAAGAGAGAGCAGAATCGGTAGAGCGCATGTGTGGTCTTGTCGCATCCATTTCCCCGGATGAAGATCTTCTTCCGAGCGACATCTATCGGATGTTGCAACTTGCGAACCATCGTGGCCCTGACGGGTTCAATATCCAGGTCATAAGTTCTGCTCAACCTGTTGATCTGCAAACTACCGAGAATTCGGTCGGATGGGCTGTTCTTGGTCATGTTCGTTTGGCGGTGATTGACACCTCGGGGGATAGCTCTCAGCCCATGTTCTCGAAATGCCGAAGATATTCATTGATTTTTAATGGCGAAATATATAACTACCTAGAGCTGCGAAAAGAGCTCACCAAACTCGGTGTCACGTTTCGATCAACCGGCGACACGGAAGTATTGCTCCAAGCACTGATGTTTTGGGGAGTACAAGCGTTGCCGCGACTTCGTGGAATGTTTGCGTTTGTATTTGTTGACCAACACGAGCGAATAGTACTTGCCGCACGCGATCGCTACGGAATTAAGCCTCTCTATCTTTGGCACGATGGAAAGCATCTTCACTTTGCGAGTGAAGTCAAACAGTTCACGGCACACCCGAAGTGGAAAGCACGTCTCGAGCGCCGCAAAGCATTGGAGTTTCTCTTATACGGTGTCACTGACTTTGATCAGGACACGCATTTCCAGCATGTCCACCACGTTCTACCTGGGACATACACATTGACTCATCTGAGAAATGGTCTTAAGGCAAATAGCGTTAAATGGTGGCACCCAAGACGAGATACATTTACAGGAACTTACAACGAAGCAGTTGAGGAGTATCGTCGCCGATTTCAAGAATCTCTTTCTCTGCATATGCGATCAGATGTTGAAGTCGCATCCTGTTTGTCGGGGGGGCTGGACAGCTCAGCGATAGTGGGATCGGTTTCCGCGTTGCATGAACGCCCGCTCCGTACATTTACGGCAGTAAGCGAGAATGCGGTTCTGGATGAACGGAGATTTGCTGAAGCGGTCAACGATCTTGCTGGGACCATTGGCACGTACACTCTTCCAACCTCGGAAAAGCTTTGGGCTGATCTGGATCGCATCATGTGGCACCAGGACGAGCCATTTGGATCGACCAGTATCTTCGCTCAGTGGTGTGTGTTTGAGGCGATTCGAGGTGAAGGAATCAAGGTTGCCCTCGACGGTCAGGGAGCCGATGAACAACTCGGCGGATACAACAGCTTCATAACAACGAAGATTCTTGAAGACTTCCAAAGACGGCGATATCGGACCGCGTTCAAGAGTGCAAGAAGTTTCATGATGAATCAAAGGATCTCTGTACGAGATCTTGGCTACGCCGCTGGATACAGATATCTTCCGGAAGGTGTCAAGAGTCGTCTTGGTCAGAGAGCTGGAATTGCTTCTCAAAACGCTGAACTGTGGATAAAGAAGGATTTTGTTAATCTAACCAAATACTGCGATCCCTTCAATGCAAGTGACTCCGAATCAAGGACAGTTCGGCAGCTGTCATGGGACATGGTTGATCGCATCAATCTTCCACTGCTACTGCGTTTCGAGGATCGTAACTCAATGGCCTTCGGTGTTGAAGCACGAGTCCCATTTGTCGACCATGAGTTAATGGAGTTTGCGTTGACGTTGCCGGAGGATTTCTTGATTCGAGGAGAACTCACGAAGTCGATACTTCGAGATGCTGCTAATTCTCGTCTTCCAGAAGCTGTGAAGAATCGAAGGGACAAAATTGGTTTTCAGACAAATGAGTGGCAATGGCTTCGCCAACATCGGAGTGAGATAGGCCAGCTGATTAGGCGCGACATGGAGGTTGCCCGAGACGTATTCAGTGATGATATTCAGCAACTTGTGGATCGTCAGTTATGTAACACTTCACGACAGAGCCCAGTGCCCTGGAGAGTGGTTAGCTTTCTTCGATGGATGCGTGTTTTTGATGTTTCCAGTTCGTAGCAGGTGGGATCGGCGCAAGTGTGTATCTCTCCCCTTCACATCTCTGCAACTTCTTAAGACCATGAAGTACAGTTGAAGAAGTTCCAATGCAACTTATCGATTCACGGATTCTGGTCATTGGTGGGGCAGGATTCATCGGCAGCCATGTGGTTTCGGAGCTTGTGCGTACCGATATAAGACAGGTTGTTGTCTACGACAACCTGACGCGCGGGAAGATTTCGAACCTCAAAGAATCTCTCGATGACGCTCGTTGTCAGATATTCCCAGATGGTGGCGACATTCGAGATACCGATGTACTCAAACGTGCCATGGAAGGCATAGACGGTGTCGTTCATCTTGCCGCTATGTGGTTGCTGCACTGCAAGGACTACCCGCGTACAGCGTTTGATGTCAATATGACTGGAACATTCAACGTGCTTGAGGCGTGTGTACAAAGTGGAGTAAAACGCCTGGTTTATTCCTCCTCGGCGTCGGTCTATGGAGATGCCGTCGAAGTGCCGATGACCGAAGATCACCCATTCAACAACCGCAACTTCTACGGTGCAACGAAAATCGCGGGAGAAGCCATGTGTCGAGCTTTTCACGATCGATACGGGCTGAGTTATGTCGGATTGCGCTATATGAACGTCTATGGACCACATCAAGATCAGACGGCTGCGTATACCGGTGTCATACCAATCATGCTCAACAAGATTGATGCGAATGAGACACCCGTTATCAATGGTGACGGAACCCAGGCTTATGACTTCATTACGGCGCGCGACGCCGCACGATGCAATGTCTTGGCTCTACGAGCCGAGGCCGTAGACGAGTTTTACAACGTTGGAACCGGTGTACAGACGAGTATCAAACAGCTCTGCGACTTGATTCTCAAACTTCGCTATTCGAAGCTTTCGGTTACTTACAACCCGTACAGTGCGGAAGATGCCCGAAGACTCGTGCAAAATAGGATTGGTTCACCCGAAAAGGCATCATCAGACCTTGGCTTCATGTATGAAGACGATTTGGAGACTGGCCTAAGAAATCTCATTGAATGGCGTCGGCAGAACTTAGGGCGGCAGTAGGTGGCTGAGCGGAACATTGCGATTTCGCTACCGAACACAGGCGACGATGAGTGGAATGCGCTGCGCGGGCCGTTGACGTCAGGTTGGCTGACGCAAGGCCCGAAAGTGGCGGAGTTTGAACGCCAGTTTGCTGAGATACACCATGCAAAACACGCACTTGCCACCACGAGTTGTACGACCGGTCTGCACCTGGTATTGGCGGCTCTCGGAATCGGTCCTGGCGACGAAGTTATTGTGCCCGCATTTACCTGGGTTTCGACTGCCAATGTCGTGTTGTACTGCGGGGCTACTCCAGTGCTTGCTGACATAGACCCCACGACGTTTAATGTTCGGTTCGAAGACATTGCTCACCGAGTCACAGACAGAACCAAGGCGGTCATCGTCGTACACCTCTTTGGTCTGTGTGCAGACATGGACTCAATTCGTCACGCGGTTCCGCAGCACATACCCATTGTCGAGGATTGTGCGTGTGCCGCCGGTGCGACATACAACGACAAATCAGCTGGCACTCTCGGTATCGCTGGAGTCTTCTCGTTTCACCCTCGAAAGTCGATAACTACAGGCGAAGGTGGAATGGTCACCACCAACGACTCTTCAATTGCTGAGTTATGTGACCAACTCCGAAACCACGGAGCCTCAGTGTCGGAAGAGATACGGCATCGTGGACCAAAACCGTACCTACTCCCTGACTTCAATCATCTCGGTTTCAACTATCGAATGACCGATCTACAGGGTGCAGTCGGGCTCGTGCAGTTGACGAAGCTTCGTA